>ENA-UOOK01002639-UOOK01002639.1-fermentation-metagenome-genome-assembly--contig:-NODE-2639-length-21608-cov-3.874913_pt1 | contig 21608 bp, 19 predicted proteins | sample MGYA00245777_ERZ724023 | MGnify/ENA primary metagenome ERZ724023 (study PRJEB28704, sample SAMN03018312) | fermentation metagenome | biome: anthropogenic terrestrial biome; feature: soil; material...
GACAAGCGTTCTGGATTCCGGCAGTTTTTCGTTAACATCAATCCAATTATTCATAAATGCTCCTCATTATATAGCACAAAACCTCTTTATGTAAATGCAAACAATCCAGTTTTGTTCTTTTTTGGCGTTAATATAGTTTTTGGTTTTTGACATTCTTGACATTCGGTTTCTGAAAATTCAAACAAGCTTGATTCTTTTTCTAGTTTTTTGCCTGTCAAAATTGAAATGCCTATACATTCAAATATGCGTTCTAGTGGCGGTATAATTTGATGTGTTACATACCAGTTGTTATCAATACGTCCATCTGTGTTTTTTACAAATTCCGGCGTATCAAATCCGGGGTTGTTTTCGTCTGTTCCATCCTCACCAAACAGATTCCATCCGTAAGCGCTGAGCATCGGATACATTGCGGAACCTCCGGAAACGATGTCGTCGAGAAACCAGAACTTATTCTCAGCAGAGTCGTTAAAGCTTTCAGATTCTTCCAGAAGCTGTTCAAAGGATGAAGCCGGATCTCCTGTCACCAATTGTTTGTTGTAAAATAGGACACTGGTTTCAATAGAAACGGGAACGCCAAACACCTGCTCCCCAAGTGTTACTGTTTTCATTGCCACCGGATTGACTTTATCTTTCAGTTTGTTTGCTATTTTGCTGTCAAGCTCCAAAAACAAACCTGCCTGCTGTCCTTCAGCGGCATAATCATGGGAAAGCATAAATACATCCGGCCCTGTACCGGAAGGACCTTCCAGCACTATTTTTTGATAATCATCAAGACCGGTTCCTTCTTCAACTGTTACTTCCACTCCGTATTTTTCCTTAAATTTTTCGGCAACCGCCTGCCCGAAAGCAAGTTCACCGCTGTTTGCGCGGAATAATAAGGATGCCCCTTCTTCAGGAACCAACTCCTGAGCACTTTCACCGGAAGATGTCGATTCGCCGGACGACAGTAAAGAAGATATATCGGACGACGGAAGAGTTTTACCGCAACCTGCCATGGAGAGAACCATAACAGTGCTCAAAATCATTGAAAACGATTTTTTTATTTTCATACAAATTTTCCTCCATATAGAATATTTTTTATTTATACAGCCGTATACAAAACCGTTTCTATGCATGGCCAGGGCATATAGTTAAGTCTTTTCGGCTATAAATAACACATTCAACCTTTGTTTGCTCCCGCAGCAATTCCCTGTACTAAAAACTTTTGAAAAAGTATAAATAAAATGGTAATAGGAACTGCAATCAACACAGCTCCTGCCGCGAACATGGTAAAATTGGAATTCTCTTTTCCGCTGATCATGCTGAATAATCCAACTGCCAGAGTCTTATTTCTATCTCCCGTAAGAAGAATGTTTGGCAGAATATAATCCATCCACGGCACCATGAACTGAGAAACAGCGCAATAAGTGATAATCGGTTTGGAAAGGGGAAGCGTAATCTTTAAAAACGACTGAAAGTAGGAACAACCGTCTATATAAGCCGCTTCATCAATTTCGCTGGATATCCCGTCCAGATATCCTTTTACCAGCCAAACGTTATAGGGAACAGCTCCTGCGGAATAAATAAATACCAGTGCCAACGGTTTATTCATGAGCCCGAAAGTGAAAAACAATATATAGATTGCGGTCATGGAAAGAAAACTGGGAAACATGGAAATAAGGAGCATAAACATAAGGCTTGCCTTTTTTCCTTTAAATTGAAAACGAGACATAATCCAAGCTGTAATCATAATTATAAATACCGAAACAATGGTATTTACAACAGCAACCTGTAAAGTGTTGAAAAACCAGAGACCATAATTTGTTTCCCGAAACAGACGAATGTAGTTATCCACAGTCAGGTACTCGGGAACAAAAGTTGAAGAAGCAAGGCTGTTTCCCCGATTGAAAGAAGATATTATTATCCAAGCAATGGGAACCAGTACTAATAAAGCCACAACTATAAGTTCCAAATGGATGAAGAACCATTCCAGTTTCTTTTTCATGGCTTTATACCTCCTTGAACGATGTCGTTCTTTTAAAATTCCAGTAAGAAACAGCGGCAATAAAGATAAACAGCAAAATACTCATTACGGATGCCATGCTGTACATCCGCTGCTGTATGGTCAGTTTATAAATCCAGGATATCAGGATATCGGTGCTGCCTGCGGCAAACTGATAAGACGGTTCCGTCGGCTGACCTCCCGTAAGAAAATAAATGGTACCAAAGGCGGTGAAGTTAAAAGACAAGTTCATAACAATCAAAGGAGCGGTAGCGTGCATCAGAAGAGGAAGCTTAATTTTCAAAAGCACCTGAGACTTTCCGGCCCCGTCAATTCTGGCGGCTTCATATAAGGTTGGGTCCTGATTGGATAACACCCCTGTAAGCATTACAAAAAACATTGGCCAGCTTATCCATAAATTCACTGCTAAGATACTTATTTTCGCCAAAACGGAATCTGTTAAAAACGGAATCCGCGTTGAAATCAGCCCGATATCCAATAAAAATTGATTAAGAGGGCCAAACTGCTCATTTAAAACATTTTTAAAAACCATCAGAGAAATCATGCCTGGAATTGCCCATGGCAGAATATAGATGGACCGGAAGAGCGCCTTATGCTTTACATGAGGGCTGTGTAAAATCAGTGCCTGCAGCAGCCCGGCAAAATAAGAAGTAAAAGTGGCGCAGATCGTCCAAACTATTGTCCAGCGTAAAACGAGAAAGAAAGTTTTTGTCCAGATAGGGGAGTTAAAGACTCTGGCAAAATTCTGAAAACCAATCCAGTCCAACAAAGTGTTAGGCGGTATATGGTTGGAATCATAGTTGGTAAACGCCACAAGAACCGAAAATAGAATAGGCATTGCCGTGATAAAAAGCAATAATACAGCCACAGGAAAAAGAATCATATAGGGATACTTTTTCTTAATTTGTTTACTTCTAGATTGCTTTGTATTTGCTGTAGCTAACGCATTTTCCATTGCTTTTCCGCATTTGTATGCATCCAAGATATTTCCGACATAAACAGCTAGGAAAATGAACAGTACCAGTAACGCAATCAATCCGCCTATCATCAGCCTAGCGGAGTGATCTCCCTTTGCTCCGGGCACTTCTCCCAAAGTAATCAGTCCCCAAATACCCCTTGTAAAAAAGCCCCCATATAATCGAATTTTAAAATTTGCTATTTGCCCGGCAAAATAATTTATCCAGTAGCCGGTGTTTAGCTCAATACTTACCAATACCGCCTGCATTGCAAAAAACAGCAGCCCTTTTAGTCTCTGCTTACAAAAAAAGAACTGACCACTTCCCCAGATTAGGCAAGATAAAATGGTACTTTTATATCTCTTTTTCAAATTTAGTCCTCCTATATCTCTTTCATAAAAAAGTATTTTCTAATATTATAAAACATTGTATAATATATGCAGTTGTAATAAAGGGGGTAGGGTCTTGGCAAAGCATAAAATAACCATGCGGGATATCGCACAGGAATGCCATGTATCGGTCGCAACAGTTTCCTATGTCCTCAATCATTCAGAAAAGGAAAAAATCAGTCACGAAACCAGACTAAAAATTCTTCAAGCCGCAACACGTCTTCACTATGTTCCCAGCGAAGCTATAAAAAGCGGTTTAAACCGAAATAGCAATTTGGTCGGAATCATCATTAACCTAAAAGGAAACGATATGTCTGGGAAAAAATTGCTTTATTATGACCTTGCATCAGAGCTTTCCCAGCAATTAAAGCTGTTAAAATTTGATTCAATCGTAATTACAACTCAAAATTTAGAAAAAGATGTAAATTTAATTACAAAGCATAGCTTAGACGCTGTATTTATGATTGATGTGGATAATACATCCGTTCAACACATTACACAGGGTTATTATGTGCCAATTATTTTTCTGGATTGTGAAGTAAACGACCATCTATTTTGCCAGATTATGCCGGATTATGGTCATTTAATTCAAAAAGCTCATAAACTTCTTGGCGATGAACATCCTTTTTTGATGATAGAAGACATCTGCAGTCATATTTTGAAAGAGCAAATAACCAAGTGGTTTTTAACCAAAGACATTTTTATTAATGCGTCTGGAGCCGATTTAAATACATTCTTAAAATCTCATAAAGGGCAAAATGGCGTTATCATCGGTGATCTTCTAGCTTTGTATGCGGAATGCCGGTCTGAAGATAATCATTTTGCTGTAATATCCAGCCTTCAAGACAGTCCGTTTTTTTTGCCGGAAACGGTTATGCTACCAGTCAGTAATAAAAGAAAAGCGAAAGAGGCTACAGAGGTTCTCAGAAAAATGCTGGATTTATCCTATACAACAGAAAACAATAACCGAATACTGTTAGACTGTAATTTTATATAAACGTTTATAAGAATTTTTATTATTCAACGCATCACTAATATAGCATGGTTTTAGTGCAATGTCAATAAAAATATATGCGTATTTATTTAAATAGATATAATATTTGTGCAAAAATTCACTTAAAATATTTTAGTTAAGTTAAGTTGGCTTGATAAAATGTAGCAATTATCACCCTTTGAATGTAGTTGTAAAAAAATTTAAGTTAATTATACAATTTAAAAGTTTTAAAAACTCAAATTAAACAAATACGTATATATATTGTTATTACAAACCAGAATGTATGGTGAGACTATAGGTAATTTGAAAAATGGACCTTTATTAATAGAATTGCTGTAATCATAAAACAGTCTCACAATTTCTTCATATTCTTCCTGTACTCCTCATCAGAAAGCTCCCCAGCTTCATTTTGCCGTCGGAGCTCCCATGCTTTAGCTACAAGCTCGTTCCACTCCCCGGCCGAGATTTTTCCCCGGTTTTTCCGTGTTTTCAGCCGGTTGTAAACTCTGTCGTATTCCTGTTTTGCGGGGGTACGGCTTTCTTTTTTCGCTTTTTCTTTGTGGTGAGCGCCAATTTCCCGGCAGGTCCTTGTTTTCTCTGCCGGAGCAATCCGGTTGCAGTTGCGGGTGTCGTAACCTTCTGTCAGTAGAAAAAAAGATCCGCAGTTGTGGCACCGCCTGGGCGTGTGCCCGTGCATCAGCCCCCGGAAAAAGTCCGTGTGCAGAAATTCTCCCAGCCGGTGGAATACCATGCGTTCTGCCAAGATATACCGCTCCTTTTGCTCCGGGTGTGGCATAGTGGTAAACTCCAGCATCACCCCGCAGGTCTGGCGATAAAACTGAAATGGACATGGAGGAAGGGAGGACGCAATTTCGTTGAGTAATTCAGTATTGGAGAAAAAGTCATATACTCCAACCGCATAGCTTTCGGGATTTCTGAGCTTGAGCCGTTCCATGTAAAAATCCAGCAAAACAGAGGTATAAGCCTTAAAACTGTGCAACTCATCCGGAATAGAAACCAGCTTGAACACATATTCCATAAAAATGGCTTGCTCGGCTGTCCCCGATGTAACCATTTTTTGAAACTCATCAGGGAACTGACTGAAAGCGGTAATCAGCATGCTTTCCGCTTTTTCTCTGTCCATATCCAGAAAGCTAAACAGAGGCAGGGAGAAAATATCGCATAGGACGCTGTTCAGTTTCTCCTGTGTTTCATTAACCAATGAGAAAGTCTTTTGAACATCCGGATTCATCAGCTTCGTCTGTATACACTGAAGAAGGGTGTTCAGCTTTTCTCGAAGAGCCAGCAGCTGTTCATCCGGATAATTGAGGACTTCCGTGGAAATCTGTCCCAAAGGAATGCTTTTTCCGTCGATCAAGACATGGTCTTCCCAAAACAGCACCGTAAACTCCTGGATACTGTTTCCCTTTTCACTCAGCCTTTTTGTTCCCTGCATCATTGCCAACACTCCGTATCGGATGGATTTTTTATTTGTACCTGTCTTTGCCTTCCACTATTGTAATACCAAAATCTGGTTGCTACAATGATTGTATCCGATATATTATTTGTTGTCAATCAGAGGCAAAGAAGGTGAAACATGCAAAAAAGCAAAAACAGGCTCATTCGCATGAGTGAGATCGAAACGGAACAGGTAAAGTGGCTGTGGTATCCCTACATTCCTTACGGTAAGGTAACCATTATTCAAGGAGATCCCGGCGAAGGCAAGACCTCTTTTGTTCTGGCGATGATCGCGCTGCTGACCAGAGGCGATCCCCTGCCGGAGGAAGAAACGGCAGCGGAACCCATCAGCGTCATTTACCAGTCGGCGAAGGATGGGCTGGCAGATACCATTAAGCCAAGACTGGAAGCATCCGGCGCGGACTGTTCCCGTGTGCTGGTGATCGACGAATCAGATAAAGAACTAAGCCTGTGCGACGAGAGACTGGAGCAGGCGGTTCTGGAAACGGGCGCGAAACTGGCGGTGCTTGATCCGCTGCAGGCCTATCTGGGAGCAAACGTGGATATGTACCGCGCCAATGAAGTGCGCCCGATTATTAAACGGCTAAGTATTATGGCAGAACGCACCGGCTGCGCCGTCATTCTCATCGGACATATGAACAAGGCTCAGGGGCTGAAGGCATCCTACCGAGGGCTTGGTTCCATCGACTTTCGGGCGGCGGCCCGGAGTGTACTTCTGGTGGGCAGGCTGAAGGAGAATCCCACTATTCGCATTGTTGCCCACGACAAAAGCAGTCTCGCCCCGGAGGGAAAGTCCATCGCGTTTTCGCTGAACGCAGAAAATGGTTTTCAGTGGAAGGGAACCTGCGACGCTACTGTGGACGAGGTACTTTCCGGTGCAGGCTCGGTGCAGACCAAAACCATGCAGATGGAAGGCGTTCTCAAAGAAATGCTGACTCTGCCGGTTTCGGTGGAAGAGATATTTCAAAGGGCAAAGGAACTGGGGATATCGGAACGTACGGTCAACATTGCCAAGAAAAATGTCGGCGCTCAGTCTGTGAAGCTGGGGAATCAGTGGTACTGGCAGCTTCCTGATTCAAGGATGTAAGGATGCAGTATCCCATACACATTGCATCCTTGCATTCTTCCCCAAATTTAAATCCGGGAAGTGTAACCAACCGGGCTATCTTTAAAAGAAGCAGCAGCTTCGCCGAACAGAAAGTATACCATGATGGCTAACGTAGATAAAACTTGCACCAACCTGGCTCAAGTTTTGCGTTTTTGAAGCAAGAAAAACTCTTACTTAAACCAAGTTGGAGCATTTCCTCTTTCCGGATATTCAACTTGGAAAGAGAAAAATTGATAGGAAAGACCGCATTGCCCTCTGTCTGCCCCTGTACGGCGATTTCCAGGCAGAGGTGGCATTGTTCCCCCTACGGGAGAAGGGAAGCCTTTTGGGGGATTTGTACGGAGGAGTGTCCAGAGCAGGACAATGGAATTTTTATGGATAAACCACCAAAACAGTAGGTGACCCATAGGGTTGAAAATGAAGCAGGTTAAAGGAGCGGTGTCACCGGAGGTGCCTCCGCTCCGGACACACCGTCCCGCAGTGCGGGTCGGGGACGGTACCTCCAGCGTGGCCGGAATTAGGGAAAAGGTACCCCTCATGTGACCGCGATAACAGAAAAGCAGCGTTAAGTCCGCCATATGCCAACATTCCTTGCGGGGTCGCAGATGCACATGACAAGGTACCGGACTGAAAATACAGAAAAAAGGAGAGATCTTTCTATGACAAAACGGGTAAAAGCAGGTCTGGCGGTTACGCCGGAGCATCTCAGGCTTTGTGATGAAAATCTCCGGCGTGCGGAAGCAGATTCCCGCAATACCTTCGTGGAGAAGGCTATTGAGTTTTACGCCGGATATTTAAACGCGGAACAGAATCCCAGGTTTTTTGACGAAATGTTCACTTCCTCCGCCAAAGACAAAATGGATCAGGTGGGGAAATCCCTGGGCACCGGACAGTACAAGCTTTCGGTGGAACTGGCCAAACTCTGTTATCTTATGGCTTACCAGATCAGGATGCCCGAGGAAAAACTCCGGCAGCTTCACAAAAGATGCGCGGAAGAAGTAAAGGAGCTGGGCAGCGTTCCGAGCTTTGAACAGGCCTGGCGGCTGCGCGACACTTTCGAGTAAAGGGGGATTATCATGGCTACTTACACACAAGAGGCAGAGCGTAAATTCAAGTTGATTGCTTTCAACGGTTACAAGCCCAATGGCCAGAAACGGACAACATCCAGACGGATTATGGTGCCGAAAACCATCCCTAAACGGGGGATTTTGCAGTATGTTCAGGCTCAGGCCGATGCCTTTGAAAAAGAGTATAAATACGGTTATAGTGAAGATGCCGATACTACCTTTGAGATATTTGTGCGACGATGGTTAGAAAGACAAAAAAGATACAAGCCATCTACAATCTCAACTTACCGCTCATTGCTGAAGATTTGCTATGAATGTATCGGCGGCATCAAGCTGAAAAACATCAAACCGATGACCATAGAATCTCTGGCTGAAATGCTCCGTAAGCGTGAATGGCGCAAAAGAAAAATCACGGAATGCACCGTGCAGAAGTATCTGGAAGCCGTCAGTGCCGTGCTGGAGGATGCCAAACGAAATGATATTATTCCGTATAATCCGGTTAGGAGAATCAGTTTACCTCGTACAGAGGAAACAAAACAGGCTATTCCCTCCGTATGGGAAATGCGGCGGCTGATGGAATGCATTTTAAAGGAACCGCTGGTGTATCGGTTGTATTTTACCCTGGCTATCACCACCGGGTGCCGCAGGGGAGAACTGTGCGCCCTTCGCTGGAATGACATTCAGGGTAATCTGCTCCGGATTTCCAAGTCTCGTTCCCGGGTGACGGGAATGGGGCTGGTGGAAACAGACACCAAAAATCACCGGACAAGATACACTCCTCTGTTTGCCGGTGTGGAGAATCTGCTGACCGAATATTTCTACGACTGCTGTTCGGCACAATACGATGAGCTGGGGCAGATAATTCGAATAGGGCAACCTCCGGAGCCGGATGACCACATCTTTTCAGAAGACGGAAAACCGATTCAGCCGGACACCTTTTCCCGCAGGCTGCGGAAGCTGTACAGGAGAAACGGGTTCGATACAGCGTATCATCTGCATACCCTGCGCCACTTTTTCGCCAGCTATCTGCTGAACAACGGCATCAGCAACAAAGTAACAGCGGATATATTGGGGCACGGAGACACCTCTTTTTTGGAGAAAACCTACGGTCACAGTCTGCCGGAATACAGTGAGGCAGCAGCCAATTGCATCGGCTGCCTTTTTGGAGGAAGCGGTTCCAGAGCTTTTCAAGTGGAATATTCCGAACCGGAGGAAGATTTCGTGGAAAACACTTTTGTCCAATCTGATCTGAATGATGCTGGGTGATTTATTGGTTTCGTAGATCTTTCAAAAATATCATAGACTTTTAGCAACTCTTTCGGTATTGTATAATACTAATCTTCCTTTGAGATAGTGACTAAAAAATCTTCACAAAATACCGTATATCAAGGTTTTTGCTCGATTTTTTTGACTATCTCTATCGAAGATAAGTATATGTACAAAACCAATCTCAGCCGAAAGGAGCACAGCAAACATGGCGTCTATACGAAAAAGGGGAAACAGTTACTTGATCGTGGTTTCCATGGGATACGATTACGAAGGAAACAGAATAAAGCCTGTTCAGAAAACCGTAAAACTGCCTGCAGGGTTAACTTCCAAGCAGGCGGAGAAATGGCTGGAGGAACAGGCTTTGCTGTTTGAAATGGAGGTGAAAAACACGCCGCAAACGGTAAACAAGAACATCACCTTAGCCCAGTATATCGAAATCTGGCTTCGGAATGTCGCTCCGCAAAAGCTGGCTAAATCTACATTGGTGAGAGACAAGCAGGACATTGTCAGGATACTGCCGAATCTTGGGCATTACAAGCTTAAAGACTTACGCCCGGAGATTTTTCGGGATTACTATGCTAAAATGCGTCTGGAAAAGAACAAAAACACAGGGCAGCTACTGGCTGAAAATACAATTGAGGGATTACATTCCTGCCTGTGCAGTATCCTCACCAGCGCTATGGAATCAGGATACATAACACACAATCCTGCCTGGCGAACCTACAAATACACCGGAAAAAAGAAAGAAAAAATCATTGCCGATGAAGAAATGGTGCAGAAGCTGATTTCGGCAGTAGAACAGGAGAGTATAAAATATGAGGTGTTCTTTAAGCTGATCATCGCCACCGGGATGCGGCGGGGAGAATGCTGCGGACTGAAATGGGAAGACATTAACTTTAGGGAAAAATCCATTCATATTCAGAGAAATATAGTAAAAGTTACCGGAGAAGCCGCCATAGCTAAAGAGCCGAAAACCACTGCAGGAAACCGCTATGTGTATTTTTCCAAAGAATTGGCCAGTCTGATTAAAGAATACAAAAAAGAATGTGCGTGGCAGGTAGAAACATACGAAGGGAGAAGCATGACAGACAGTGATTATCTGTTTAAAATGCATGGGCAGTCTCTCCCTATGACACCGTCCACTTTTACATGGAGGTTTAAGAAAATTCTAAGGAAAAACGGACTGCCGGAAAAGCTGAATGTCCACAGCTTGCGTCATACTAATGCCAGCCTGATGATCGCGCAGGGTGTGGATATTACGACAGTGGCGGGACTTCTTGGTCATGCGCAGCCCAGCACCACGCTGGATATTTACAGTCACGCTTTTGACAAAAACAAAAAGCAGGCACAGGAAAAATTACATAAGGCACTGGATATTTAAAAACGGACAAGAGAATCACCTGCCACAGAGCATAGGCCGTGTGGCAGGTGATTCTCTTATTGTCTTATGATCTAGGCTTAGACAATTCCCTTTTTACATTTATCACAAATGTATTTGCCGTTTATATTTATCAGGTTTTCTGTGCCATGGCATAACACACAGCGCGGTCGTTTCTTCTTTAAGATCACCTGGTTGTGTTCATCTTGAAGAATATCCAGCTCCTCCCCTGCTGCAATATCAAGATTGGTTCTGACCTCCGCCGGAAGCACGATCCTGCCCAGTTCGTCCACTTTTCTCGTTGCTGTATATACCATTCTATATACCTCCTGACAATATATTGTGTGGAATTAAAAACTCTGTGCAATCCATTATATATCATTTAAAGATACAAGTCAACTAATATATCGTCTGTATTTCCGCATAATTTGTGTAGTGACAGCTATAATTATATACAGAGAAGGGGAGGCGGAAAGATAATGATGGAAGACTTTTTCAGCCGGCGGCTAAGCGAATTACGAACCAAAAAAGGGGTTTCGGCAAGGGACATGAGCTTATCTTTGGGGCAAAGCGCAGGATATATCAACAAGATTGAGAATGGAAGGTCGCTGCCCTCCATGATGCAGTTTTTCTATATTTGTGATTTTCTCGAAATAACACCGAAAGATTTCTTTGACGATACGATATCCAATCCCTCCATGTTTACAGAACTGATGGAAGAACTGAAGGTATTGGACGATGAGCGACTTTCTCATATTCTGGCGGTTGTCAGGGATGTGGTTAGAGGAATAAAAAAGTAGCTTAGTTGAACATAGCTTAGATGTTTTACAAAAAGGGCAATAGCAGTCAAAAAAACAGACGGGATATGAAAAAACAACCCCGCATGAACCTAGTGTTCATGCGGGGTTGTGGTACGCCCGACAGAATTCGAATCTGCGACCTTTGGAGTCGGAGAACTGTGGCACCATGGGTCAAAGCCAGATTTAAAGCCATTTTCTGTTGGAAGTGCACAGATATATAGATTTACATTAAGCAGCGTAAGTTCTTGATTCATGCTGGGTTGCACTGCTTTTTTCATGATCTCTGATTTTGGTAGTCAAATAGTAGTCATATTTATAATAGATATGGTTTTTTCTTTCTGTCAAAAAACAGCTGATTGTTAATGAAAAATTTTAGATATTAATGATTTTTATAAACCTTTGTATTTTAAGTCACATTATATTAATATATAAAATGTAAAACAAATTTATTCTGAAAATATATTGTTCATGATATTGAGGAGGATACAGAATGATGGCAGGAAAGAAATTTCAATGGAAAAATATAAAGCTAAAGAATAAATTTCTTTTTATTGTTATTCCCAGCGCTATTATTTCCAGTGTTATTATTTTTGCATGTTCCTATTTCATTTTTCATGAATACGAGAAAAGTTTATACCAAAGCACAATAAAAAATATGAATATGCTTGTCAAAAGAATTGAAATAGAATTAGGTGCTATTGAAAATCTCAGTGATAGTATTGTCACCAATGCAGATATTCAAACCGCTTTGCAAAAAAATGGTCCCAACATACGACAAAAAGATGTGTCTTCCGACTACAATCGTTTGGCACAATCATTTTACGAGACATTATCCAATAAGCTGACCAGTGAAAAGAATGTTAACTCGATTAGTGTTTTTGTGGAAAAAGAATGGTATCGTGTAAATGTTGACCACACCATACTGAATTATAATGAGGCTCTGGCAGAACGTGCAGAGGAGGTCCTCCAGAAAACAAACGGCGAATCGGTTTGGTATATAGACCAGTATCCTACCAAGCGATTGTATAATGTCAGAAAAATAAAGGAACTTTATCTTTCAACCTTTGAGACCTTGGGTATTCTGGTAATAGAATATGATATTGATGCAACAATTCAGGAACTGATTTCTGAAAACGGACGACAGGAATCAGCTTATTATGTCAATATATACAACAGCTCTGGGCTACTATTTTCAAATATGAAAGATTCGAAGGCTGGACAGTGGAAAGATGGTCAGGAATATGATATTGTTTCTGTGAAAAATGATAAATACTTTGCTTCTTCACTGGGAGATTCCAATTATGGATGGCAGTATGTCTTTTATATTCCATTTAACTCCGTTTTTGGACATGTTCAGATTCTTAAAATGCTTTTTATTATACTAGCTATTGCCATTATCGTCGCTTCTGCAGTATTTTGCAATAAATTAGTATCTACCATTACCGTGCATTTTGATTATTTGCTTCGTCGGATGAAGTCGGTCAAAGATGGAAATCTGCAGATAGCTGATCTGGACATTTATCTGAAAAGAGAAGATGAAATTGGACAAATCTGCAGCAATTTTGAGCTGATGGTAGAAGAACTCAACTCTTTAATCCAGGATAACTACGTAAAACAGATGCTGATTAAGGAAAACCAACTCAAGGTTTTGAAAAGCCAGATCAATCCACATTTTTTATTCAACACTTTGCACGTGATTAATTGGAAAGCAAAAGAAAGCTGTCAGCAAACCATTTCGCAAATTACAGAGGCTTTGGGAAAATTACTGAGATACACCTTGCAGGACAATAATGATCCGGTTTCCTTAAAGGAAGAGCTGACTATTCTGGTAAACTACATTACTATACAAAAATTCCGGTATCAGGAGCGCCTTCAGGTAAAGATTATAATTCCAGAGTCATTGTATGTTCAGCAAGTTCCCAAACTTGCTCTACAGAATGTTGTAGAGAACTCCATAAAATATGCTTTGGAGAATATGCTTTCTCCTTGTAAAATCAGGATTTGGACAGAAGAACAGGAACATACATACCGCATTTTTGTACAGGATAATGGCCCGGGGATTGATGAATCTATTGCAGAGCATTATTTTGACCGAGTGGGTAGGCACGGCAGTCAAAATGGTCATCAGGGCGGTTTGGGAATAGGACTGGCAAATATCAATAGCCGGATCAAACTTATGTTTTCTGAACAGTATGGAATAACACTGCATAATACCGGCAAAGGGACAATGGTGGAATTCTTTCTCCCAAAAAGATGAAAAGAAGGGATATAATGAAAACCGTCGTATTGGTAGATGATGAAAGATCCGTGGTTGAGTCTATTAGCAAGTTAGTGAAATGGGAGCAATATGGGGTTAAGCTGGTGGCAACATGTTTAAATGGTTTCGAAGCGCTGGAGGCAGTCAAAAAAAATAGCCCTGATATTGTGATAACCGATATCAAGATGCCTGTGATGAATGGGCTTGAACTGATCCACAGGATAAAAGAAGCTTCTGAAAAAACCGAATTTATTATTCTTTCTGGATATGGTGAGTTTGAGTATGCAAAAGAAGCCATGAAAGAAGGTGTAAAATATTATCTGTTAAAGCCGTTTGGCGAAAAGGATATTACGGAAGCAATTCAGGCATCTTTGCGGGAAATTGAGCGGCGGGTAGAAACTGAGGCTAATAAAAAAAAGAGTCGGATGACACAAATGGAACTGATAAGACAGACCGTCTTAGCAGTGCTTCAAGAGGGATTTGGAAATTCTATACAAAACAACATGCTTCATTCTTTGCTGGATGAGAGGAACTTGATTCTGATTGGTTTTTCCCATATGCCATCCGAAACGGAGAGCGGTAGATTGTTTCAAAGCTATCAGTCTATTGAAATGAAGGACCTTACTTATGTACCTCTACTGGTTCAAATTCAAAAAAGTCTGTTTGGATTCTATCTCAGCCCATATCCCATCCTTCCGGAGGAAAAATTAAATCAATTATGCGAATCTGTAACAGAGGTCTTTGGAGAAATCCCCCATCTGCTTGTCAATAAAAAAGGCTATATGGAAAGTCTGCAAAAAGATATAACGGATATTTGTGGGGATTACATAAATTTTTGTTATTCTCTCGGAGCTGAGTGGCTTTATAGAAAAAGATCAGGACAAAATTTTTACGGAAGTATCAGCAAATATGTGGATAATCTCGGACAATGCCTTCTGGATAACAATCAAAATGAAATGAAATCGCAGATCAAAAGGATGCTGAATGAAAATTCCAGAGAAACTGCTACCTACGTGCTTGTAAATTTTTTTATAAAATATTCGTCTCAAGGCAATATCCGGTTTGAGCAAATCCACTCTCTATTTGAAACACTAAGGGAAGAAAGCGATTCGGAAAGATTTGTTCAGGAAGTCATAAAGCTGATAGATCAGCTAAACACTCAGGAAGGCCAGGATTTTGTGGATGGTATTGTTCAGTATATTGAAAAACACTTAGCAGATGAAACTTTAAATTTAAAATGGATAGCACGGGAACTGGTTTTTCTGAACGAAGATTATGTTGGAAAAAAATTTACACAAAAAACAGGAATTAATTTTACAGCATATCTGAATAGCCGGCGAATAGAAAAAGCCAAAGTCTTGCTGGTTACGGAGAAGGCGGCAAGTAATGAAAAAATAGCAAAATCCGTTGGATATGGAAACAACCCGCAGTATTTTCAAAAAACCTTTAAAAAATACACAGGATATACGCCAAAAGAGTTCAAAAAAAATGCAAAAAAATATGAAAAATAACGGTTTTGTACTCTCTTTTGTTCGGTTTTATCTATTTCCTATAAAAAAAATCCTCGCTATAATAAAAATGCAATAAAAATTAACAGAGGAGGATCAGGTATGAATCGGGATAAAAGGGTTAAAAAGGCATTGGGGCTTTTACTGGCAATTTCTATGGTAGTCTGTACGTCGTCGTGCAGTAGTAACTCGGGTTCAAATTCCTTGCAGCAAAGCTCACAGGTTGGTTCACAGTCTTCTGACACAAAAGGGGAAGAACTTACTTTTACTTTTTCCAAGGTATCCTATCCTAACGTTACTTTGCCGGAGGGACAAACGCCGGGCGACAATGAAGTTGAGCGGGCGACAATGTAGTAATTGATTATATTCGAGACCAGTATAATGTCAATATGGTTTTGGATTGGCAGGCGGAATCATCTGAATACAATAATAAGCTGGCACTCAACATCGCTTCCGGCTCGCTTCCGGATATTTTTTACTGTAACGACTACCAGACATTTTTACAGCTGAGTCAAAACGGCCTGTTGGCCGATCTGACGGATATTTACGAGAAAAATATTTCTGATACGCTAAAAGCAATTGACAAGTCGTACGGCGGGAGAAATATGGAGCCGGTTACAATTGACGGACGATTGATGGCTATTCCGGCTGGAAATCTGGACGGTCAGCAGGATGTGCTGTGGCTTAGAAAAGACTGGCTTGATAACTTGAATCTGGCTGTGCCTAACACAATGGAAGATTTGGAAAAGGTGCTTCACGCTTTTGTATATGACGATCCGGACAGGAATGGTTTAAATGATACAGTCGGCTTGGTTGTTGACGCTAAGGAGCCGGTTGCCAGCTACAATCACGCTTTTGGATTGGAACCAATTTTCTATTCGTTTAATGCTTATCCAACATATTGGATGAAGGATGATGCGGGCGAAGTGTATTATGGTTCTACCAGTGACAAAATGAAAGACGCCTTGTCTCTGCTTCAAAGATGGTATAATGAAGGCTTAATTGATAAACAATTTCCAACCCGTCTTGGTTCGGGAGAAACACAAGCGGTCTTTACTTCCGGCCAGGGCGGTGCTTATTTTGGTGCGGTACATGCCAATTATACGGATGCCTTTACCAATAACAATGATATTGAATTAGTGGCAGTTACTTCTCCGCTGGATGCTTCCGGAAAATATACTTATGTTCTTCCAACTCCTGTTTCTGGTATGATATGCATCAGCTCAAAATGCAAATATCCCGCTGAAGCCATCAAAACAATCGGAATTCAAAATGATCTTTACAGAGGCTTTGACGAGAAAGCCAATAAAATTATGGCAGACCCCAGCATTGCTACTTCCAGTAGCGGAAGACGGGCGATTTTCCCCATGGGAGCCATCACTTTTGACTATTTCGACATTATTGAAACACTCGGAAAAGCGGTAAAACAAAATATAGAAACCGGTTCCTATGACGCATATGACGGTATGACCCAATATGATAAGGATCAGGTTGCGCTGGCATCTCAATTCGCCGATGGAAGCGATAAAAATGAACTTTCCTTTAAGTCTTATTATTATCGTTATGTAGGAAGTCATCTACTTTCCGAAGATATCCTTAATCCTCTGGATGCTGCTTATTATTATACAACCGATTCAAGCGCGGTTCTGAAGTCTTCTCTGGACACGCTGGAGCAGGAAATGTATTTGAAGATCATTATTGGAGAAAAAGATCTGGACTATTTTGACGAGTTTGTGAATCAGTGGAACACACTGGGCGGCGAGACCTTGCTGAATGAAGTGAAGGCCATAGTGAATAAATAGCAATAAAAAGTGTGCTGCAGAATGAATCCATTCTGCAGCATGCTAATAACGGAGGTATTTCATGAAGGGCTTTCATAACAATAAAAGAGAAGGAAATTCTGGCAGACAGTTTTCTTATCATCTTATGATGCTGCCGGGAATGGTATTCCTGATAATATTTAACATTGTACCTATGGGCGGATTGGTAATGGCTTTTCAGAACTTTATTCCCATTAAAGGAATTTTTGGTTCTCCCTTTATTGGTTTGCTGAATTTTAAAAGACTTTTTATGATGGAGAGCTTTTGGAACGTTATATCAAATACGGTTATTATTGCTGTGGCAAAACTGATATTAGGCTTGGTGGCTTCTGTGTTTTTTGCAGTTATGCTGAATGAGTGCAGAAATGTGGTCCTAAAAAGAGCAATTCAGACAGCAGTTTATCTTCCTCATTTTTTGTCTTGGGTTATTATTGCGGTAATGTTCAGCAATCTGTTTTCCTATTCCGGAATTGTAAACCAAATTGTAACTGCGTTTGGCGGGGAGCCTACCATGTATCTTGTCAGTAACCAATGGTTTCGGAAGATACTGATAGGGGGAGATGTTTGGAAAGAGTTTGGATATGGAGCCATTGTTTACATAGCTTCGATTACCAATATCAATCCGACACTATATGAAGCGGCTGATATAGACGGTGCTGGCAGATGGCGGAAAATACTGAATATTACTATTCCCGGCATTATGCCAACAGTAGTTTTGATGACCACTCTAAATATGGGGAAGGTTCTGAATGCTGGGTTCGATCAGGTGTTCAATATGTATTCTCCGCTTGTATATGAAACGGGTGACATTATTGATACCTATGTATATCGGATGGGGCTTGTAAATCTGCAATACAGCAACGGAACAGCTGTGGGACTGTTCAAATCGGTAATCAGCTTTATTTTGCTAGTGGCAGCCTATAAGCTGGCAGATAAATTTGTGGGATATCGGATTTTCTGACAAATCTATAGTGCGTTGAAATGGGGAAAAGCATGGAACACAAGTATTTGTATGAAACACATCTTCATACCAAGGAATCCAGCGCATGCGCATCCTGTGAAGGAAGCAGATATCCTGCTTATTACAAGAAGCAGGGCTATACCGCAATCATTGTAACCGATCATTTTTTTAATGGAAACTGTGCTGTCCCATGGGAACTTCCTTGGGAAGAGAAAGTACGCAGGTTTTGTTTAGGTTATGAAAACGCAAAAGAAGCAGGCAGAAATATTGGACTTGATGTCTTTTTTGGATGGGAAGCAAACTATTGCGGAGCGGAATTTCTGATTTACGGTTTAGAGAAAGAATGGCTGAAAGCTCACCCGGAAATTATGGATTGGAGTATTCAGGAGCAGTTTGCGTATGTTCAAGAAGCAGGAGGCTGCGTAGTGCAGGCACATCCTTTCCGGGAACGGGAATATACGGCAAGAATCCAGTTATACCCGGAATATGTAAATGCAGTAGAAGTACAAAACAGCGGAAATGAACCATATCAAAATACGTTGGCTTTTTTATATGCTAAACGTTTTGGGCTTCCTATGACTGCTGGATCTGACATTCACCATGAAACGATTCCCAATTTAGGATTGATGGGTGTGACATTTGACAAAAAGATAGCTTCCTCAAAGGAATACGCTGCTTTCCTCAAATCAGGAAGTGGATGGCAGATTACACCTCAAGTTGACCGGAACCAAAAAGAAATGCTGCTTGTTAAACATCCTATTGACTGTTTCTCTAAAAGGGTAAAAAAAGCTATTTCTTTAAAGGAGCTGCTTAGGGAAAACAGTTTATCTTAATTTTTTATGTTTAGTCAGTGAAAACGAATTCTGTAGTTTAATACCGTTCTATTTAGTTGTCTGTTAACATGCTATAGCGGCAGATTGGAGGATAAATTGAGAAAGAAAATTCAGATTTCCAATATTCTTATATACGCATTTTTGCTACTTAGCGGCTTAATCTGCTTAATTCCCATATTAAATACAGTTGCTATTTCCTTCAGTGATAAAACCAGTGCTGTATTAGGAAAAGTTAAGCTTTTGCCGGTTAATTTCACTCTGGCTTCATATAAATCCATGTTAGAGGAAATACAGTTTTGGGTGTCCTTCAGAGTTTCCTTTATCAGAGTGATTACAGGGGCCGGGTTAAATATGATTCTTTCGATTTTAATGGCATATCCGCTGTCAAAATCAACTAGCAAATTCCGCTCTAAAAAAATTTATATGTGGATTGTTATTTTTACAATGATGTTTAACGGAGGGCTTGTACCTACTTTTTTAGTTGTAAATAAATTGAAAATGATGGATACCCTTTGGGCACTGATTCTTCCCAACGCCGTTCCCGTATTCAATATTATAATTCTGATGAACTTTTTTAAAGCTGTTCCGGTTGCTTTGGAAGAGTCTGCCTATGTAGACGGAGCAGGTCCATGGACGGTGCTTTATAAAATTTTTCTGCCCCTTTCTAAAGCTCCTCTGGCTACAATAGGATTGTTTGCAGTGGTACATCACTGGAACTCATATTTTGATGGGAAAATATACATCAATTCCATGAATCTGCTTCCTTTGCAGACCTATATTCAGTCCTTATCCAGTTCGATGAACGCCGCACAAATGGCAAATCTGACTGCAGAGGAACTGCAGGATTTACTGGAGGTATCCAGCTTAACCTTTAATTCAGCAAAAGTAATTGTGTCTATGCTTCCCATTTTGTTGGTTTATCCGTTTTTGCAGAAATATTTTGTTACTGGCATGGTAATAGGAGCAGTCAAGGAATGATAAAACTTCATATTTTCGGAAGCTGCTCTGGAACAGAACCATATCCGGACAGACATCATGCCTCCTTTGCTATTGAACTTAATAATGGCATCTATTGGCTTGATGCAGGGGAAAATTGCTCTTATACAGCATATCTTATGGGAGTTGATTTACTGAAGGTAAGAAATATATTTATTTCACATTGCCATATGGATCATGTAGGCGGCTTGGGAAACCTTTTATGGAATATCAGAAAAGTATCAAAAGTTCAGGGAAGACCACCGGTTCAGGATCCTATCGAAGTATATATCCCATATCCTGAGGTGTATCAGGCTGTAATGCAGGTTTTGGCTTATACGGAAGAAAATTTTCGGTGCAGCTATGATCATCGCGTCTACCCGGTATCAGACGGAATATTATATCGTGGTCAATACGATCCGATTACGGTAGAAGCGTTGCACAATCACCACTTGCACCACGAAGAGGGGACACCGTGGCGCTCTTTTGCATATCGCTTCTTTGTGGAAGACAAAAGCATTATATATTCTGGAGATACCCAGCTGGAGGATATTGATTATGTCGTACCGGAAGAATGTGATGTATTGTTAATGGAAACCGGACATCATAAGGCAGAAAACGTGTGCAAGTATTTGATAGGACACCATAAAAAGGTAAAACAGCTTATTTTTATCCATCACGGGGTTGAAATATTAAATAGTCCTGAGGAGGAAGAGAAGAAGGCCCGAAAATGCTGGGATGGGAAACTTCTTATAGCGCATGATGCAATGACTGTTACTTTATAGCACAGGCGGAAGCAGCAGCTAATAATAAAGAAAAGGCAGGGGGCTATTGCAAAATAAATGAATTTGCAGATAGCAAGTTGCACAAAATAAAGTAACTCATAAACAGCAAATGCGCCTTGAAACGGTTTCCGAATCAGGACGCATTTTTTTACACTATTTTTATGCGTGGCTATTTTCAACAACCCCTTGGTTTTTTTATATCTCTTTTTTAATTTTGTATTGACATAATATATAGAAAAATATAAAATATAAGCAGATAATTTTGGTAACGTTACCGGTAACGTTACCGCCGTTTGCGGAGGAAATATACGATGAGTAAACCAACAATTCGAGAGGTTGCCCGCCTTTGCAATGTCTCTGTCAGCACGGTATCCAGAGTACTGAACGATTTACCTGATGTCAATGAAACTACAAAGAAAAAAGTCTGGGAAGTGATCCATTCTTGCGGATATATTCCAAATTCCAGTGCGCGTATGTTAAAACAGCTATCATCCAAAATAATATGCATCATAGTCAAGGGAATGCAAAATCCTTTTTATACTCCCATTGTAGAACAAATACAAAATGAAATTGATAAAACAAAGTACATTCCCCTACTGCAATATATTGGCGAGTCAGAGGATGAAGCAGATATAGCTGTTCATTTGATTGAAGAGAAAAAGGCTATTGGCGTCATCTTTATAGGGGGTAGTCCCTTGGATAAAAAACAAAAACTTGAGAATATTCAGATTCCCTGTGTTTTCTCTACCATGTCGGCCGAAGGTTTAAAAATGAAAAACGTCTCCAGCATCTGTATTGATGAGAAGAAAAGTATGCAGAAATCTGTAAAGCACCTGCTGAATATGGGACATCGCAATATAGCAATTCTGGGTGGTCAGCTAATTAGCCGGGAGGACTTGGTTTATAAACGATACACAGGCGCTGTGGAGTGCCTTAGAGAATATGGATTGCCATGTAACGAACATTTGTATATTTCATCCAAGTTTACATTTGAGGATTCGTACAACGCAGTCGCTGATATTTTAAA
>ENA-UOOK01002640-UOOK01002640.1-fermentation-metagenome-genome-assembly--contig:-NODE-2640-length-21597-cov-4.396064_pt1 | contig 21597 bp, 24 predicted proteins | sample MGYA00245777_ERZ724023 | MGnify/ENA primary metagenome ERZ724023 (study PRJEB28704, sample SAMN03018312) | fermentation metagenome | biome: anthropogenic terrestrial biome; feature: soil; material...
AAACGAAATCCTCCCGTTTTCCTTTTTCCCGCCGATAACAAAAAAGCCGTCCTTCAGGTCGGCGACCCTCGAACAGCAAAATCGGAACTGGACTTCCCCTCGAGCCGCCACAGAGGGGCTTTCCGGGGTTCCCGATGCACTCTCGGCATTTTCAGTTTCTTTTCCTCTATGTTTTATTCAAATTTTAATCCAACCCCGTTAAAAAGTCAAGCGCAGGGCTGTATTCCAACGGCCTGTTTTTTCGAAAAAACTCCCGTATATTGATTTTCCAAAACTGGAATGATAAAATAAATAGAAATTTACCGCTTTTCCAACATTTTCAGCAACAAAAAACAGACGAAAGGAACCGAACATGGAAAAAGGGAAACTGCCGGCGCAGCGCGCGGCTTTTTGGAAAGACCCCCGCACCCTGAAACAGATGATCCTGGCTCTTGCCGTATTCGCCTTTTTATGGGGATTCACGGCCACCGCGTGCTACGCGGTGGATGCCAGCGTTCCGGATGAATCCGATTTCCGGCTTGACACAAAGACCTATACGGCGCATGCCGGCACACAGTATCAGCTGCTGGCCAGGATGGACTCGAAATCGAAACTCGCCCCCAGAATCACTTCCTCCGACGAATCCGTCGTCAGCGTTTCCGTCGGTGACAAAAACGACCCCCGCGGTTACCTTTACCTGCTGAAGGCAAACAAGACCGGCGCGGCGACGATCACCGTGGCGAACAGCGCCGCCACCCAGACCGTTTCCGTTTCCGTCGTGCAAAGGGATCCATTGAATCTTGACACCCAGAAATGCAGTACTTATCTCGGAAACGTCTATTATTTCCTGGCCGAGACGGGCACGGACGACACCGAGCTTCCCATGCCCGTCTCCTCCAACCCGAAGACCGCCAAAGTCGAGTTCGTGACGAAGCGGGGCGTCGGGACATACCTGTTCCGGGTCACCGCGCTCGCCCTCGGGACCGCCGACGTGGGCGCGGAGCTGTTCGGGGATACCGCGACGTTTCCGCTGACGATCGTCGATTCGGCTTCCGTTTCCGGCGTGAAGCCGCTGCTTCAGAATCCCGAGCTGCCATCCGGCTGCGAAGTGACCGCGCTGACGGCGCTGCTGAATGATCACGGGTACCCCGTCGGGAAAATGGAGATCGCGGAAAAATATCTGAAAAAAGATTCCTCCGAGGTCGTCAGAAACGGAAAGCTGTATCTCGCGAACCCCTATGAGATTTTCGTCGGGGACCCCAAGACGAACCGCTTCGGCTGCTTTGCCCAGGTCATCACGGACACGGCCAACCGGTATCTGAGCGCCGTAAAATCGGACAAGTCGGCGAAAAACATCTCCGGCTCCACCCCGCTGCAGCTTTATCATTACGTTTCCAACGATATCCCCGTTCTCGCCTGGGCGACCATCAATATGAGCAAACCGACTTACAACACCAAATGGTACGACAAAAAGACCGGAAAGCCGATCCAGTGGATCGGCGGAGAGCACTGCGTCGTGCTGACCGGATGCACGCCCAAGACCGTCACGGTCGCCGACCCCCTGCACGGCATGGTCACCTACAACAGAAGCCTGTTTGAAAAACGGTATCGGCAGGTCGGCAGCCAGGCCGTTCTGATCAGCTGAATCATGCCTGTTTTTCCGCGGAGCAACATTCCGCTTTACGGGACGCCCTTGCTGCCTTTTTAACAGGCAGCAAGGGCGTCCCGCTTTTTTTCGCCAAATCTTTCCTTGACTTTTCCATTTCATCTGCTACAATATGCTTAAATAAATTTAGTTAAATTTTTTGAAGTAAATGGTTTCTCTCTGCGACGGCGAAAAAGGAGTGAAAACAAAATGACCTTTGAAAGAATACGCGATGTGATTGCCTTCACGCTGAGCCGCGACAAGGAAATTGTGAGCAGGGAAGCGAGGCTGAAGGAAGATCTGGAAATGGATTCCTTCGACTACGCGGAACTGGCCTCCACGCTGGAACAGGAATTCGGGATCGACATTTCCGACGAGGAAATGGCCGGATGGAAAACGGTTTCCGACGTGGCCGCCTGCCTCCAAAAAAAGGCCCGAAAGCCTTCCCTGCCGCACGCTGCAGGATGGAAAAAGTGAAAACGGCAAAACCGCCTGCTTCGGGCATCCGAAAGGAAACCGGGAGCAGAAGAATTCAGGGCCGCGGATGTTACGGCCCGGAAACAGGAAAGGTTCGGATTTATGAATCAACCCCTATATCCTTTTAACAAAAGCAAAAAATTTCCCTTCCGGGGCCTTCGCGGCGCCGAGTCACAGGAAGAACGGGAAAAGAAAGAAGGAAGGCACCGGATGCTGTCCGAAGCCTCTCCGGTCGTGACCTGCCCTTCCTGCAAGAAAACAATGGTGAAATCGCGCCTTGCCCAAAGCCTGTTCGTCTGCCCCACCTGCGGGCATCATTTCCCGATTTCCGCGTACGAGCGGCTGAACTTCCTTCTCGACCGGGGCAGCCTTTTGGAGCTGGAGCAAAACAATTTTTCGGAGGACCCCCTGAATTTTCCCGGATACCGGGAAAAGCTGGAATCGGAACGGAAAAAAAGCGGCCTTCCCGAGGCGGTGGTGACCGCCACCGGAAGAATAGACGGGCGCAAAGCGGTGTTCGCCGTCCTCGACGGCCGCTTTCTGATGGGAAGCATGGGCGCCGCGGTCGGGGAAGCCATCACCTGCGCGGTGGAATACGCACAGAAAGAGCGGCTTCCCCTGGTTATTTTCAGCGCGAGCGGCGGCGCCCGGATGCAGGAAGGGATCATCTCGCTGATGCAGATGGCCAAAACCAGCGCCGCCATCGCCCGTTTTTCAGAACAGGGCGGCCTTTATATCTCCTATCTGACCCACCCCACCACCGGCGGCGTCAGCGCCAGCTTCGCGGGCCTCGGGGATATTACGCTGGCCGAGCCGGGCGCGCTGATCGGCTTTGCCGGGCCGCGCGTCATCGAGCAGACCATCCGGCAGAAGCTGCCCGAGGGATTCCAGCGGGCGGAATATCTGGAAGAGCACGGCTTTGTCGACCGCATCGTGCCCCGCGGCGAGATGCGGGCGGTGCTTTCCCTTCTTCTTCGGCTGCATGAAAAAGGAGGGAGTGCGGCATGCTGAAAGAAATAGAAGCCAAGATCAATGAGATCGATCAGGAACTCACCGACCTGCACGTGAAACCCGGCGGGCCGATGCGCACGCTGCGGTCGTTTCAGCTTCAGCGCGAGCGCAGGGAGCTGCTGAAATCCTGCGCGGACCTGTGCGCTTCGGACAAGGTTTCCCTCGCCCGCAACCAGAAGCGCCCGAGGATCAGGGACTACATCGACGCGCTGTTCCAGGACTTCTTCGAGATGCGCGGGGACCGCCTGGGCGGCGAAGACCGCAGCATCCTGGGCGGCATCGCCCTTTACAAGGGCAGGCCGGTGACTGTGATCGGCCACCGGAAAGGCAAGAATCTTTCCGAAAACATGGCTTTCCGCTTCGGGATGCCCGGTCCGGAAGGATACCGCAAGGCCCTGCGCCTGATGGAACAGGCGCAGAAGTTCGGCAGGCCCGTCATCACGATGATCGACACGCCCGGCGCTTACCCGGGCATCGAGGCGGAAGCGAACGGGCAGAGCGTGGCCATTGCCCGCTGCCTTGCCGAAATGAGCACCCTGACCGTCCCCGTGGTGGCCATCGTCACCGGGGAGGGCGGCAGCGGCGGCGCGCTCGCCCTGGGCGTTGCAAACCGGGTGCTGATGCTGGAGCATTCCGTCTATTCGGTGCTCTCGCCCGAAGGCTTCGCCGCCATCCTCTGGAAAGACGCCTCCCGCAGCCCGGAAGCGTGCGACATGATGAAACTGACGGCTCAGGACCTTCTTCAGCTCGGCGTGATCGACGGGATCATCCCGGAGCCGCCGGGCGGGGCGCACCGCGACCCGCGGGCCGTTTTCGCCAGCGTGGACGCGGCCCTTTCACGCCATCTCATAGAGCTGAGCGGCTTTTCCGGCGGGGAGCTCGCGTCTCAGCGGTATCAGAAATTCAGAGCGATCGGAAGACCGGATTCGGAAAAGGAGCGCACATGAAAGGAATTCATATCGCCGGGACGGGAAGCTTCCTGCCCCGGAAAATCGTGAGCAATCAGGAACTGAGCAAAACGGTGGATACCAACAACGAATGGATCGTCTCCCGCACCGGGATCCGCGAGCGTCGTTTCTGCACCGAGGAAACCAATACCTCCATGGCCGTGCAGGCCGCGAAACGGGCGATGGAACGCGCTTCGGCAAAGCCGGAGGAAATCGGGGCGTGCATCGTCGCCACCTTTACCCCCGATTTTCTGGTGCCCTGCGCCGCCTGCACGGTTCAGCGCGACCTCGGCCTGCCGGGGGACATCCCGGCTTTCGACCTGAACTCGGCCTGCTCGGGCTTTCTGTACGGGATCCAGGTGGCGCGCGGCCTTCTGCTGCAGAGCAACCGCCGCTACGCCCTGCTGATCTGCAGCGAGGTCCTTTCCCGCGTGACGGATTTCAGCGACCGGAACACCTGCGTTTTGTTCGGGGATGGCGCGGGCGCGGCGGTGCTGGAGCTTTCCCCCGACCACTGCTATTACAGCGCCCTTGGCGCCAAGGGGGACAGCGAAAATCTGTTCTGCCCCGGCGTCACCAAACCCAACCAGACGCTGCACATGAACGGACGGGAGGTGTTCCGCTTCGCGGTAAAGGCCGTTCCGCACTGCATGGACCTTCTTTTCCGGCAGTCCGGCCTGACGCTGGATCAAATCGATTACGTCGTCTGCCACCAGGCCAACGAACGGATCATCGCCCACATCATCAGGGAGCTGAACGCGCCGGATGAAAAATTTTACAGAAACGTTCAATCCTACGGCAACACCTCGGCTGCCAGCATCCCCATCGCGCTCGACGAAATGGTTCAAAAAGGCCTGCTTCGGGCCGGGATGAAAATCCTCTGCGTCGGATTCGGCGGGGGGCTCACCTGGGGCGGAGCCATACTGGAATGGTAAAGGAGAGAGATTCCGAATGAAACTGAACGAACTGCTCCCGATTGAATTTCCGTTTATCCAGGGAGGCATGGCCAACATCGCCACCGGAAAATTCGCCGCCGCCGTCTCAAACGCCGGGGCGCTGGGGCTGATCGGCTCCGGCGGCATGAACCTGGAAATGCTGCGGGAAAATATCCATATCTGCAGGTCGCTGACGGAAAAGCCGTTCGGCGTCAACATTATGCTGATGCATCCGCAGGCTGCGGAAATGGCGAAGCTTGCCGCGGATGAAAAAGTGCCGATCGTCACGACGGGCGCGGGCAATCCCGGCGAGTATATCGACCTGTGGAAGCAGGCGGGCGCCAAGGTGATCCCGGTGGTGCCGGGCGTGGCGCTGGCAAAGCGCGTCGCCGAACACGGAGCCGACGCGGTGATCGCGGAGGGCACCGAAAGCGGCGGCCATGTCGGCGAGCTGACAACCATGGCCCTTGTGCCGCAGGTGGCGGACGCGGTGGAGATCCCGGTCATCGCGGCAGGCGGGATCGCGGACGGCCGCCAGCTTCTGGCGGCGTTCGCCCTCGGCGCGGTCGGCGTCCAGCTCGGCACCTGCCTTCTGGTCAGCGAGGAATGCCCCGTGCATGAAAATTACAAGCAGGCCGTCCTGAAAGCGAAGGACAACAGCACCATCGTGACCGGGCGAAGCTCCGGGGCGCCGGTGCGGGTCCTGAAAAACCGCATGGCGCGGGAATACGTCAAACAGGAAAAGGCCGGAATGGACCGGATGGAACTGGAAAAATACACGCTCGGCTCCCTGCGACGCGCAGTGTTCGACGGCGACGTGGAAACCGGCTCGCTGATGGCGGGCCAGGTGGCCGGGCAGCTCCATGAGATCAAGCCTCTGCGCCGGATCTTTGAAGACCTGTACAGCGGATATCTGAACGCCCTCGACCGGCTGGAACGGGACCGCTGATCCGCTTTCATTCCCTTGCGGGACGTGCTTTAAAATGTCCGCGAGCCGCAGGCGCCCGCGAACGACTGAATCAAAAATGGAGGAACGCCGAATGAAATTAGCGTTTTTATATGCAGGACAGGGAACCCAATCCGTCGGGATGGGCCGGGATCTGTACGAACAGTACCCGGCTTTCCGAGAGGTGATGGATTCCCCCGCCGCCGGATGCGACCTGAAAAAGCTCTGCTTCGAGGGCCCGGATGAAGTGCTGGCGCAGACCAGGTGGACGCAGCCCTGCGTGGTGGCCGTCGAAGTCGGGATCACAGCCCTGCTGTACGCGGAGGGAATCCGTCCGCAGATGGCGGCGGGCCTCAGCCTGGGCGAATATTCCGCCCTTTGCGCGGCAGGGGTGTTCGACGTGCCGACCGTGCTTTCCGTCGTGGCCTACCGCGGCAGGGCGATGCAGAAGGCGTCCGAGGGCCTTTCCTGCGGAATGACCGCCGTTCTGGGCCTTTCCCGGGAACCGCTTCTGGCCGCGTGCCGCGAGGCTTCCTCCCTCGGCACGGTGGAGGTGACCAATTACAACTGCCCCGGCCAGATGGTGATATCCGGCGAAACGGAAGCCGTCAAAAAGGCCGGGGAGCTCGCGCTCAAGGCGGGCGCGAAACGATGCGTCCCCTTAAAGCTGAGCGGGCCGTTCCATTCTTCCATGATGGCGCCGGCCGGCCGGGCGCTCGCCGGGCTCTTCCCTTCCGTTTCCTTCGGCGAAATGCAGTTCCCCGTGATCTTCAACGCCACCGGAAGGCCGAAGCAGCCGGGCGAAACCATTCCGAAGCTTCTGGAAAAGCAGGTGCAGAGCGGCGTCCTTTTTGAAGACACCATCCGGTATATGGAACAGGCCGGAATCGACACCGCGCTGGAAATCGGCCCCGGAAAAATTCTGAGCGGCTTCGTGCGCCGGACGGCCCGTTCCATCAAGACCTATTCCGCAGAGAATGCGGAAGGCCTCCGCGAGGTCATACGGACGCTGAAAGGAGACGGAGCATGAGCTTAAAAGGAAAAGCAGCGATCGTCACGGGCGGCGGCAGAGGAATCGGCCGCGCCGTCTGCCTGGAATTCGCGCGCCGGGGCGCGAACCTCGTCGTCAACTACGCGGGCAACGCGGATGCAGCCGAACAGACGGCGCGGGACTGCCGGGACCTTGGGGTTCAGGCCGTGACGGCCCGGGCAAATGTCTCCATTTCCGCCGAATGCGCCGCGATTTTCGACAAGGCGAAGGAGACGTTCGACAGAGTGGATATTCTGGTGAACAACGCCGGGATCACCCGCGACGGGCTGATTGCCCGCATGAGCGAAGAGGATTTCGACGCCGTTCTGGACACCAACCTGAAAGGCGCGTTCCTGTGCATGAAGCTTGCCGCCCGCCTGATGATGAAGCAGCGCTCGGGCCGCATCATCAGCGTCAGCAGCGTGGTCGCCCTGCGCGGCAACCCCGGGCAGGCCAATTATGCGGCGAGCAAGGCCGGCCTGATCGGCATGACCAAATCGCTGGCAAAAGAGCTTGCCGCACGGAACGTCACGGTCAACGCCGTGGCGCCGGGAATGATCCGGACGGACATGACCAATTCCCTGCCCGACAGGGCAAAGCAGGCAATTCTGGACAGCATCCCCCTCGCCCGCCTTGGCACGCCGGAGGATGTGGCAAAGGCGGTCGCATTTTTTGCGGGGGACGACGCCGATTACATCACCGGGCAGGTGCTTCGCGTCGACGGCGGAATGGCAATGTAAGGAGGAACGATTATGAAACGTCGTGTTGTCGTCACCGGGATGGGGGCGCTCACCCCCATCGGCAAGACCGCGCCCGAAACCTGGGCGGCCGCGAAAGCGGGCGTCTGCGGCATCGGGCCGATCACCCTTTACGATAATTCGGAGCAAAAGGCCAAAATCGCGGGCGAAGTCAAGGATTTCGCCCCGGAAAACTATATGGACAAACGGGATGCGCGCAAGATGGACCGCTTCTGCCAGCTCGCCTATGCGGCGGCGGGGGAAGCGTTTCAGGACAGCGGCCTCTCCATGGAAAAAGAGGACGCCTTTCGCTGCGGCATTCTGGTCTCCAGCGGAATCGGCGGCCTTGGAACGATCGAAAACGAGCAGATGCGGGGCGTACAGAAGGGCTTCGACCGGGTGTCCCCCTACTTTATTCCCATGTGCATCCCGAACATTGCGGGCGCGCATATCGCCATCCGGTATGGATTCCGGGGGATGTGCAGCTGCCCGGTGACCGCATGCGCGAGCGGAAGCAACGCTACGGGCGACGCCTTCCGCCAGATCCGGGACGGCTACATGGATGTCATGCTCTGCGGCGGCGCGGAGTCCGTCGTCACCCCGCTCGGGATCGGCGGCTTCACCTCGATGAAAGCCCTGTGCAGCACCAACGACCCCGAACGCGCTTCCATCCCGTTCGATAAGGAGCGCAGCGGCTTCGTCATGGGCGAGGGCGCCGGGATCCTGATTCTGGAGGAACTGGAGCACGCCCGCGCCAGAGACGCCCGGATCTATGGGGAAATCGTCGGCTACGGCGCTTCCTGCGACGCGTATCACATGACCGCGCCTTCCCCGGACGGCGAAGGCGCGGCGGAATGTATGAAGATGGCGCTCAAAGACGCCGGGATCGCGCCGGAGGATGTCGGTTATATCAATGCGCACGGCACCTCCACCCCCATGAACGACCGGTGCGAAACCATCGCCATCAAGGCGGCGTTCGGCCCGCACGCGAAAAAGCTGATGGTCAGCTCCACCAAATCCATGACGGGCCATCTTCTTGGGGCAAGCGGCGCGGTGGAGGCCATCCTCTCCATCTGCACACTGAAAGACGGGTTCGTGCCCCCCACCATCCACTACCGGGTCCCGGATGAGGAATGCGACCTGGACATCGTCCCGAATCAGGGGCGCAGCGCGGACATCCGCTATGCCCTCTCCAATTCGCTGGGCTTCGGCGGTCACAACGCCAGCCTGGTATTCAAACGCTGGGAGGAATAAAAAATGGAACTGGATTCCAACGAGATTCAAAAGATAATCCCCCACCGCTTCCCGTTTCTGATGGTGGACAGGATCACCGACTTCGAGCCGGGAAAATGGGCCAGGGGGATCAAATGCGTTTCGGTCAACGAACCGTTTTTCTGCGGCCACTTTCCCCAGTATCACGTCATGCCCGGCGTTTTGATCCTGGAATCGCTCGCCCAGGTAGGCGCGGTTGCCGTGCTGACCCTGGAGGAAAACAAGGGGAAAATCGCCTTCTTCGGCGGCGTCAAAAACGCGCGGTTCCGCCGCCAGGTGGTTCCGGGCGACGTGCTGGAGCTCGAATGCGAGCTGATCCGGCAGCGCGGCCCGGTCGGGATCGGCAAAGGCGTGGCGAAGGTCGGCGGCGAGGTCGCGGCCGACGCCGAATTTACCTTCGCCATCGGAAACTGAGCACCGATAAAACACCGGAAGAGAGGAACGACAGAATGCTGGAACAGGCATTTATGGATGTATATACCAAATTTAAAATGCATTTCTACAAAAAAGTATTTGAGCGTTTTAAAGACCGGGAAGCCAGCCTCACCACCGTGGAAACCTTCTGCATCGAAATCATCCATGCGCTGAAGAGCCCGACCGTCAACGAATTCGCTTCTTTCATCCAGGTTTCGCCCTCCAACGCGGCCTATAAGGTGACCAACCTGATCCAAAAGGGATACCTGAAAAAAATCCGGTCTTCCAAAGACAGGCGGGAATACCACCTGGCCGTCACCCCGAAATATTTCGAGTATTACAATCTGAGCTACCACTATATCGAGCTGGTGATCGGCCGGATTAAAGAGCATTTTTCCGCTCAGGAAATCGGTCAGTTCGAGCGCATGCTGAGGATGATTTCAGACGAGCTGATGCCGGAAGTATCGCTTCCGTACGGATTGGAAAGCAAAAATGAAAAGCCTGCCGGTCTTTGACGACGGCAGGCTTTTTCCGCAGCGGCGGCAGGATTTGATTTAAGAAGCGCTGTTGGTCCTTTTTCCTTTGAACAGATTGATAATCCACAACAGGATGATCGCCCCGACGATGGAAACCAGAAGACTCCACAGGTTGAACCCCGTAAGGCCCACCCCGCCGATCAGGTTCATCAGGAATCCGCCGATCAATGCGCCCGCGATGCCGACCACAACGTTGGCAAAACCGCCCATCTGCGAGTTCTTTCCGGTAATCATGCTCGCGATCCATCCGGCGAGGGCGCCCAAAATAATCCATGCTAATATATTCATAAATAATCCTCTGCTTCCTTTTGATATTTTTGATCTTTACAGCAATCCCGAAATGGAACTGCTGTTCATCCAAGGATTCTGGTTTTGCTATCAGTATGAACATGTTTGCAGGAAATATTCAAAGGAAAAATTTTCCACGGAAAGGCGCTTACAAAATTTTCCTATGACCCCTTTTTCCGTTATAATGAAACAAGCGGGCGCACAATCATGCAAAACCGCTTCCTGCCGCCCGGGGCCCGTTTTTTCGGTGGCAGGTTTTTATGAATATTCTGATATGGAAAGCAAGGCACAGCCGATGGAACCATACGAAAAAATCGAACAGAGCATCCTGAAAAAATATCGAAAACAGATCTGGTACCGCTTTATCGGCGCCATGAAGGACTACCGGCTGGTTCAGGCGGGCGACCGAATCGCGGTCTGCATTTCCGGCGGAAAAGATTCCATGCTGCTTGCGAAGTGTCTTCAGCTCCTTCAGAGGCACAGCGAGGTTCCCTATGAGCTGGAATTTCTTGCGATGGACCCGGGCTACAGCGCGGAAAACCGAAAGCTGATCCTTTCCAACGCCGAGAAACTGAACATCCCGCTGAATCTGTTTGAAACAAGGATCTTTGAGATCGTGGCCAAATCCGGCGGCACGCCGTGTTATCTGTGCGCGCGGATGCGCCGCGGATATCTTTACGCCTACGCCAAAAAGCTGGGCTGCAATAAAATCGCGCTGGGGCACCATTTCGACGACATGATCGAAACCGCGCTGATGAGCATGCTGTACGCCGCCGAAATCCGAACGATGATGCCCAAGCTGCACAGCACCCATTTCCCGGGAATGGAGATCATACGGCCGCTGTATCTGGTGCGGGAAGCCGATATCCTGGCCTGGAAGCGCTACAACAACCTTCAGTTTCTCCGCTGCGCCTGCCTTTTGACCGAGAAGCTGGAAACGGACTCCCGCGTTTCCAAACGCGCACAGACCAAAAAGCTGATCGCCGCGCTGCGCCGGGAAAACCCGCAGATCGATGTCAATATTTTTCGCAGCATGCACAACGTAAACCTGGACACCGTGATCGGCTACCGCCAGAACGGCGTCAAGCACAGCTTTCTGGACCGTTACGACGAATCCGGGAAAAAGACGTAAGAGAACTCAGCATTCGTCGCAGCCTTTTCCGTTATGGATGGCTTCTGTTCCGGCTTCCACCGCCGTTTCGTAATACCGGATTTTATGTTCTATTTTTTCAATATGCTGTTTGAGTTCGGCAAGCTGCTGCTCCGCCTTGATTCTCTGCGCTTTGAACAGATCAAGGCGCTTCTGTAAAGTGCAATCCCCTTCCATACACCAACTGATAAACTGCCTGATGTCTTTTATTTTCATCCCGGTGTTTTTCAGGCAGGCAATCAGCTCAATCCACTCGTAATCGCTTTTCCGGAAAGAGCGGTAGCCGGAAGGGCCGCGCTCGACAAAAGGCAGCAGACCCTCTTTTTCATAATAGCGCAGCGTGTGCTCCGTCAGCCCGGTGCGCTGAGCCGCCCGTGCAATGGTATCCCCCATTCTTTAATCTCCCCCATCTCAATGATTCCAATTTACAGTAATTTCATGAAATTGCCGCAACATTTATTTTATACCTTAGAGTTATCTCTAAGTCAAGGCTCAAAAATTTGTGCATCCGTTCTTGACTTAGAGCAGGCTCAAAGGATTATAATGGTTGTAACATCAATCAGAAATCGATAGGGAGGTTTTATGATGCTGTTCGATTACTTTGTACCTACGAAAATACTGTTCGGAAAAGGGCAGCTTGCGAATCTGCACAAGCAGAAGCTGCCGGGGAAAAAAGCGCTGATTGTGATCTCATCCGGAAAATCCGCCAGAAGCAACGGATATCTGGCAAGGCTTGAGGAACAGCTGGATCTGGCAGGCGTTTCCCATGTCGTCTTCGATCGGATTCTGCCCAACCCCGTCAAGACACATGTGATGGAGGGAGCGGCGTTTGCAAAGGCGCAGGGCTGCGATTTTGTTGTGGGCCTCGGCGGAGGAAGCAGTATCGACTCGGCAAAAGCCATCGCGGTGATGGCGGCAAATGAAGGCGACTACTGGGATTACATTCTGGGCGGATCCGGAAAAGGCAAGTCCGTCCCGAACGATCCGCTCCCCATTGTGGCGGTTACGACTACGGCGGGCACCGGCACCGAGGCGGACCCCTGGACCGTGACGACCAAAGAGGACACCAATGAAAAAATCGGTTTCGGATACGAAAAGACCTTCCCCGTGATTTCGGTGGTCGACCCCGATCTGATGCTGACCGTACCGCCGCGCCTTACGGCTTATCAGGGCTTCGACGCGCTGTTTCACAGCACGGAGGGGTACATCGCCAAAACGGCGGACCCGATCAGCGACCTGTTCGCGCTCAAAGCGATCGGGCTCATCGGCAGAAGCCTTGCCAAAGCGGTGGCAAACGGCCGGGATGAAGAAGCCCGGGCCGACGTCGCGCTGGCAAATACGCTGTCCGGCATGGTGGAATCGCTTTCGTCGTGCACTTCCGAACACAGCCTGGAACACGCCCTCAGCGCGTTTCATCCCAGGCTTCCCCACGGGGCGGGGCTGATCATGATCAGCAAAGCATACTACACACACTTCGCACAGGCTCATGCCTGCGAGGAAAAAATGATCGCCATGGCAAAGGCCCTTGGGAAAACCGACGCCGCGGCGGGCATGGACTTCGTAACCGTTCTTTCCGCTTTGCAGGCAGCCTGCGGCGTCGCCGATTTAAAGATGAGCGACTATGGCATAGACAGCGCTGACTTCGCAAAATATGCGGACAACGCAAGGCAGACGATGGGCGCATTGTTCGAAGTCGATCCCACGCCGCTTTCCAGGGATGACAGCATCAGGATTTTGCAGAATTCCTACCGGTAATGCCGGCGGCTGCCGTCAGCCCATCACCGTCGAACCGACAAAATCCGAATTGAACGTTCATATCATCCAAGTGAGAGGCCGAAGAAAGTATTCGGTCTCTCACTTTTTTGAAATAAACAATTTGAGATCGTCAGGTCAAACGCAAAATTTTTCACCTCATCATTGAATACAGGCTTTTGACAAATGAATTTTTTCCGTGTTTTAATTTGCTTTGCGAAGCATGGAAAACAAAAGAAAGCATCAGAAAGCGCTCTCTTAATAAAGGTAAATAGCTTTACATGTCTAACATGAAATAAGATAGAAAAATCATGGATAATCGAATGTGTAAAGGCTATCATCTTTCCATTTTTCGACCAAAAAGTTCTAATTGTACTCCCATTTTCTTCTCTTTTTGTCAAGAGCCGACCATTTCCGCAAAAAATGGATTTTTCTAATTTTTTCGTGAATTTTCTTGACAGGAAGGGAATGTTATGTTACAATACCTAAGCAATCACGATTTTAATCTTTTATGCGAGAGTGGCGGAATTGGCAGACGCGCTAGATTCAGGTTCTAGTGAACGTTTAAGTTCATAGGGGTTCAAGTCCCCTCCCTCGCACCATCTTGAAAGATAGGAAAGCCGCACCAATGTTGAGTTATTCAGTTATTGGTGCGGCTTTTTTATCCGCTTGATATGGTGTTTTTGTCCGTATGACAGTTGTGCAGCACCTGTATCGGGTTTTTAGTCGGGTTTCATGTCTTTTCCTAAGATACATAATATTACCGTCGGGTAAACGCTAATAATCATTCCGTTAGGCCTTTGAAGGAATGGGTTATTAGTGTTTTATGTTTAGTTAAATGAAAGAGGTGCTTATATGTTCAGGAAAATGAGAAGGAACAAACAATTATTGCCAGATGAACTGGCAGAACAAATATTGATAAACGGAAGAACAGGCATTTTGGGCGTATCGGGTGACGATGGCTACCCTTATACTGTTCCACTAAATTATGTCTATGAAAACAGGACAATCTATTTTCACTGTGCCAAAGCAGGACATAAACTTGATGCCATCAGGAACAACAACAAGGTATCCTTTTGCGTGATTGATAAAGAGGATATTATTTCTGAGAGGTTCACCACATATTTTAGAAGCGTCATAGCATTTGGAAAAGCTGCGGAAGTTGTGGAAGATAGCGAAAAGCTTAGAATTATGCGATTATTAAACAATAAATATGCCCCAGGCTTGGATGAAGCAGGAGAAAGCGAAATCAAAAGAGAATGGAGTATTTTATGCGTTATTAGCATCAATGTGGAACATTTGACCGGCAAGGAAGCCATTGAGCTGTTGAAGAAATAAAATTTTGCGTTGAGACAAATGCCCCATCGCCATCCGCGTCAAGAAAGACATCTTTCCTGTGAAGGAAGAGATGTCTTTCTTTATGCCGAAAAATATAGTATGATGAATACTACACAGGAAAGAACTTTGAGGAGGAATGGTCATGCTGGAAGTCAGGTTTTATAACAGGGTTGCAGACTGCCAATTGAAATTTGCAGTAATTGTTTCAAAGAGCAATGGGAAATGGGTTCTCTGTAAGCATAAGGGACGGACTACATACGAATTCCCCGGCGGGCACAGGGAAAACGGCGAGAATATCCTCGATACTGCTAAAAGAGAGCTTTATGAAGAGACGGGGGCATTGGATTACAGCATAAAGCCCATCTGCCCTTATTCTGTCATTGGAAAAAACAAGGTGAACGAAACCGGAGAAGAAACCTTCGGCATGCTGTATTACGCGGATATCAAGGCGTTCGAGAAAGAGCTGCATTACGAGATAGAAAAGGTCGTTTTCATGGATACTTTACCCGGCAATTGGACCTATCCTGAAATTCAGCCGAAGCTGATGGAAAAAGCGGCTGAAGCGGTCTTTTGAACTCCGGTTGATCTGGCATCGTCCTGCCTCCAAAAAATCCTGATTCGAGAGGGTCTGAATGAAGCCCGGATTGCTGGAAAGCTTATCCGAAAGGCTTGCTTTGCGGGAACAATTTCGGCTCTAAATCCGGCTTTTAAATCTGATATAAAATCCATTTTGAATCAATATTGTGTTACGATATTTGTAGTGTCGGCTGGCAATATCATTTAACGGAGGAAAAACATGCAGCATTGTTCTGAAACTTCGCCGCAGGTTTTTGGCGGCATGCAAAAAAGTCTTTCCTTATGGAATTTCTTCACAATAGGATTCGGAGCAATTATCGGTACCGGATGGGTTCTTTTGGTGGGAGACTGGATGGTGATAGGCGGCGGCCCGATCGCCGCCATGACCGCGTTTTTGGCGGGCGCTGTTTTTCTGCTGCCGATCGGTTTTGTTTTCGGGGAGCTGGCCGCGGCAATCCCGCTTTCGGGAGGGATTGTGGAATACGTGGATCGCACCTTCGGGAAAACCGCATCTTACCTGACAGGCTGGCTGCTCGTGCTGGGGAATGGAATCCTGTGCCCATGGGAGGCCATTGCGATTTCCACGCTGATATCGGAAATGTTCGGCGGCCTGTTCCCGTTTCTGCGAAGCGTCAAGCTTTACACCGTCCTGGGGGCGGATGTGTTTTTGTTCCCGACCCTCATCTCCCTCCTGATTTCAGTGTATGTGGTATGGCTGAACTTCAAAGGTGCCTCCAGCGCGGCCAGGTTGCAGTCGTTCCTGACAAAAGCACTGCTGACGGGCATGCTGGTTGCCATGGCCATTTCTATTGTGAAAGGCAGCCCAAAAAACATTTTTCCAGTCTTTGAGCGTACGGAAAGCCCGACCGTGAAAACAGACGCGGGCGGCATGTTTGCCGGGATCGTTTCCGTATTGGTGATGACGCCCTTTTTTTACGCCGGATTCGATACGATCCCGCAGCAGGCGGAGGAGGCGAAGGAAGGACTAGATTGGAACAGGTTTGGGAAAGTGATCGGCATGGCGCTTCTGGCATCCGGTGCTTTTTACATGATCTGCATCTATTCTTTCGCAACGATTCTCCCCTGGACGGAATTTGTCAAAGCCTCGGTGCCGGCCCTGGCCTGCCTGCGCGGCATCAACATGATTTTATATTTCATCATGCTGGTGATTGCGGTGCTCGGCCCTATGGGCCCTATGGGCCCGATGAACTCCTTTTACGGAGCGACCACGCACATCATGCTGGCGATGGGGCGCAAAGGAGAGCTGCCGAAAGCCTTTGCGGTGTTGGACAAAAAAAGCGGTACGCCCAAAGCGGCCAATATTCTCATGGCCGTGCTGACCTTATCGGGGCCGTTTCTCGGCAAGAGGATGCTGGTGCCGCTGACGAACCTATCCGCCCTGTCCTTTATTTTTGCCTGTACAATGGTTTCGTTTGCCTGCCTGCGCCTGAGGACGACCGAGCCCGATCTGCCAAGGCCCTTCCGGGTCCCCGGCGGCAGGCTCGGGATCCTCTCGGCCTGTACGGCCGGCGTCTGCATCGTGCTGCTGATGATTGTTCCCGTCAGCCCTGCGGCGCTGAATACGGAAGAATGGATCATGCTGATCGGGTGGCTGCTTGTGGGGCTGATTTTCAGGTTGGTTTCCTAAATTTCAAAAAGGCCGGCATTGATTTGGGCACCTGCCGGAATGTGCAGACGCCCGGAGGTGGATGGACAGTGGTGAGAAAAGGAGGAATCGTTTCATGATTTTAAGAACCGACAGATTGGTTTTGCGTCCCTGGGAGGAGAAAGACGCGCAGGCGTTATATCAGTATGCAAAAAGCCCGGACATCGGGCCTCATGCGGGCTGGCCTGTTCACACCGATATAGAAAACAGCCGTCAGGTGATCAGAGACGTTTTGTCCGCGGAAGAAACCTATGCCGTTGTGTGGAAGGGGGACGATTCCCCAATTGGAAGTATCGGCCTTAAAATTGGTAAAAAGAGCAGCATTGCTTCCGGTGATGCCGAAGGGGAAATCGGGTATTGGCTCGGCGTTCCCTACTGGGGGCAGGGCTTGATACCGGAAGCGGTCCGCGAGTTGATGCGGCACGGTTTCGAAGAGCTCGGGCTGAAAACGCTTTGGTGCGGATATTTCGATGGGAACGAAAAATCCCGGCGCGTTCAGGAAAAATGCGGATTCCAATATCATCATACCGAAAAAGACAAGGAATTGCCGCTGATCAATGAAGTCAGAACAGAACATGTTACCTGCATCACAAAGGAACAATGGCAAAAAAGAGCCGGAAAATAATCCGGCCCGTTTTGATTTCAGATCAGAAAACTTGCCTGAACGAAGCAAACGTTATATAAAGACTTAAAAACCGATCCATGTTGAACGATTTAACTTTAAGGGCCTTTTGTAACAAGGCGATCTGGTTTACCTTACCGACAATCCAAGTTCTTCCGCCTTTTTCAATGCATCCGTGTGTAAGATATCGCCTTTTTCTGCAACCGATGGAATCAGCAGATGAGCCAGGTCCATCCACTTCTGATAAGACGCGATCAGCTCGTAGGTTTTGACCAATCCGTCAAAATCAGCCTCTTCTTCCGTTTCGGCGCAGGCCAGTAAAATACTTTCTTTGATCCTGCTCTGTCTGCCGCCGATCAGCAGCGCATACATTTTATCCAGAGCCGCCTTCAATTGCGCCGGAAAAGAAAACCAATACATAGGCGTTGCAAGAACGAGAATATCGCTTTGTTCCATAAGCGGAGCCAGCGTGTTGAAATCGTCTTCGAATACGCAGGCGGCCCCTTTGGAGTAGCACCTGTTACATGCCTTACAGCCATTGATTTTCTTTAAGCCGGCTTCGTACTTTGTTATGGTATGCCCGGCGGCCCGCGCTCCTTTGATAAACGCATCCGCCATCAAGTCGCTGTTGCCTCCCTTTCTGGGGCTGCCCGTAAGTACTAAAACTTTTTTACTCATTTTTATCGTCCTCTCTTATATTCTTCCTGCTTCGTGGACCAGTACTTCTCATCCTCGCCCGTAATGGACCGCAATACTTTGCAGGGGGTTCCGGCTGCAACGACGCCGCTCGGAATATCTTTTGTTACCACAGAACCAGAACCGATTACCACGTTGCCGCCTATGGCCACGCCAGGATTGATTACCGTATTTCCGCCGATCCATACGTCATTGCCAATGGTGACAGGCTTTCCGTATTCCAGGCCGGTTGCCCGCACTTGTGCATCGATAGGGTGTGCGGCGGTATAAATACAGACGCGGGGGCCGAAAAGGACATGATCGCCGATAGTCACAGGACATACGTCAATGATGATACAATCGTAATTGGCATAGAAATTTTCTCCCACAAAAATATGACGGCCGTAGTCGCAATGAAAAGGCGGCTCAATCCAGATATTTTCACCGGTTGAACCGAACAACTCTTTCAAATAAGCAATCCGTCTATCACACTCATCCTCATTCGTTTGATTAAACAAGCGCACAAGGCGCCTTGCATTTTTATTATCCTGCACCAGTTCTTTGTCCTGTGCAATATATAATTTCCCTGAAAGCATTTTTTCTTTTTCCGTCATAAATAACCTTCTTTCCAGACCTTGCTTTTTTATTATTTGAAAAAGATCCAATTGATGCTAAAATAAGAATAGCGTATTTGTATGATTAGTCAAGTACGTACCTTCTGGATATATACTATATGGAAGGAGAGTGTAAAATGGCGATTGAAGACTGCAGCCCGACAGGAGCAGATATCGAAGATACCGGTTTTGGATATACCTTGTCGATCATCGGCGGCAAATATAAAATGATTATCATGTATTGGCTTTCCGAGTATAAGCAAGTCATGAGGTTCAATGAACTGAAACGCTGCATCGGTACGATCACCTATAAAACGCTCAGCAATACATTGAAAGCCATGGAAGCCGACCGGCTGATTATCCGCACAGAGTACCCGCAAATACCGCCCAAGGTGGAATACGCTCTTTCAGAGCGCGGAAAGTCTTTGATCCCTGTCTTGAATATGATGTGCGAATGGGGAGAAAACAATCGGCTGCCACAGTCAAAAAACTGTGGGTAGAATGTTAACGATGAAAATGCTGCATGTGCCAAACAAAACCCGGGCGGCCGAATTTTGGCCGCCCGGGTACTTTTCCGCTTGATTCTTTTCGGGGTTGTGGTCTCATACTCTTTTAGAGTATAATAAAATGGAAATAAGGTTTCGGGCGCTTGAAAGAATTATGAAACAAGCGCTCCGCGCATTTCATGCCTTGCAGTTATGACAAAACAATATCATAAAGAAAAGGAGCGGTGAATGGTATGGCACTGAAAAAACTCCCCATAGAAAAGGCGTTTATGCTGGTGGAACCCGGCCCGGTCCTTCTGGTCACGACAAACGACGGAAGGAAAAACAACATCATGACGATCACGTGGCACATGGTGATCGATTTCACCCCGCAGATCGCCCTGACGACCGGGCCGTGGAACCACTCGTTCCAGGCGCTGAGGGAGACCAAAGAATGTGTGCTTGCAGTTCCGGCGGCCGATCTTGCGGAAAAAGCGGTCTCGATCGGGGATTGTTCCGGCGCCGAAGTGGACAAGTTCCAGAAGTTCGGCCTGACGCCGCTTCCGGGACTGAAAGGAAAGGCACCGCTGATTTCCGAATGTCTGGCGTGTCTGGAATGCCGGGTTCTGGATTATCTGGAGCCCTACGGCATTTTTATCCTTCAGGGCACCCAGGCGTGGATGGATTTCGAGCGGAAGGAGCGCCGCACTTTCCACGCGAACGGTGACGGGACCTTCGTGGTGGATGGAGAGACCATCAGCCTGCGCAGCCTGATGGAGGACAAGCTGCCGTCCGGCGTATAAAGGAATAGAGTACGAAAGCCTGCGGCTCAAGGGCCTCTATTTTTTCTTCTCCCCCATTTTGCGGGAGGCGCACCAAGCGGGCTTTTGAAAAGACGGAAACAGCGATTAAAAAAATGAATGATTTTACAGGAGGCGTTCCATTTGCAGATCCATAAAATTGCGGTGATTCCCGGCGACGGAATCGGGCCCGAGGTCATTTCGGAGGGCTGCAGGGTGCTGGAGCGCGCCGCCCGGTTGGACGGCGGGTTTCGGTTTGAATTTACGACTTTTCCCTGGGGGTGCCAGTATTACCTGAAAAACGGCAGGATGATGGCACAGGACGGAATCGAGCAGCTCAGCGGATTCGACGCCATTTTTCTGGGAGCCGTCGGTTTTCCCGGAGTGCCGGACCACATTTCGCTTTGGGGGCTCCTCCTCGAGATCCGCAAAAGCTTCGACCAGTATGTCAACCTCCGCCCGGTAAAGCTTCTGCGGGGAGCGCCCTGCCCCTTAAAAGGCGTCAAACGGGAAGACGTCGACATGGTCTTTGTGCGCGAGAACAGCGAAGGCGAATATGCCGGCAGCGGAAGCTGGCTTTACCGGAACACCCCGTACGAGGTGGTGATCCAAAACGGGGTTTTCTCCCGGCACGGATGCGAACGGATCATCCGCTACGCGTTCGAGCAGGCGCGCCGCGAGCACAAGACGCTGACCAGCGTGAGCAAGGGAAACGCGCTGAACTATTCCATGGTGTTCTGGGATCAGATTTTCGCCGAGGTAAGCCGGGAATACCCGGATGTCAAAACTGCCGGATACCTGGTGGATGCGGCCAGCATGCTGATGGTAAAGCATCCCGAAAAATTCCAGGTGGTCGTCACTTCCAACCTGTTCGGCGATATCCTCACCGACCTCGGCGCCGCGATCGCCGGCGGCATGGGACTCGCCGCCGGGGCGAACATCAACCCAGAACGGAAATATCCCTCCATGTTCGAGCCGATCCACGGTTCGGCGCCCGATATTGCCGGACGCCAGATCGCGGACCCTCTCGCCACCATCTGGGCCGCCAGCCAGATGCTCGATTTCTTCCATCACGAGGACTGGGGAAAACGCCTTCTGAACGTGATCGAGGATGTGCTGACGGATGGGAAAGTGCTCACCCCCGACATGGGCGGAACCGCGACCACCACACAGGTAGGCGACGCCGTCCTTTCCCGCCTGGAATAAAGGAATTTGCACACGGCTGATTAACCGGTGCACCGTCGCCTGCTGGCCCACTTTTGCATGTAATTTTACATTGATGCAACAAGCCCGAACGGATGTTTAAAATGTCCGTTCGGGCTTTCTTGTTGATTTTATTTAAAACATTACGATCTTCTCTGTACTCTTCTTTGAAAAGGGAATATCAGGGGATTAATTTCCCGCATTCGTCCTCCTGACAGACGGCGATCCCCGCTTCCAGAAGCTTTTGCGCCGTCAGCCCGTTTCCGGGCACGAGTTTACCGGAGAAGGTTCCGTCATAGATCTGCCCGCAGCCGCAGGATGGGCTGCGGCTTTTCAGAACGGCCGCTCCGCAGCGAAGGAGCTTTGCCAAACGAAGCGTTTCCTCCGCCCCCTTCTGAAACGACCCGGCGCAGTTGCGCCCGTCTTTTGCCACGGCTCTGCCATCCCTGAGCTCCACAGGCGGCCGGGGCGTCGGAAGGCCGCCCAGCTGCTCCGGGCA
>ENA-UOOK01002641-UOOK01002641.1-fermentation-metagenome-genome-assembly--contig:-NODE-2641-length-21590-cov-4.404226_pt1 | contig 21590 bp, 19 predicted proteins | sample MGYA00245777_ERZ724023 | MGnify/ENA primary metagenome ERZ724023 (study PRJEB28704, sample SAMN03018312) | fermentation metagenome | biome: anthropogenic terrestrial biome; feature: soil; material...
GCCATCGAAACTTACCCCACCCACATTGCGGGCTTGCCCGTAGCAGTCAATATCAACTGTCATGTAGCACGGCATAAAACCGCTGTATTATAAAACGAAATCCCGTGGAACATCTACGGGATTTCGTTTTATAATATGTATCATTATTTTTCTACGTAGTTACACACCAAAATGCCTTTCTTATGCAAAGGTTCATTTCCGGTATGAATGGTAATGTTTTTCCAGTCAGACTCCGATCCGGAATAAAAAATGCGGCTCATACGGTTGCACAAATCAAAACAATTGTATCCGATGGTTTTCATGGCAACAGGGAGCACAATGGCATTAAGTTTTTTGCAATCATAAAAACCACTGTTTCCGATAAAAGCAACCCCATCCGGAATGACGATGCTGGTAAGTTTATAACACGCGGAAAAAGCGCCGGCACTGATGCTGACCAGAGAATCGGGAAGAACAAAGCTGGTCACTTCCACACACTGATAAAAGGCAAATTCTCGAATGCCCGTCACTTTTTCTCCTGCAGAGTTAGTGGGAGGTATGATGATCTCGGTATCATCACAGGTGCCCACGCGTTCAATATCGCACGTGCCGTCACCGTTGGATACGTACACCAATCCCACGCTGTAAGAACCAAAGGGAATTTCCTGATACTCTGTTTTTCCGCATTTTGTACAGGTCCGTTTATTCTGTCCCCATGCATCTTTGGTAGGATACTTAACGATATCCCAAATTCCGTAATCGTGTTTTTTACAATTTTTATCTTCCCCTTCATCCTCTCCGACTTTGATGTCGTCGGGATCGGTCTTGTCAGTGTTATCACAAGCAAATACGGATAAACATAAGGAAAATAACAAAAGTATACCCAGTAACTTTTTCATACTACACCTCAAACAATATTGTTTAGACCAAAGGAACTGAAATATCAATCAAGCCTAGGGAAATTTTCCACTTCAAAATGCGTTTTACAGACGCATCCAATCTTTCTTGGCTGATGGTTCCTTTTTTAACAGCCGCAATGACACCCGGAACGGCAACCGTTGTGGATTATGTCACCACCATGTCCGCCCCGGCAAGGATGGCATCTATGGCGATCTTATCCCGATGATAGTTATATCGGGTAAGAATACCTTCGATTTCCAAATCCTGCGTAATCAACACACCCTGAAATCCCATGGTTTGCCGCACATAGGTATAGGCGGCTTTGGACAAACTGACAGGTTTGTTTTTGTCCAACGAAGGGACAATGAGATGAGACATCATGATACAACGGGCGCCGGCATCGATCCCGGCGGTATATATGGGAATATCCACCGCTTCCAACTCTTGCAAAGAACGGGTGTCGGTCGATAACGTCTGATTCGATATCATGTTATTGGCGTATCCGGGAAAATATTTCAAAACGGCGTCAATTCCGTTGTTTTGGTAACTTTTCACCACTTCCGCCACATAGGAAGATGTCCCTTCCGTATCCAGTCCGGCGGCGCGGTCATACAGCTCGCTGCCGACCGCCGACACATCACAAAGAGGGGCAAGGTTAACGTTGATTCCCAATTCTTTAATAATCTTTGCCTTACTGACGGCATCTTCGGCAACCGCTTCCAATCCCCCCGACAGCAATTCGCGGGCAGAGGGAAACGGGGATGAAAAATAGGCTTTATATGGACTGAACTGTACCACATCACCGCCTTCTTCTTCCACGGCAATGATCATAGGAATTTTCACATGACTGCGATATGTTTTGATCACATCTTGTGTTTCACTGAGGATATTGGACGCAAAGTCCCGTTCTTGCAGAATATATCCGCCTACCTGAAACTCATTGGCATAATAATCGGGGTTGTCTTCAGGACAAATAGCCAAAAACAGCTGACCAGCTTTTTGTTCCAGGGACATGGTTGCCATGGCATTGTCCACAAAGGCATCCATTTCGGCCTGGGTCACGGGCTTTTTAGTTTCCTCTTTTTTCTTGTCTTTCAATGGGTCGACGTTCTGATCTTGAAAACCATGATCGCCGCCCAACGGATGTAAAATGAACCCAATGGGATTCCAGCACGCAGTAAAATTAAAAAGACAAACCATAAGCAGCAAACATGCAATCGGTCGCTTCATTTTTACCTCCCTGTTTGATACTGGTCTACATTGTACCATGAAAATTATATAATATCAATAAAAAATCCTCAAAAATAACTTCGAATTTGTAACATTCTTTTTTTAAAAGAAATTTGTACCATTTAATCCCTCATATTGACAAAAGAATCAGAAGCAAGTATAATACTTTTGTTAACATTTTTCGGAGGTTGAACATGAGAAAGTTTATATCGGTGCTTTTAGCCCTTTTGGTTTTATCCACCATGCTTTTGCCCGCTTCCCTGCTTGTGTTTGCGGCAGAGCCTACGGCATCCATTTCCGCGCCAAGCGAGATCCGTGCCGGAGATACCATCAAAATTTCTTTTGTGGTTGACGGAACCGATGTATTTGGTTTGGAATGCAACTATCAGTTTGATGAAAAACAAGTTACCCTGTCCGGACAACCCGCCACTTCTCTTTCCGGTTGGTCTATCGATTCCAACAGCAGTTCGAAAAAGATTCTGGTGACGGACGAAACTCAAAAAAATTTGCTCCAATCTAAAAAAACTGTGTTTACCATGAGTTTTAAGGCTGTATCAAATTTAGCGGTCGGCACCTCTGTGACCATCAAATTCTCTCAAATCAAAATCGCGTACAGTGATGGCGGTGGGATCAAAGAAAAATCCGCATCCGATATCACCTATACCAAAACCGTTATGCCTCCCAAATCCAACAATGCCAATTTAAAATCCCTCACGGTTACAGGTTGTGATTTGTCCACTCCTTTTTCTTCCTCGAAAACTTCCTACAACCTGAAATCGGAAGTACCCTACAGCGTCAGCACGCTGGACGTGAAAGCCGCGGCAGAGGATGCCAATGCCACCGTGAGCGTATCGGGCAAAAACTTGACGGTTGGAAGCAACACGGTGAAAATCACCGTCACCGCGGAAAACGGCACAACCAAAAAGACCTATTCCATTTCCGTGGTACGTAAGCAGGATCCACAGTATCAAAGCAGTGACGATGCCACTCTGTCTTCCATTACCCCTTCCGCTGGCACACTCTCCCCCGCCTTTACCTCCGCAACGACTACCTATATTATCTATGTTCCTTTTGAACAAACCTCCTTTCACGCCACTGCTCTTGCCACTCATGCCAAGGCAACGGTGAAAGAAATATCCGAAATTCCCCTGGAAGTGGGTAGTAACGAAATGATCATTCAGGTCACATCCGAAAGCGGCAACACCACAGACTATCATCTATATATTTATCGGTTGCCTGTGTTCGAAGGAACGCCTCCCACCATCGGAGAAGAACCCACCGACCCTGTCGACAATCCACAAAACGGTGATAATACAGACGACCCGGATGAAGATACTTTACCCGTCATTGAACCCGAACCCATTATTAAAACCGAGTACATTACCGAGAAAATCGGCGTACCCTTCTATTTAGCCATTATTTTAGGCATTTTAGGCATCGGAATCGGATTTACCTTAGCCATAGCCTTTATTGATAAAAAAATATAAATAGGAATAAAAAGCCCGTCAGCCCGTCAAGATTGACGGGCTTTTCATTTATTGGTTAACATAATGAAAATTTGTTTTCATTTCGTTTATTGTATTTAGTGCGAAATTATGCTAAAGTGATAGTGGCATTCAAATAACAGGAGGATAACATGTACAGCCTATACGAAAGCACCGCCACGATCAATGGAAAGCAGGTTCAAACATTTGGAATCATGGGAGAAGGAATCATTTGTATACATCTTTCGGAATGCAAACAGACCATGCTGCACATTATTCAGATGTGTAACGTAAATGTTGTGTCCCCTATCCATGTTGAGGACGTTGTGGAAGATATGCTCTTTTTTTAAAATACCCGTATACGGGTATTTTTTTGTCATAGAACCTGTTTGTTTCGCATACATTCTAGCAAGAGTTTAACGAAAAGAGGATGAATGTATGGCTAACACAAACATTTACCGAGATATAGCGACAAGAACCGGCGGCGACATTTATATCGGCGTAGTAGGTCCGGTCAGAACGGGAAAATCCACCCTCATTCAGCGATTCATGGAAACTCTGGTTTTACCCAATATCCCAAGCGCCGATGAGAGAGAAAGAGCCTCCGACGAAATGCCCCAGAGCGCCGGCGGAAAACATGTTATGACAACCGAACCAAAATTTATTCCTGACAGAGCTGTCAAGGTCGAACTAAGCGAGGGTGAAGGTTTCTATGTCAAAATGATCGACTGTGTGGGCTATCTGGTGCCCGGTGCCGTTGGACACATTGAGGACGGCGAACCCAGAATGGTATATACACCGTGGTCGGAAGATCCCATGCCCTTTGAAAAAGCAGCGGAAATCGGTACAGAAAAGGTAATTCGAGACCATTCTACCGTAGGTCTGGTTGTGACCACTGATGGTACTGTCGGCGATATTCCAAGAGAAAATTTTATCGGGGCGGAAAAGAGAGTCATCAACGAATTGAAAACCATCAACAAACCGTTCGTTGTGATCTTAAATACACAGCGTCCAGAAGCCATGGAGACCCGACAGCTGGCAGAAGCCCTGACCCATGATTACGGCGTGCCCGTCATTCCCGTCAATGCTTTCATATTAAACGAAACAGAAATCCGCAAAGTTTTGGGTACGCTCCTTCTGGAATTCCCCACCCGTTCCGTTTCAGTAAACCTGCCACCCTGGCTGATGGATCTGGATGAAAGCCATCCTCTTAGAATGGCTGTGCTGCAAAACCTGGTGACCGCCGCCAAAAACGCCAAAATCATCGGGGAAGTGAAATCCAGCTTCTCCCAAGCCGTGGATGAAAAAAACATCGCTTCCGTGGCGGTCTCTTCCATCGATTACGGCACCGGCAATACAGTGATTGAACCCATTCTTCCCGAAGGCACTTTCTTCAAAGTGCTCAGCGAAGAAAGCGGATTCCGAATCGAAAATGAACGCGCCCTCTTCAATCTGCTCAAAGAGCTGTCCAAATCCAAAGGGTATTACGACCGCGTGGCGGAGGCTCTGGCACAAACTGAAGAAACCGGTTACGGTATCGTGATGCCCTCGATCGAAGACATGCAGCTGGAAGAACCGGTGATTGTAAAACAACCCGGCGGTTACGGTGTGAAGCTCCGTGCTTCCGCACCTTCCATCCAAATGGTAAAAACCAACATCCAGACCGAGGTTTCCCCCATTGTGGGCAGTGAACGGCAGAGCGAAGACATCGTTAAATTCTTATTGAAAGAATTTGAAGAAGACCCCGCTAAGATCTGGGAATCCAACATGTTCGGTAAATCCTTGCACGAATTGGTCAACGAAGGAATCACCGCCAAATTGCAACATATGCCCGAAGAAGCCAGAACCAAACTGGGCGAAACCCTGGAAAAGATCATCAACGAAGGTAGCGGCGGCTTGATTTGCATTCTCCTCTGATTCTCACACATACAAAAAGTGCTTTCCCGGCCGGGAAAGCACTTTTTTGGTTTCTTCAGGCATGGAGCCATTTGTGGAGATTTTCTTTCACGTACCCGTCGTCCACCAAGTCGGGATAATACTTGCAGACACGGGTCAATTCCTCCGCCTGTCCTTCACTGAGGACTTCATGAGGATTTAGACACCAGTTACCTTCCATCAAACCTTGTCTGACCAATACTTCATGGACACCGGGGATACAGCCGGCAAACCGATGGGCGGTATCAAAGACAGCAGCGTTCATATCGGTGACATGGGTAGCCAAGGTAAGAAGTTCCATGGGAACGGAATCTTTTTTCGCGGCTTCTTTGAGCATATCCAGCATTTCCACCACTTTTTTGGTCCACACGGTCCAATGTCCCAGCAGACCACCCACAAAGTGAGAGGTGTATTCTTTTCCATCCACCACAAACTTGTAGGGTGTCAGCAGATCAATGACGATGTTATCGTCGTTGCCGGTATACATGGCAATTTCTTTGCTCCGGGGGGACAAAGCCACTGCACGCATAACGTCCAAAGTCTGATACCGGTTGAAAGAAGCGCATTTGATGGCAACCACGTTGTCACAGGCGCAAAGTTTTTCCCAGTAGCTATAGGTGAAAATTCTTCCGCCGGCAGCTGGCTGAAGATAGAAGCCGATCACGGGTAGGATGGCAGCAACCGCTTTGGTGCGCTCGATCATTTCATCTTCGCTCAGATCATTTAATCCGCCGGGGCTGAGTAAAACACAGTCAAAACCCAGCTCTTTAGCGGTGTTGGCTTCACTGACAGCCTGGGGAATTTTACCGCAGACGCCGGCAACCTTGATAACGGATTTACCGGTTTTGGCTTCAAACGTATCGATTTCATCGGACATGATTTTTAAAACGGTTCTATATAGATTATATTCCGGTTTACGAATTTCAAACTGGGTGGTATGAACCGCCGTTGCAATGCCCCCTACGCCGCAATCCAGGTAGTAGCGACAGAGTGCCGCTTGCCGTTGAGAATCAAACGATCGATCGGCATGCAACGCCAAGGGCGTTGCGGGAATGACCAAAACGATTCATCAATAATCACCTTTTCTTTCTTCGTAATGCGTGGGTTTATTCAAGGTTCTGCCGCCGCCCAACAAATATTCCGCTTGCCATGCAATCATTTGTGCCATACTGACAGATGGATATCCCATGATCTGACAGCATTTGGACGCATCCGCCAACAAAGCGGTGGGCTGTTCTTCTCCGGTGAAAATGACTTTCTTGTTGAAGAGTTCGCCAAATTTCAGAGCAGTTTTACGGATAGATACGCATTCGGGACCCGTTACCACCAATTTGGCGGCAGGATTGCTCACATGCAGTAGGCTGCGAATGGCAATCTCATTGGCATCACCCTGCCAGATGCAAGCAAAGGCGGTGGGATCCAATCCCACGGGTTCATCATTTAAAACATGCTGTGCGATGTCATGAAGCACGCCGTAACGCATATCGCAGGCATAGCTCAAACGATACATCAACGTTTTGGTACCATAGGTCATGGAACCGTATTCAAACATTTTTTCTCGTGCCAAAACGCTTTGCGCATATTCGCCGACAGGTTCCACCGAGGCATTTTCATCTGCGCCGCAATAAGAAATAGGGCAGAATCTATAGATATTTGCTGAAGAGAAAACCACAATATTGGACTTTTGATATCGTTCCGCTACCAAAGCAGGTAACCAGGCGTTCATAGCCCAGGTGGGTGCGCTGTTGGCAGAGGTGCCGAATTTCTTTCCCGCCATATAAATCACGTTTTCACAATCGGGCAGGCGATCCACAGCGCCATGCTCCATCATATCGCAGGAAATACATTCAATTTTGTTATTGTTGAGCAGTTTCATGGCAAAAGGATCGGAAAAACGAGAAACGGCAATGACCCGGTTGGAACAACCTGCCGCTTCAAAGGCATTTTTAGCCAAGATGGCAAGAGTTGGACCCATTTTTCCGCCGGCGCCCAAAATAATGATGTCTCCTTTGATTTTTTTAACATCTTCAATCATACGTGCCGAGGGAGTGGTCAGCATAAGATCCAGTTTAGCTTCTGTCAACATACTTGTGTACCCGCTTTTGCAAGCGTCCTTTCCGTGATTTGTCCTCGATCGCAGCCATTTCATGAAACTGCGGTGGGTTGGCTGTATAAAACACACATACCATAAATCCCCTTATTTACGTAAAATTATATCAAAGCTGGTCAAATATGTCAAGGCAATTACAACCAAACTTTCCTTGGATTTTCACTGCCCTTTTGAAAAAAGCGTACAAATATCTTGAAACTTACAGGATATTGTAGTATACTGTTTAAGTTGAGAAAACCTCATAGATTGTTGTAAAGGAAGATACATATGGAAAGACTCATCGGCACCATCTCCCGCGGCGTTCGTGCCCCTATCATTCGTCAAGGCGATGACATGGCGAAAATCGTCATCGACAGCATTCTGGCAGCGGCAAAATCAGAGTCGTTTGAAATCCGGGACCGTGACGTGATTGCCGTCACGGAAGCTGTGATTGCCCGCGCCCAAGGAAACTATGCCACCACCCAACAGATTGCCACCGATGTAAAAGCGAAATTTGGCGATAACACCATCGGGGTCATTTTCCCCATACTCAGCCGTAACCGCTTCGCTGTCTGCTTGAAAGGAATTGCCATGGGCGCAAAAAAAATTGTACTCATGCTCAGCTATCCTTCCGATGAAGTGGGCAACCATCTGGTTGATTTGGATCTGTTGGACGAAAAGGGCATCAATCCCTGGAGCGATGTTCTCACCGAATCCAAATATCGGGAGCTATTTGGCAAAAGCGTCCACCCCTTTACCAAGGTGGATTATATTGCTTACTACAAAGAATTGATCACTTCCGCCGGCTGCGCATGCGAAATCATATTGGCAAACGATTGCAGAGCCATTTTACCCTATACCCCCCATGTGCTGTACTGTGATGTCCATTCCAGAGCCCGTACCAAACGGTTGCTGACTGCTGCTGGTGCCAAAACATTATACGGTATGGACGATTTATTGACCGGTCCTGTAGATGGCAGCGGATACAATGAACAATTTGGATTGCTTGGCAGCAACAAAGCCACCGAAGACAGCGTGAAGCTTTTCCCCCGGGATACCCAACCCGTCGTGGACAACATCCAAAAAGGCATTCTGGAAGCCACCGGCAAACAGGTGGAAGTTATGGTCTACGGCGACGGCGCCTTTAAAGATCCCGTAGGAAAGATTTGGGAACTGGCAGACCCGGTGGTCTCCCCCGCTTTCACCCGAGGATTGGATGGCGTACCCAATGAAGTGAAACTGAAATACTTAGCCGACAATGATTTTGCTCATTTGTCCGGCACCGCTTTGAAAGAAGCCGTTTCCCAATATATCCGTAGCGTGGACGGCGATTTGACGGGCAAGATGGCGTCCCAGGGTACAACTCCCCGCCGCCTGACCGATTTGATCGGTTCTCTGAGCGATTTAACCTCCGGCAGCGGTGATAAAGGCACGCCCATTGTGTTGATCCAAGGCTATTTTGATAACTATACCATGTAACAAAAAACCCAAACGGTTACAGGATAACCCATATAAAGCGGAGGAAAACCCCTCCGCTTTTATGTATATCATACCACTTTGGTTTGTCAAATAATTGATCAAAAACGCTTGCAATTCTTCCTGAATTGTGATACAATACATCGGAAATCGGGGTATAGCTCAGTTTGGTAGAGCGCTTGGTTCGGGACCAAGAGGCCGCTGGTTCAAGTCCAGTTACTCCGACCATGACCATCTGACAAAAAGGATGCACACACAGAAAACCCGCATGTTTAGCGGGTTTTTTTGTATCTACAAACCAAAAAATCACTCCTCTGATTGGTAAGCGTCAAATAGATTCGAACCTATGTGATTTGGGTTCTACCTGATAAAATAGATATTAAGCGAAGGAGCTTAATTTTTGTTTTAGGCGGGATATAGAGATTATGGGAACAGATTTTAAATGCTTGTTATGCGGGCAGCCATTTAAACCGACATGCCACATCAGCCGTCAAAAATATTGTAGTGCCGAGTGTCGGATGAAGTATAACAACGCTAAGCGATATTTTGGCGGCGAAATGGATACATGCCCGGAATGCGGCGATCATGTGGAGCAAAGCGGGGAGCGTGGTCGTTGGCGGAGATTCTGCAGCGACCGATGCCGTGTCGCATATCATGCAAAAAAGAAGCAGGAGCAAAGAAATAGCCGGGAACGTCCCAAGCAGATATGTCCGAACTGCGGTATTGAATTTCAGCCTGATTGGGGTGAAAAGGCACGGCGGTTTTGCAGTGATCCATGCCGGATCGAATGGTGGAAAGAATATCATAAAGCCAATCGAATAGAGGATTCCAGTCAGCGAAAATGTGTTTACTGTGGGCGTGAATTCAACAGCAGCAAATGGAGCGGTGGAGAATATTGCAGCAGGGACTGTTACCTGCGAATGATGGATCAAACCCGCGAGCAGGTCGCTTGTGAGTGGTGCGGCGAAGAATTTTCCGCATTAATTAGCACAAACCGTAAATACTGTAGTTTTAATTGTTCAGTTTCGGCGAGACATCAACCGATTCATAAAAAAGCGGGACATCGTATTTGTTATCGTAGCCCGGATGACTGGCGGGAGCAGGTAACAGATGCAGCTAACAAAGCCGGTATGAAACTAAAACGCGGTAAGCGCGTAGGGCTGGTATGCGGTGTTACCAGCATGCACATTGGTTTGGATGGATTGCTGGGAATAATACGGTACAAATTAAATCACAATCCGTTTGACGGTGCGATATATGCTTTTTGTGATCATGCCGGCACAAATCTGAAATATCTGGAATGGGACGGCGCCGGATTTTGCATCAGCAAGCGTCGGGCACAAAGCGGGAGCTACCCTTGGCCGCCCTCAGAAGCCGGTACAATCATTGAGATCAGTGAGAAGGAATTTGAGTTTTTGAAAGCTAAATCCATCGTCCCTTTTCGCACGAAAAATGGTCGAAAGATAATTGATTAAAACGCTGAAATACCTTGATTTTATGCGGGTTTTCTGATATAATTAGGGCATGAAAACTGATATAAAAATCACCGCTGAATTGCGGAAATTATTGATAGAAAAAGATAACGAAATTGTCCGGCTGAAGCAACAGGTTGAATGGCTTACACAGCAGTTTCGGCTGATGCAGTCGCGGCAATTTGGCTCGTCCAGCGAAAAAACTGGCTTGGTCGACAATGCAGAACAGATTTCTTTGTTTAATGAAGCCGAAGTCACGGTAGACCCAGAAGCATTGGAGCCGGAGCTTGAACAGATAAGCTAACACCCCTTGTTTTGTCAAGGTGAAGTCGGTGCATTTTACTAAAATCTTATTAAAAATCCTAACTTCACTTTTTCATTCAACGACGATTTCATAATTATCTTTACCCTTCTCTTGACGAAGTTGGTGAACTATTTGTATAATTATGATATCAAGTTAAATAGTTGGGAGGGTGTGACATGGCTGAACGCAATTATCAGTTCCGGCAAAGATTGCTGGATGTGCACAAGAAGAACCGCCGCGATTTTTCTGTCAAAGCAAAGGAAAGACAACTCACTTTTCATGGCGGATGGCAGGTCGCTGTCAAGGGAAAAGGAGATGTCATTCTCGATACTGCTGCCAAAGATTTGGTGGAATATTTCGATGTCTCCATGGGAGAACAGTTAAAATTTGCTCGCTTGTCACCAACGGATGGTTTACATAACACCATTCTCTATGGGATAGATCCCACCTTGGAAGAACATGCCTACCGCATCACCGTCACCGGGAATTTCGTGCATATTGAGGGAGCGGACGCTGCCGCTGCCATGCAGGGCGGGTTCTGGCTGGAAGATGGGATGAATCTCAACAAAGCCCCGGTTCTGGATATAGGAAGTGTGATCCGCAAGCCCATGTATTCCCCCCGTATGATCCATGCGGGATATGGGCTGGATATGTTTCCCGACCAACATATTGCCGCCATTGCCCATAATGGAATCCAGGCTTTGCTGGTGTTTGTGAAAGATGTAGACTTGACACCGTACGGCTATTTGGATTTTAATGATTTGATTTTTCGTGCCGGAAAATACGGGGTGAAGGTATATGCATACAGTTATATGCTAAGTGAAAAGCATCCCGACGATCCTGAGGCGGAAGCATTTTATGAAAATCAATACGGGCGGCTGTTTGCCCGTTGTCCCGGTCTTGCCGGCGTTATTTTCGTAGGAGAATCCTGTGAATTTCCCAGCAAAGACCCCCATACCACAGGGATGCTCAATCAATATAACCGGAATCCTGACGGCAGCAAAAAAATTAAAGACAAGGTATCCCCCGGTTGGTATCCCTGCTGTGATTTTCCCGCTTGGCTCTCACTGATCAAAAAGATCATTCGGAGTAAAAATCCCAACGCTGATATCGTATTCTGGACATATAACTGGGGATGGGCGCCCAAGGAAGAACGTCTTGCCCTGATCCGTACTTTACCCGAAGATATATCCTTGCTGGTTACCTTTGAGATGTTTGAAAATTTAATCATAAACGGAGTGCCATGCCGAACCGTAGACTACTCCTTGTATTTTGAAGGGCCGGGGCAATATTTTGTCAGCGAAGCCGAAGAAGCCAAAAAGAGGGGCATCCGCTTGTATTCTATGACCAATACCGGCGGTTTGACCTGGGATATCGGGGTCATTCCCTACGAACCCATGCCCCAAAGATGGATGGCACGGTGGGATGAAATGGAAAAGGCCCACGACCATTTCGGATTGTGCGGTTTGATGGATTCCCATCATTTTGGTTTTTATCCCTCCATCATTTCCGAACTGGCCAAATGGCGTTTTTCCTATCCTAAAACCGATCCCCATGACATGCTCAGAAAATTGGTGGTTCGGGATTGGGGAGAAGAAAATGCCGACAATGTGGTGGAAGCTTTAAACGAAATGAGCGAAGGCTTAAAAACCTTTGCCACCACCAACATAGATCAATACGGGCCGTGCCGCGTGGGACCAACCTATCCTTTCTTGCTGTTTGACAATTTGGATGTGGAATTTCCTTCACCACCCTATGCCCATTTTGGAGGCAACAAAATTACCCAGCCTTTATATGGCTATAGCCCTTATACCAAGCCGTTAAGCTGTCAGATTGATCGACAATCCCAACGAGAATTGCTGGAAAAACAGGCGAGGTTTTTATTTGAGCCTTCTTTGGCTCACTATCAGCGCGCTTTAGAGATGTTGTCTCCCCTACCCAACACCTTGCCGCCTGCCATGCAGGAGGAAGCGAAACGGCTTGTGGGATTGGTGCATTTTATCCGCAATACCACCCGTACGGTCATCGGCATCAAATATTGGGCAGTACAAAGACAATATTTGATCGATGCCAAAGCAGACCCTGCCCTGATCGACAAAATTCCCGACATTGCTTCCCGTATGATGCAATTGGCTTTGGCAGAAAAGGAAAACGCGTTGGATACCATACCTCTGGTGGAATTTGATTCCCGGCTGGGATTTGAACCCAGCATGGAATATATGTGCGATAAAGCCCATTTGGAATGGAAGCTGAACTTGCTGGAACATACCATACAGACAGAATTGCCCTTGTATTTGAAATGAGGCGATATGGATGTTATTAGACCGGCTTTCCATCCAACAAGCATCCATTGCCATCCCATACTTGATACATGGAAAGGATGAAACACATGAAACTCACAGTGACCTCCTATAACATTTGTGCCGGCAAATCCTATCAGCATTACCCCGATAAGAACCAAGCCTTCGACCCTAGCCTGACACCCTTCTTTTCCCTGGTTCCCGCAGCCCAAACCCTTCTGGGCATTAAGCCCCAGATTGTGGGCGTCAATGAAGTGGACTATATGGCGAACCGTTCCGGCCATGTGGATATGGCGGCAGAACTGGGGAACATGACAGGATTGGAGGGCGTGTTTGGCAAGGCTTTACATCTGAAGGGCCCTGCTTTTGGCGAAGGCAGCTTGTACGGAAATGGACTTTTGAGCCAATTTTCCCTTCTCGAAAAGGAAGAGTATCCAATTGAAAATCCAAAAAGAGATGAAAAAGAGTATTATGAACAGCGTGGCATCCTTCGGGTCAAGCTGGATGTGGCAGGGGGCATCACCGTTTTTGTCACCCATCTGGGATTGTCCATCCATGAGCGGCAAAACGGCGTGATGCTGTTATGCCGTCTGTTGGATGAAACCAAAGGTCCCGTGATTCTCATGGGAGATTTCAACATGCGCCCCTGGGATTTTTTGCACAATCCTCTCCGAGATCGGCTGACGGATACCGCCCTTGTCCTTGGTGTGGAACCCGCCACCTTTCCCAGTTGTTCTTTGAATTACCCCGACTGTAAAATCGATTACATCTATGTGTCCAAGCACTTTAAGATCCGTTCATTTTATGCCGTTGATTCCAAAGCTTCCGATCACTTGCCCATTGTGGCGGAATTGGAACTATAACAAGTTGCCTATATACACTGTAAAACACCCCGAGGTTTATCCGCGGGGTGTTTTTTCGGCATGATGGGTTACATTGAAAAATACTTATTTAACATGGTTTGCGATTCTGTGGTTGATCGCTTCTCTCAATGATAGAATGAACTCCGCCGAGCGGGGATAGGCATCGAATTTCAGTTCGCCCTGTTGTTCTATTAACTGCATAACCGCTTCTTTCCCCTCATACTCTGCCAATAATTCCAAAGCAGATATATCCTGTAAAGCATGTTTAAACACCTTCAAACGCAGGGAAGGTACTGCCTTACCGTCCATGCCCGGATACACCGAGAACGCATCCCCCGAAGGATAGGCACCCAAACAGTCGGTGACCAAATAGGGATTCACCGGAACCATAGACCACACGGAATTATAGAAGTTATAGCCCCACTGCAAAAAGCCTTTGATGTCATACTTAAACAGCTGCAAACCGATGATACGGGTTCGGTAAGAGGGCATCGCCATAAACCGGTTGGACACATCCACGTTCTGTGAGCAGCAGTAATAGGTCCACAAATCGGGAACCTTGGCTTCAATGAAAGGCATCACATGGTTGGAGGAGGGAACGGGATGTTTGATAACCCCTTGGTTGTAAAATTCCAGATTGGATAGAGCGTCGATGATTTGAAAGCCTTCTAAATAGGGGGTGACATGGGCTTTGACTTTCTGATACATGTCCAAATGGGTCACGTTGGGTTCATCGGAAATATGGAACACGGTCTTATCCGCCACGCCTTTTTCTTTCAAAAATTCCGTGAGCGCAGGCAGGAAAACATCGAGAAAAGCAAAATATTCTTCCGAATCCGATGCCATTTCCCATCCGAAAATCTTCCGTTCTTTTCCGTCCACTGTTCCCATGATCTTGGGGCAGCATTTGGCGCCCCATTGGGTGAATAAATGCGCCATTTCAAAGTATTCCACACCGTGCTTCTGGCAAATGTCGATCCATTTCTTCAGTTTTTTGAAGTCAAAGGAATACTGACCCTGGTTTACCGTGATGTCCACCAATTGGGCGGTCAATCGTTCACCGCCTCGTTGGGTATCCAGCGGCGGGGGAAAAATGGGTGTCAAAATCATATTGATGCCATGCTCCGCCGCCATTTTCAAATAACTTTCCAAGGTCTTCCAGTTGGCGGAAGAAAACATGGTTTGATTATAAAATCTGGCAATGCCGTCACAATGGAACCACTGGGTAACAATCAGATTCTGCTTGGGCAATGCGGCGGGAATCACGTTGAGGGTAAAAACTTTTTCCACATGGATGTTCAATGCGGGATTATCAAAAATTAATTTGATGGTATGGATGCCTTTTTTGGCGTTTTGGGGCACCTTCACATTGACCCAAAGGGAACTCCAGGACAGGGGATAAGCAAAAACGATAGGCTCATCCATTTTGCTTAGCACGTCAGGAAAAAGGCCGGGAGTGGTTTTGATATAATCGTTGTCTTTGCGGTCGATGTACACGGGAGCCAAAGAAGGCACGTTGTCAACGCGGTACAATTCGATGTTCTTTTTCAACTCGGATTCAACAACAACGGAGCAGTAACGCCAAACCTGCGTTCTGGCTTTATAGGCAATCTGGAACGCAAACTCTTCTCCCCGGAGCACCGATGCCTTTGTAAATTCCGGCTTGAATACAGTCTGATCTACAAAAATTTTTTCCAAAGAAGATTGCATGATAAAATCAATCATGATCATTCACCTCATAAACAAATTTTTTAACATGGTATCATATTTATATATAAATTTACAAGAATATGTTGAAAATTCCATGGTTTAATCTGTTTTTTCTATGTTTTTACAGGATAACAGGTGTGTTTTCCTCTATCGGACGGATATCGTTTTAATCCTCCTCAAAATAACAGGTTTCCTGAAAACAACCGTTACTTTCCCGATCTAGCTGTATGGTTATATGGGAAATGCCAAACAACTTGGCACAAGCCGCTATATCATTTTTGATGCTTTCGGTTTCACAGAGAGTGGCACTATCCCTCACCGTCGCGTGTACGGTAACAATGGGAGTATTTCCATCCACCGTCCATACATGAAGGTGGTGGATACCCATCACGGCCTTCACCTGGGATAACGATGCTTGAAACCCACGGCTATCAAAACCTTTCGGCGCCTTTTCCATCAAAACCGCCAGCACCTGCCGCATGTTGCGCAGAGCACTGAATAAGATGAATACAGAAACCACAATGGACAACAAAGGATCAATCCAGGGTATATGCAGCCACCAAATCAGCAGGCTGCCCACCAGTATGGCAACCCATCCCAATACATCTTCCAACATGTGAAGGGAAATGGCTTTCTCATTGGCACCATGTCCCCGGGACGTTTTCAAAACCGCCACACCATTGACCAGCACACCCAGCACAGCAATGATTAACATCCCTTTGGCTTTGATTTCAACCGGTTCCATCCAGCGGAGAACAGAGGAATAAATCACCGCCGCAGCTCCCGCCACCAGCACCACGGCAGTGATCAAAGCCGATAAAAGAGAATACCGCTTATACCCGAAGGTATAGTGATCATCGGGCTTTTTTTCCGAGACTTTTTCCAGAATCCAGGCACAGCCGAGCGCCAGACAATCCCCAAAATCATGGACTGCATCCGATAATATGGCGATGCTGTTGGTATAGATTCCCCCGATGATTTCAATAAATACAAAAGATAAATTCAATAAAAAAGCAACCAAAATGTGTTTGCTTGCTTTATGTTCATGTGTATCCATATCGTCTCCGTTACAATAACATTTGAATTTGGCTTTCGCCATAAACGGGAATACCGTGTTTCGTTAAAAGACGGGCGGTCATACCGTCGCCCTCAGTCAGGGTACCGGAAAAAGTACCGTCAGCAATACGTCCTTTCCCGCAGGAAGGACTTTTTTCTTTCAATACGGCGCAAATAACCTTTTGTTCTTGTGCAATTTCCAATGTTTTTCGAGCTCCTATCATAAACGCATCCGTCACGTCCTTCCCCTGCCGGGTTATCACCCGGTCACCCCGGATTTCGGCGGGAGGGCGGGGTGTGGATAACCCCCCCAGCTCTTCGGGGCAAACGGGAATGAGCTCATATTTTTCTTTCAAAGCTTCTATTTTGGGATAAGGAATCGCCTTGCCGTCATAACGGCAGGGAACCCGCAGCAAACAAGCACTGATCAATATTTTTTTCATCTGTTACACCTCGTTCCGAAAACCAGTATACACCAGTCAAGAAAAAATGTACAGTTTTATATTATTCCTTGACAGCGTAACCACAAACCGCTATAATAGACAAAAGGAGTCGTTATTTTGCAAATACAACCCCATGAAAAACCAAGCGCGCCATGGAAAGGATGTTTGAACTGGATCTGTATTCACACCAATCCCCAATATGACAGCCAATGTCTGCGCCTGGGATATATCATCTCTTCCTGTACCTTTTGCGTGGAATATGAAACCCTGCATACCTGCGGCAATTGCCGTTTTTTTACGAATAATATCTGCCTGTATCCTGTCAAGAAAAAAGAAGAACCCATGATAGAATCCTGTTGACTTGTCGCATGAAGGTTTTCCCCCCCCTTCTTTTTTCGTATTGCCTTATAGGCAGTGGCATTTTTCTCTCTTTTTCATACGCTGACAACGAAGATTCCCTTCCCGTACATACAAAACAATTTGCCCCATACAAAACGGAAAGGAGTATGTTTTGCACCGATATCAAATCCCTTATATTATCATTCTCTGTTTGATTTTACTTTCCTGTTCATCCGGTAGGTCTGTTACCCCCACTTGGACACAACAGGACACCTTGATTCTTGCGCTAAAAGAGAAGTGCCCCTCTCAAAGTCCTTCCATATCCCCCCCGATATTCGAACCCGATACCTGTTTGCATATGCAGGTAAACGCAAACATTGTCCGCAGGTTAACCTATCAAAAAAACGGGCTTGTAAAGTATGTCTGCCAAGATTGCGGCGAAACGCTTTCGCAAGAAGAAACCTCTCGTTTAACAGGAAAAGTTTTATACGGTTATGCAGAAATACAAGCCATTTTGGATGGATTTTACGATCGCTACGGAATTGACTATGAATCCATTGGTAAAAGCGTGGACGGCCGCAACATCTATGTTTACCGTTTAGGGGATACCAGCGCCGAGCATCATATATTGGTTCAAGCCGGTATTCACGGTAAAGAATACATGAATACCGCTTTGATGCTGAATTTGACAGAATATTACCTATTGAACGGCGATACCTTGTTTCAGGGAAAAACAAGGTATCGCCGTTGCTTTTACAAAAATGCTGACGCCTGCTGGCGCTGTCATTCTTGTGCTTACAGCGATTGCCGCCCTTGCTTTTGTCATTATCAAAAACTGGGGGCCGATCAGCAGCTTTTTCAAAAAGTTATGGGCAGGGATAAAATCTGGTGCAACGACTGCCCTTAATACGGTCAAGAGTGTGTTTACCGGCGCCCTGAATGGGATTAAATCTGTCTGGGGCGGCATTACCGGCTTTTTCTCCAGTATCTGGACATCAATCCAGTCGGCAGCGACAACGGCATGGAATGCTATTAGTTCCGCCGTTATGGCGATCGTTACACCGTTTGTGGCTGCAATACAAGGTCCGTTCAATACTTTAAAAGCCGGGCTGTCAAACATTATGAGTGGGATTCAGTCAATCTTCACCGGCGTTTGGACTGTAATAAAAAATGTTGTCTTGGGCATTGTCCTGATTTTCATTGACCTGATTACCGGTGACTTTACAAAATTGCATAGTGACCTTACAGGCATACTTAATAATATCAAAAATGCTTTTAGCACCATTTGGAACGGAATAAAGTCTGTAGTAGTCGGTATCGCACAAGCACTTGTAGGTGCGCTTGGAATGATTTTCAAAGGCGGCGCCACTGTTCTTCAGTCAATCGGCAACGGTTTGAAAACATTTTTTACAGGCTTATGGAATGGAATCAAAAGTACAGCTGTTAATATGTTTAATAGCTTGCTGAGCTTTTTCTCTACGCTTCCATCGAAATTTTCCGGATTTATGCAGGGCGTCAGCAATGCAATTATCCACGGCTTTGACAGCGCAATCAAATTTATTAAGAGCTTACCTTCGCAGATGCTCCAGTGGGGCAAAGATATGATTCAGGGCTTAGTTGACGGCATTAAGAGTATGGCCGACAGTGTCAAAGATGCCGTCAGCGGTATAGGCAATACAATCCGCAGGCACCTGCACTTTTCCGCGCCTGATGAAGGCCCGCTGGCGGATTATGAAACATGGATGCCGGACATGATGGAGGGCCTTGCGAATGGTATCAACAAAAATAAATATAAAGTACTTGATGCCATGCGGAGTCTTGCGTCGGATATGAGTATAAACCCGCAAATGCGGATGGCTTATGCCGGGGGATATTCAGCAGCGTCGGGGACCGCTGAATCGGAGGCAGAAAAGCTCTCATTTGTCCAGAACAATTACAGCCCGAAAGCGCTTGGAAATGCTGAAACGGCACGACAAACGCGCAACCTTTTGAGGCAGGCCCGCTTGCAGAGCAGGAAGTGATATTGTGAAAATCGTCTGCAAAAATCAAAGTGGGGATCAGATTACCTTCGGGTGGTTTGATCCCCTTTGGGTATCGTCAATTGACGGCCTTGGTACGGATTATGATGTCTATACCAGTAAAAACTCTGGGCAGGACGGGGAGAATTACAATACTTCGCAGGCTAAAAAGCGCAACCCGACAATCACATTCGACATTCAAAGCGATTATCAGCGCCAAAGGGGCCGCCTGCACAGTTTTTTCCAGCCGCGCAGCTGGGGCACCATTTACTATTATGAAACCGAGGGTGGAGAAGGACGGAAGGCACGATACCAGGTGGAATCCCTGCAAATTGCCGACTATGGCGTTTCCCGGACCGGAACGCTCTCCCTGATCTGTCCCGACCCGAAGTGGTACGCGCTGGACGACCAGCTTACTCAGCTTGCAAGACGCCGCGGGCTCATTACTTTCCCCTTGCGCCTCTCAAACCCTTTCAAGGTATCTGAAATCGTCAAGAGCCTGATCGCCAACGTTTACAATTCCTCCGCCGTGCCTATGGGGCTGACCGTCACTTTTAGATCCTCCGGGGCCGTAGTCAACCCGAGCCTATACGACATCAACCGCCAACAACTCATGCAGATCAACACGACGATGCACACTGGGGATCAGATCGTCATTACCACAGGCGAGGGCAACAAGCGGGTGCGGCTGATAAGCGGCGGCGTGACCAGCAATATCAATAACCTTATGGCCTATCCACCTCACTGGCTGCAGGCTCAGCAGGGGGATAACTTATATCGGTACAACGCAGATTCCGGCATCGACAGCTTGTCGGTGTCGATTTTGTCCACACAGGCATATTGGGGGGCGTGAGCATGGACCTGTATATTTTGAGCCCGGACATCAATCAGCTCGGCATTATCGACGGGTACAGCTCCCTGCGCTGGCGCCGACGCTTTTTTGAGCCGGGCGAATTTGAGCTGCATTGCAAGGCGAGCGCGGAGAACCTTGCCCTGCTCCGGCCGGACAACATCATCCACAGACTTGACCGCAAAGAGGCCGCCATCATCGAGGGCGTGAGCGTGGAGGGCGAAGAAATCACCGCAACCGGACGGATGGGATCCTCCATGCTTGACCGGCGTATCATCACGCCGACGATCAATTTCAGCGGCAAAGTTGAGGACGCCATGCGAAAAATAGTCACCGAAAACCGCCCTCCGTCGAATCTGGCGCTTGGGTCCGCCGCGGGGCTGACGCCGACCGCAACGTTCCAGGCGACGGGGAAGGGCGTCCTCGCCGTCTGCACGGCGCTGGCCCGTTCTGCTCCGCTGGGCTTCCGCTGTCGACTGGACGTACCAGATAAGCAATGGGTATTTGAGGTCTACGACGGCACGGACCGCAGCGTGACGCAGCACGACCGGCCCTATGTGCTGTTTTCGGATGAGTTCCGAAACATCGTGAACCCGAAATACGAGCTGAACACCACCGGCTACGCCAACTATGCCTACGTCGCCGGCGCGGGGGAGGGCAGCGCGCGTACCATCGTCACCGTGGACCAGACCGGCGGCGCGGCGCGGCGTGAAATCTGGGTGGACGCCCGCGACTTGCAACAGGCTGAGGGGCAGAGCCTCGACGACTACAAGGCACAGCTTACCCAGCGCGGCGTCGAAAAACTGGCCGAGGTTGCGCGCGTGGAGAACTTTAGCGCGGACGCTGTGGACACCGCGAACTTTGCCTATCTTACCGATTGGGACCTCGGCGACATCGTATCGTTTGAAAAATGGGGAATCCGCCTTGACCAGAGAATAACTGAGATCGAGGAGGTCGACGAGGGCGGCGTGATGACAATCACCCCGGTATGCGGAAATCCGCTGCCGGAAACATTGGATTTAGGGAGTGATACTTAATGGCAGAAAATAGTGGATTTTTTGCATCGGTCGGCGGCGACCGAAAGTACAATATGGACTTTTTGGCCCGCTGGATTGCGTCGATTATCGGCAACGGCGTCTATG
>ENA-UOOK01002642-UOOK01002642.1-fermentation-metagenome-genome-assembly--contig:-NODE-2642-length-21588-cov-13.226815_pt1 | contig 21588 bp, 12 predicted proteins | sample MGYA00245777_ERZ724023 | MGnify/ENA primary metagenome ERZ724023 (study PRJEB28704, sample SAMN03018312) | fermentation metagenome | biome: anthropogenic terrestrial biome; feature: soil...
TGTAATTGGTGCCAACGTTATTGAAACAGGAACAACCAACGGTACCGTTACCGATATTGACGGAAAATTTTCGTTGAGTGTGGGAAACAACGCCACTATCCACATTTCATATATCGGATACTTGGAACAAAGTATCGCCACTGACGGGCAATCCACTTTTAATATTACTCTTTTAGAAGATACTAAAGCGTTGGATGAAGTGGTGGTTGTAGGATATGGTACACAAAGGAAAGCAACGATTACCGGTGCAATCAGTTCTGTCGGTGGTGATGAATTAGTAAACATACCAACAACAAACCTTACTAACTCTTTAGCAGGCAAGATACCCGGTCTTGTTGTACTCACCAGATCAGGAGAGCCAGGTAGCGATGGCTCAACTTTAAGAATTAGAGGTGCTAATACTTTAGGTGACAATTCACCATTGGTTGTTGTGGATGGCATTTCAAACAGAGATCTCCAACGTCTCGATCCAAACGACATAGAAAACATAACAGTACTAAAGGATGCATCTGCAGCTATTTATGGGTCTAAGGCAGCTAATGGTGTAATCTTAGTAACAACTAAAAGAGGCAAAACAGGAAAACCGCAGGTAAGATTAACCTATAACGAAGGAAGGAGTACACCAACAGTAATTCCGGAATCTATAGATGCTGCAACTTATCTTCAGATGTTAAATGAGATAAGAATACATAATGGTCAGACTCCTCAGTATAGTAATGAGGATATTGAGAATTACAGAAAAGGAGAGGATCCTTGGTTATATCCTAATACTGACTGGTTTGCGGAAACATTTAAAAACTATGCTCCTCAGCGTAACGCAAACATATCAATTTCCGGTGGCCAGGAAAGACTTACTTATTTTCTATCAGCAGGAACAACTTTTCAGGATGCAATTTATATTAATAGTGCCACAAATTATAAGCAATCTAACTTTAGAATAAATTTAGATGGTAATTTAAATGACTATATCTCTTATGGTATCGATTTCTCTACCTTACTTCAAAACAGAAACTACCCAACCAGATCTGCAGGTGATATTTTTAATATGCTGAGAAGGGGTAAACCAAATATGCATGCTTACTGGCCAAACGGTTTGAACGGACCGGATATTGAATATGGGAATAATCCTGTTGTTGTGACTACAAGCCAGACAGGTTACGACGATAATAAACGAACAGATCTTATGCTCGGAGCGAATGTCGATATTAAGATTCCTTGGATAAAGGGATTATCCCTTTCATCAAATATTGCGATGGACAATCGATATATAAATGACAAGTTGTGGCAGTTGCCTTGGTACCTTTATTCATGGGACCGCACTTCGTACGATGATAATGGGGTTCCAGAACTTGTTGAAGGTAAAAAAGGTTTCGCAGATCCTCGTTTAACTCAAAATATGGAAGAAAACAGGAGAATAACGGCTAATGGATTGATCAATTATGAAACTTCAATTAGTAACCTGCATAATTTCAAGTTGTTATTTGGTATTGAAAGAATTACAGGAGATTTCATGAACTTCAATGCTTACAGGAAAAACTATGTTTCTACTGCACTTGATGAGTTGTTTGCAGGTGGTGATGCTGAGAAGGATAATAATGGCTCATCAAGTGTGGAAGCAAGAATGAATTATTTTGGACGTTTGAATTATGACTTCAATAATAAATATCTGGCTGAGTTTGTCTGGCGTTACGACGGGTCGTATATCTTTCCTGAAAGTAAACGTTTCGGATTCTTCCCAGGTGTATCACTCGGGTGGGTAGCATCAGAAGAAAAGTTCTGGGAAGGACTGAGAGGCACTGTAAATCACTTGAAGTTTCGTGGTTCTTGGGGACAGACAGGTAATGACAGAATAGAGGCTTACCAGTACCTGGCAAGTTTTGGATATCTTACAGGTTCATCAAATATCTATGTTTTTAACGGAGATGTGGAGTCCAAGCTTCTCCAAGAACTAAGAATACCAAACCCCAATGTAACATGGGAGGTTGCAAATCAATCAAATATTGGTTTTGAAGCACAACTGTTAGGAGGTAAGTTAGATCTTACCGTTGACTATTTTTATAATCTAAGAACTAACATTCTTTGGAACAGGAATGCGTCTGTTCCTAACTCTACAGGATTAACACTTCCTCGTGAAAATATTGGTAAAGTCGTGAATCAAGGTTTTGAATTTCTAATCTCCTATGGTGACAGAATATCCGACTTTACTTATGATTTGTCATTAAACCTTAATTTCAATAGAAATGAAATTAAATTTTGGGATGAAACACCGGGAGTTCCTGAATATCAGCAGTCAACCGGTCGCCCCATGAATGCCAGTTTATATTATCAGGCAATAGGTGTATTTAAGGATCAGGCAGCTTTAGACAGTTATCCACATTGGAATGGAGCCAGACCGGGTGATATAATTTTTGAAGATGTCAACGGAGATGGTAAAATTGATGGATTAGATCGTGTAAGAATGGAGGAAACCGATCTTCCGACTCATATTGGTGGTCTGAACGTTAATTTAGGATATAAAGATTTTTATGCAAATCTATTCTTCCAGTGGGCTACTGGAGCTGTCAGATATGATTATTATGAAATGCAGGGTGAAGCAGGGAATTACTTGAAAAGAGATGTTGAAGGTCGTTGGACCGAAGATAATCCTACTGCCGAAAAGCCAAGAATATGGAATAGATATTTTGAGTACTGGAGAAGTAATCAGAATACATACTGGCTACAAAGCTCTGATTATATGAGATTGAAGAATGTTGAGATCGGATATAGTATTCCTAATAGTATTACTCAGAAATTATCAATGGAAGATATACGAATTTATCTTACGGGGACCAATATTCTAACATTTACAGGAATTAAGGATTTTGATCCAGAGACAACCTCTCCAACTGCTTATCCGCTAAACAAAGTGTATAATTTAGGTGTATCACTAACTTTTTAAAAAAACGAAGTATGAATTTTAAATATATATACATATTCACATTACTGTATTCAACATTATTGCTCTCATCTTGTAGTCATGACTTTTTGAATACCGATCCGGCCACTGAGTTCTCTGAACAAGCTGTATGGTCTGACGAGGCATTGGTTGAGACTTATATAAATAACTTATATAAAAAGCTGGATGAACCACTGACAGATGGGCGAGGAAAATCTATGATAGTTGATGAGGCTCATTACAGGGGTAATACAGCATCAAAAAACTTCAATAACGGTTTGATTACTCAGGATGGTATTCCGGCATGGAACTATTCGGGCAACTATACTTGGGATGTTCTGTATAAAAGTATTCGTTATTGTAATATATTTTTCGAGAATGTTGACAGAGTTCCTTTTTCTTCAAATGTTACAGATGGGAAAACATTAAAAGACAGGATGACTGGAGAGGTACATTTCTTACGTGCGATGTACTATTTTCATCTGACAAATATTTATGGAGGTGTTCCGATTATTACAGATGTATATTCATTGGAGGATGATTTTCAGATTGAAAGGAGCTCTTATGAAGAAACAATTAATTTCATAATTGATGATATAGATAAAGCTGTTGAACTATTGCCGGTTGACCATAGCGGTGTTAACAGAGGAAGAGTCACTAAAGGAGCTGCGTTAGCATTAAAATCAAGGGTTCTACTATATGCAGCAAGTGATCTTCATAATGTGGAGATTTTCTCAGGATATCAGCATCAGGATCTTATAAGATATACTGACAACAACAGGACAGAACGTTGGCTGGCTGCTAAAAATGCAGCAAAAGTTGTAATTGATATGAATAAATATTCACTTTATCAGCCAAACCCTGCCAGCACAGAAGAGGCTGCGGAGAATTATTTTAATGTTTTTGTATCAAAAGATACAGAAGAGGATATTTTTGTTAAGTATTTTACTGTTTCAGTGGGTCAGAGATGGGGCTTATATACAAGTCCTAACGGCTATCACGGCTGGGGTGCAAGTGCTCCTTTAGGCAATCTAATCGATGACTACGAAATGGCTGACGGTACTAAATTTGACTGGAGCAATCCCGAGCATGCTGCAGAGCCTTATAAGAACAGAGAACCGCGCTTTTATGGTACAATACTTCATAATGAAGCTCCCTGGCGTGTGAGACCGGCGGATGCACAGGGTATGGATCCTGATAACAGGATTCAAACAGGCCGGCGTGAGGTATGGAATGCATCTACAAACAGTGTTGATGTGATATATGGTGTTGATACAAGAAACAGTCCGATTGAAGACTGGAATGGTTCGGAAACGGGTTATTATACCAAAAAGTATTTAGATCCCAACAACGATGCACAGTATGTTCGTCAGTCTGTTACATGGAGATTCTTCAGATATGCAGAGATATTATTGAATTATGCAGAGGCTTGTATAGAATTAGGCGAAGAGGATGAGGCCAGAACTTACATCAATATTGTAAGAAAGCGTGCAGGTTTACCGGGGATAAACGAAACAGGCAATGCTCTGAAAGAGAGATATCGTAATGAACGGAGAATAGAGTTTGCTTTTGAAGATCACAGATTCTTTGATGTAAGAAGATGGGTTATAGGTGATGAGGCATATCAACCTGCATTGAGAGCTGATATTATCTATAAGCTGAATGATGATAAAACTACTGCGGCACGACCAATCGTTGCACATAAGGTTTTTGAAGAGAGGAAATGGGTTAATAAGATGTATTACTTCCCGATACTGAGAGATGAGATGAATAAAAACAATCTGCTAATCCAAAATCCAAGCTACGAATAAAAATTATAAAGATGTGGCTCTTGAAAACGAGAGCACATCTTTTTCAAAACAATTTACAATGAGATTGTTTTTACCATTATTACTAGTATTTATACTTCTACTTTACTAAAATAAAAAAAGCTATTATTTCATTGAATATCAAATAATTATTCGTATATTTACGTCATTATAAATCCTATCTGATTGATTTGATAATGACATCAAAACGAGCAGATAAAAAAAATTTTCTCAGGGAAAATAAATCCCCCAATCGCAACATTAACAGTGTCAACAAGCTGATACAGAGCGGATATAATGGTTTATTCAGGGTGTACAGGATGGATAGTACGCGGACAGCCGCACAATACTTGGCAGGGCTTCTACGCTGTGAGAAAGGGCAAGAGAATATGGAACGGATGACAGAAAAAATAGAAGATTCAGACTATAAAAGGTACGTTTACTTTTTATCGTCCTGCAAATGGAGCGCCGATGATGTGAATGCCGCCACCCTTGACTTGGCTGATAAAGCGTTAAGGGAGCAAAAGCGGCGGGGCGGCCTGCCCACAGGCCTCATCCTTGATGAAACTTCCCACTTGAAAAAGGGGAACAGGTCTGTTGGAGTCAAGCGCCAATACGCCGGTGTCGCGGGCAAGGTTGACAACTGCCAGGTATCGGTGCACGCCTCGTTAGCCAATGAAAAATTCTGCACGCTGGTTGGCAGCGAACTGTTCCTTCCCGAGGAATGGTGCAATGACAAGAAGCGGTGTGACGCGGCCGGTATTCCCCAAGAGCACCAGGTTTTCAAGACCAAGCCCCGGCTTGCCCTGGAACTTGTGAAACAAGCACTTGCGGCAGGAGCGGATTTTGATTTCGTAGGCGGTGACGGACTCTACGGGCACAACTCGGAGCTTACCCGTGCGTTGGACGGCCTATCCGTTTTTTATGTCTTGGACGTCCATAAAGATGAAACCGTTTTTCTCTCGCAACCTGCGTTTTCAGTTCCCGAACGTAAAGGCAATAGAGGCAGGACACCCACCATGAGGCAGCCTGATGTGGCACCCATCCAGTTGCAGGATTACATTAAAACACTTACGGATGCCGATTTCACCCGTGAACAGGTCCGTAAAACGGCAAAGGGATGGAAGACGGTAAAAGTGCATACCGTGACGGTATGGCATTGGGACGGGAAAGAAGGGGAAGCCCGTGAAAGGACGTTGGTCATCACCGTGGGGGATAAAACAAAGTACTCGCTCAGCAATGGCAGCAAACAAGACTACACCAACCATGAATGGGCTTATTTCCAATGCTGCAGGTATTGGGTGGAGCGATGTTTTGACGACTGCAAAAACGAGTTGGGGATGTCGGGATATCAAATTACAGGATGGCTGGCATGACACCATCATATGGCACTTGTATTGATGGCCAGCCTCTATATATTGCAGGTCAAACTATTGGGGCAGGATTACACTCCGCTATTAAGCGTGAGAGATGCCAGATTATTGGTTATTGCAATCAACTTTTGCACACAAAAAGAAGTGGATGCTTGCATACGGCAAATGGAAAAAAGACACCGGCAAAGGCAGGTTGACATTGATAGACATTATAATGTTTTAATTTAGTAGTACTAATTAACTAATTTAATAAACAAAATACAGATGAAAAAAAATAAATCAAGTATCTTGACATCGATCATTCTTTTTATTTTTGTCTTAAATTTATCTGCCCAATATCAGTCTAACTGGCAATCGCTCGACGAGCGTGAAATACCGTCATGGTGGGAGGATGCCAAATTTGGAATTTTCATCCACTGGGGATTGTACTCTGTTCCTGCCTATGCCCCGGTAAACGAGGTGGAAGGTATCTATGAAAAATACGCCGAACATTATTACAACCGGCTCTTAACCGGAAACAAATTTTTTGAGGATTTCCATACGAAGCATTACGGAAAGAATTTCAAATATGCCGATTTTGCTCCAATGTTTAAGGCCAAATATTTCAATCCAGCTGATTGGGCTGAACTTTTTAAAGAAGCAGGCGCCAAATACGTGGTACTGACATCTAAGCATCACGACGGGTTTTGCCTGTGGCCAAGCACACAAACACCTCACTGGAATAGTGTTGTAATGGGTCCGCATGTGGATATTATCGATACGTTGTCTCAAGCCGTTCGGGATGCAGGAATGCATTTCGGACTGTATTATTCATTGCTGGAATGGGCGCATCCATTGTACTCTCAACCTACTATTGAAAAATGGGTGGATACGCATATGATCCCCCAAATGAAAGAGTTGGTAAATAATTACAAACCTGAAATCATTTTCTCCGACGGTGAATGGGATTACGACAGCAAAACGCTGAAAAGCGAAGAATTTCTTGCCTGGTTATACAATGATTCTCCCGTAAAAAAAACGGTAGTGGTAAACGATCGCTGGGGAAAGGAAACTCGGAGCAAACACGGGGATTACTATACCACAGAGTACGATTTGGTTCACAATCAGGAAGGTATCGGAGATAAAGCAGACCATCCATGGGAGGAAAGCCGCGGTATCGGTACATCATACGGCTATAGTCAGTTCGAAACCACGACTCATTACCTATCTTCAAAGCAATTGATTGATATTTTAATAGATAAAGTTTCCAACGGCGGTAATTTCTTATTAAACGTGGGGCCTGATGCTAACGGACTTATCCCGGTTATTATGCAAGAACGTCTGTTAGATATGGGTAAATGGTTAAAAATAAACGGAGAAGCTATTTATTTGTCTAATGCATGGCGTAGTAAATTCAAACCAAAAAAAGAAAACTTAGCTTTCACTCAAAAAGATGGAAATCTGTACATCATTGTAAAAAAATGGCAGAAAGATGCTATAGTTCTATCGAACATAAAAAATGCAGGAAATGTTGAATTACTCGGATATAACGGATCAATAAATTCTACATGCCAAAATGGTATACTCACAATAATCCCTCCTATTTTAACAATAGATGAGATGCCTTCTATACACGCGTGGGTATTTAAAGTAAATGGTTTTAACGAATAAAAAAAATATGCGGACTACAAATATTGTTTAATACTCGTGTCCCATTAAAATTGAGATGCATTAAAAAATATCAATTAATTAAAAAGATAATTATATAATAAACACATATTATGAAAAAGTATTTTCTTATAATTGTAATTTTCATTATTTCTTTTAATGATTTATTATCTCAAGAGCCAGCATTTACCGTTACTCACGGTCCATATATTCAGGGCTTAACTGAAAATGAAGTCACTATTATTTGGACAACAAATAGAAAGGGTATAGCTTGGGTCGAAATTGCTCCTGATGATGACACTCATTTTTATTTGACTGAACGTCCAAAGTATTTTTCAGAATCTTATGGTTTTAAAGTTGTCGATTCTATCCATTTCGTAACAATCAAAGATTTAAGACCCAATACTACTTATCGTTACCGGGTTTATTCACAAGAGGTATTGAGTCACATAGGCACAAAAGTTTTGTATGGTTCTGTGGCGGCTACTAATGTTTATCGAGCTCAACCAATAGCTTTTACCACAAGTAATCCGGCAAAGAACGATATTTCATTTTTGGTGCTAAACGACCTTCATGGAAACAATGAGTTAATGGAAAATCTACTTAAAGATACCGAATGGGAAAAAACTGATCTTGTATTCTTTAATGGGGATATGACAAACGATATTCGCTCACAAAACCAAATGTTTGGAGATTTTCTGGACAAAGCAGTTGAACTTTTTGCAAAAGAAACGCCAATGTACTATGCGCGGGGGAACCACGAAACTCGAGGCAATTATGCAACAACATTTCCGAAGTACTTTCCCACTCCCACTGGACAGTTATACTACCTGTTAAGACAAGGACCAGTCTGCTTTGTAGTCCTTGATTGCGGGGAGGACAAGCCTGATTCAGACCTTGAATACAGTGGAATTGTAGTCTTCGATAACTATCGAAGTAAACAGGCCGAGTGGCTGGAAAGTGCGCTTAGAGAAAGTGATTTTCTTGAAGCCTCCTACAGGATAGTGATTATTCATATGCCACCTTTTGGAGGTTGGCATGGTGAAAAGGAAATTGAAACGAAATTCGTTCCCTTGCTGGAAAAAGCTGGGGTAGATGTAATGCTTTGCGGCCATTTGCACCGTCACATTTACAAAAAAGCGGGCGACGGTCAGAACTTCCCTATTATCGCAAATTCCAATAGGGCAATAATTAAAGGCTACACGGAACATGGTTCGCTTAATATTGATATAATAAATGAAACCGGCAAAATAGTAGATAGTCTTAAAATCCCATCCCAAAAATGAAAGTTATATGTAAATTGTTTTTAGCTTGTCTAAGTATATTATTCTTTGTCGAATGTAATGCAGCATCTCGTATTGCTGACAAAAAATCAAAAGTTTTACATTCTTTTGTGTTTATGACAGATATTCACTTACAGCCAGAAAAAAATGCAATTCAAGGGTTTCAGAAGGCTATAGACGCAGTTAACAGTTTAAATCCTGATTTTGTAATCACCGGCGGCGATAATATTATGGATGCTTTCGGTCAATCCTGGCCTCGAAGTGACACCTTGTTCAATTTATTGGATTCTATGTTAACCTTTTTTAATATGCCTGTGTATCCTACTATTGGAAATCATGATATTTTTGGAATTCACGAAAAATCAGGAGTAAGTCCATCGCATCCCGAATATGGCAAAAAAATGTATCAGAAAAGAATTTCTGAAAGTTATTATACATTTAAACATAAAGGATGGCATTATATCATACTTGACGGCGTAAAGATTACCGACGACGCCAGATATATTGGATATATAGAGGAAGAACATTGTGATTGGTTAAGAAATGAATTACAAAAAATCGGACAACAAGATCCAATTGTTATTGTAACACATATTCCACTATTAAGCATTGAAGCTTTGATTGCATTAGGACCTACAAAAGCATTCCACGATAATTCTATCATCAATAATGCAAATGAGGTTAGACAGATTTTTAAAGATTATAATGTTAAGATGGTCTTACAGGGACATACACATTTTTTGGAAGATATTTTTTACGAAGGAGTTCATTATATCACTGGTGGAGCAGTTTCAGGATCAGTATGGAATGGAAAAAGGCATGAAATGGAAGAAGGATTTTTGCATGTGGAAATTCTTGATGACAAGAATTTCAAATGGGAATATATTGATTATGGCTGGGTGCCTCAAACTCCATAAATATTTGAATAAAAAACTCAATTCACTTATAATCTCCAGCAGACAGCTTAAGTTAATGCCGTCACATCATTTAATGTATCGTAAACAACAACAAATAGTAGGTAATAATATCTTCACTACAGGTTTTCATCAGAAAACCAACTGATCTGGATATTTTTTAAACTAATAAAGAGTATCATAAAAGAAAAGAAATAGAATAATAAGCATCTTTTTAGTAAGAACCTTGGCTTGGCACCTGAAAGTTTTTTTCTCTGTCGCTTTCTATTCTCTTTATTGACGAAGGTAACAAAAGTGAGATATCTAATGTTTAATCCGGTCATGTCACAATTGAAAAGATTTGCTTGAAAGAGAATTATTTAGGGTTCGCTGAATCCGAACAAATAATTGATTTTAAATAAAATAACCTCTTTTTATGTTGCTTTTTTGGATAAAAAACAGTAAATTTACGGTCAAAACGGCTACAATATGAAATACAGTTCTCAAGGAAAGCAGTACCGCCTGGATTTGTTCCCGACCACCCTGGAGAAATCCCTCGACCCGTCGAACAGGTGGTACAAACTGGCCGGAGCCATACCCTGGGAGGAGATAGAACGTGTTTACAACAAGTGCCTGCGCAACAAGCACCGCGGTGGTGGCAACAAGCCTGTCCGCATGATTGTCGGCGCGTTGATCATCAAGCACAAGATGAACCTCTCCGACGAGGAGACGGTGCAAATCATACCGGAGAATTCCTACATGCAGTATTTTGTTGGTATTGAGGAATTTACAAGCAAACCAATTTTTGATTCGAGCCTGTTCGTATATATCCGTAAACGGCTTGATTTGGAGACGTTTAACGACCTGACCCTGGCCGTGATGGAAGAAGAAAAACGCCGTGAAGAGGAGGCGGGGAAGAAGCGCGTTGAGGGCAACAGAGGCAGGGAAGACGGCGTCAGGGGCAACCACCCCGCGAACAATACGGAAAAAGAGGATGGGAAGGAAGATGACAGCTTTATGGATGAAGATGGCAAGTATCATTCGGGTTGCCTCAAGGTGGACGCCACCTGTTGTGACGTGGAGGTGAAGTATCCCACTGACCTTGATGTCCTTAATGACGCACGGGAGGTTAGTGAACACCTGATAGACAAGCTGTGCAAGCTTTCCGCAAGCCCCAAGCCCCGCACTTGCCGGAAACAGGCAAGACGCGAGTTCCTGCGGGTCATAAAGAAAAAAAGGAAACCAAAGACATTAATACGCAAGGGGATAAGGCAACAGCCCGGGTATCCGGGTCGTAACATACAAAGCGTGGCGGGGATGGTATCGGGCAGTTCCACCTCCATCCTGAACGGGCTGAACAGGACCGGGCGGCAGTGGATAGGCACCATCATCAAGGTATACCACCAGCAGAAAGGCATGTACGATACCAAGACGCACCAGTGCGGGGAGAGGATCATCAGCGTTTTCCAACCCCATGTGCGTCCCATCGTCCGGGGAAAATCCAAAAGCAAGGTGGAGTTCGGGGCAAAAATCGGGGTGGCAGTGGCAAACGGATACACCTTCATAGACCATTTCAGCCGGGATGCCTACAACGAGTCGGTCGACCTGAAAACACATGTTGAAGCCTACATCGTGCGTTTCGGCCACCTGCCGGCCACTTGCTACGCGGACAAGATCTACATGAACAGGGAGAACCGGGCTTATTTGAAGGGATTACACGTCAGGGCGGCCGGAAAACCCTTGGGAAGACCCGGCAAAGAAATGCAGACGGAAGAATACAAGTTGCAGTCTGCCAAAGACATGGGGAAAAGAAACGAGTCGGAATCCACCTTCGGGACGGGAAAGAGGGTTTACAATGCGAATGACGTGCGGGCCAAGCTTCCAGATACGGCAGACGCATGGACTGCGGCATGCTTCCTGGCCAAGAACGTGATGAAGTTCCTCAAGGGACTTCTTTGGCTCCTGTTTGAAAGGAGTAAATTGGGTCTCGGGAAGAAATTCCTGATGATGGACAGGATTTTTTTAATACAGCGGGCCACAGCGGCATGAGCATGAAAGTGAAAATGGAATAATTCAGCGAACCCTATTTACGACTGCCATCCAGATCACTCTACGTCTGTCGATCAATTAACTTATTCAAAGCAAGCAACCAGAACAGGTTACGGACTTCGCAAATTTTTTGATGAGAATTTTTCTGGTGATCTTACAATAGGCTATGGAGGTAATATCCCAATCATCAGATATGCGGAAGTTTTACTAAGTTATCTAGAAGCCGAATTAGAAGGAGGGAAGCCCATAAGTCAAGAATTACTTAATATGACAATAAATAAAGTTAGAGGAAGGCAATCAGTACAAATGCCTCCGATTACAGAAACGGATCGTGATGCCTTACGACCTATACTTAGAAAGGAAAGGAGAATAGAGTTGGCACTCGAAGGAATCCGTTATTGGGACTTACTTCGTTGGGAAATTTTAGGTGATGTCATGAAAGGAGATTTTTGGGGTGCCTCTTTTACTGATGCAAAAAATACAGGTTCTAAAGTTGATCCAACAGGAAACAAGAGGTGGTGGGTAGATACAAAGAATTTTAGAAAAGGACAAGATGAAGTTTGGCCAATACCTCAATCGGAACAGGATATAAACCCTAACTTGAGAGATTGAATGTTTTTGTATGTTAATTACAAAAGATGATGGTTTATCTTATTTTGCAATTTTGATATGATTGATTTTTACACAATGAATAAAAATGTAATATGCTCAATAACGCTTTTGTCTACTTTGAACATAAGTTGTGGTACCCAGAAAGAAAATAAACTTCCAAATATAATAATAGTTTATCTGGATGATTTGGGTTATGGTGACATGAGTGCTTATGGAGCAACTGAGATTAGAACACCTAACATGGACAGACTTGCTAATGAAGGTATCCGTTTTACAAACGGTTACTCTTCATCGGCAACATCTACCCCAAGCCGTTACGCTTTGTTAACAGGAGAATATCCATGGCGAAATAAGAGTGCCCAAATTCTTCCCGGCTCTGCGCCTCTAATAATCGATACAACGAAGTCGACAATTCCCAAAATGCTCAAAGAGCAAGGTTATTACACCGGTGTAATTGGTAAATGGCATTTGGGGCTTGGTATCGGGAATGTTGATTGGAACAAAAAGATTTCCCCGGGTCCAAATGAGTTGGGATTCGATTATTCCTTTATTATGGCTGCCACACAAGATCGTACTCCAACAGTTTATCTTGAAAATGGATACGTGTATGGCCTTGAAGTGACAGATCCATTATTTGTAAACTATGAGCATAATTTTGAAGGTGAACCCACAGGCCTTGAAAATCCTGAACTATGTAAAATGATGTGGCATCACGGACATAACAACTCCATCCACAATGGAATTCCCCGTATAGGTTTTCAAAAAGGAGGTAAATCTGCCATGTGGATTGATGAAAATATGGCAGATGATTTTCTTGGAAGAGTTAAAGAATTTATCAAAAAGGAAAAAGATAATCCATTCTTCCTTTATTATGCTCTGCATCAGCCACATGTGCCCAGAACACCGAATCCACGTTTTGTAGGTTCGTCAGGTATGGGTCCTCGTGGAGACGTAATTATCGAAGCTGACTGGTGTATAGGGGAATTGATAAAAACACTTGAAGATGAGAAGTTGCTTGAAAATACGCTTATAATCTTTTCAAGCGACAATGGCCCAGTTGTTAACGACGGGTATTATGATGATGCAGTAGAAAAATTAGGTAATCATACACCTTGGGGACCACTTCGTGGTGGTAAGTATAGTTTGTTTGAAGCGGGTACAAGGGTTCCTTTTATGGTTTACTGGAAAGGAAAAATAAAACCATCAGTTTCAGATGCTATAGTATCACAACTAGACTTATTTTCTTCCTTGGCAAGACTTACAAATAGTAAAGAACGTGGCCCCGATAGCGCAGAATTACTGGATGTTTTTTTGGGTAAAAGCAATGTGGGACGTAATGAGCTTGTAATTGAAGCAACAACTCGTACTGCTTTCCGAAAAGACAATTGGGTTATGATCCCGCCATATAATGAACCGGCAAAAAATGAATTGGTAAATATTGAACTCGGTAATTCTTCTGAATTTCAATTATACAATTTGAGTATTGATGAAAATCAACAGACGAATGTCGCAAAGTCGGAACCAGAGAAACTTCAAGAGATGATTAAACATTTTCATCTTGTGCGTGGATCTGAGTTTCAGGAAATTGAACAATTAGAATTAAAATAAAAAATATTAAAAATGAAACTATCCTCAGTAACTATTATTGCGCTATTCTTTTTAATAGCTGTTTCATGTACAAAGAAGAATGACTTTTTTGTGGATTTTAATAATACTCATGACAGGATATGGGTAGGTGAAAATTTTTGGTCTATTCCGCTTGAAGACTGGAAAATAGAGAACGGGAAATTGTTTTGTATTGGTTCTGTTCCCCAGTCCAGGGTAAATCTTCTTACTCATGTGTTGTCCCCCGGGGCAGGTGAATTTGAAGCATCAATAAAAGTTGCTCTAACGAAAGAAGGGAATACTCCTGGTTCAGCAGGTTTTCTTATTGGCATTTATGACGAAGAAGATTCTGATGTTAAGGCGGCCTGTTATTTTGGGAAAGGGATTCCCGCCGGTGTAAGTTTGAATCGCTTTGCTTTTCTAAAAGATCAAAAAGTTGATTTACCTGAGAATTTTGACTTTTCTGAGGTGACTATCAATGTTTCCGGATCAGATAATAAACTGAGAATGGAAGTAATAGACAAAGATGGCAGAAGCCCTGAAGTACTTTCATGTGAAGTTGATGACTTACAAGGCTTAATTGCTATTGCCAACAATATCAATTTAGGGGGAGATAATAAACCCGGCAATTCACAATTTAGTTTCGACGATTTGAGGGTTTCAGGATCTAAAATCGCTATCCAGCCGGAGAACGCGTTCGGGCCAATTTTATGGTCTATGTACACACTAAGTAAAGGGACAGTAAAAATGATGGCCCTTTTACCACCTATTGGGAAGGAAGATAATCAGCAAGTCAGTTTTCAACTCAAAAAAGGAGAAACATGGGAGACTGTTGCAACAGAAACCCTGGAACCCGATTCCAGAACAGCGGTATTCAAGTTGGAAAATTGGAACTCAGGGGAAGATGCATCTTATCGTGTGGAATACATTGAAAAAGGAATCGATGGGACTGAACAGCCTCACTATTATGAAGGTATAATCCGCAGGGATCCCGTTGATCGTCCTTTGAAATTTGGAGGTCTTACCTGCCAGAATCATTATGGATTTCCTTACACTCCTCTTGTTAAGAATCTAACAGAATTAGATCCGGATATACTCTATTTTTCGGGTGATCAGATCTACGAGGCAAATGGTGGATACCCCATTAAACGTGAGCCTGAGGATGTTTCTATTATTAGTTATCTGGGCAAATATTATATGTTCGGCTGGGCGTTTGGAGATTTGATGCGAAACGTTCCAACTATTTGTACTCCAGATGATCACGATGTTTTTCATGGAAATCTTTGGGGCGAAGGTGGGATTGCAAAACCAGGTGGAGTAGCAAGTGATGATACACGGGGCTTTGTTCAATCGGCAAAAATGGTAAACGTTGTGAATCGAACAAACTGTGGACAATTGCCTGATCCATTTGATCCAGCTCCCATTGCTCAGGGGATGAATGTTTGGTACACCGGATTAACTTACGGAAGAGTTAGTTTTGCCATTATCAGCGACCGGATTTTTAAAACCGGGCCTGAAGCAGTTTCAGATTGGGAAGGCCGTAAGGATCATATGAAAGAACCTCGTAAAGATTTGTCATTTCTCGATAAGCACGGAGTAGAAATGATTGGAGAAAGACAAAGCAAATTTCTGGACCACTGGATAACTGACTGGGAAGGCGCTGATATGAAAGTTCTGCTTTCTCAAACGGTGTTTGCTAATGTGGCCACTCATCACGGTAGTATTGTCAATTATCTCTACGGTGATCTGGATTCGGGTGGATGGCCAAAGTCAGGGCGTGACAAAGTTATCAGGTTGATGCGAAAAGGCGCTGTGTTCCACATAAATGGTGACCAGCATGTCCCTTCACTCGTTCAGTACGGACTGAATAATTTTCGAGATGCCGGATGGAGTTATTGTACTCCAGCCATCACGGTTGGATATATACGTTGGTTTTTGCCAGATGAACTTAATATCCCAGTTTCACACAGACCAGAGCATAATTATGCCAATACCGGAGAATATACAGATGCATTTGGAAATAAAAACTTTGTTTATTCTATCGGAAATCCTGGAAAAATGACAGAAGATCAGGATAGTCGTTACAATCGAGCACTGATGCGATCTTCAGGATTTGGGATAATAACATTTAATCAAAAAGAAAGAACAATAAATATTGATGCCTGGAGGTTTAAAGCAGACGTTATAAATCCTAATCTTATACGAGATCAGTTCCCGGGCTGGCCTCTTGAGATATCACAATTTGATAATCTTGGATTAGGTGCAAATAATGTTCTACCAGAAATCTCTGTTAATAAGCCTGATCAGCTGATACAAGTGTGGAATGATAAAACCGGTGAATTAGTGCAAGCATACAGAATAAAAGGGAATAGCGTGCAAGTTAAACTTCATGATGCTGGAACATATTCGGTTAAAATTGGAGAAGGAGAAAGATGGAATGAGATTAAAGGATTAGTTACTAAATCCGATGAAAATAAAGAGAAAATTGTTGTTGAAATAAGCAGTTAGATAATACTTAAGTTTGATCGGTTTGTTGAATTTTATTTTTAAGATTGCATTATCAATCTACCCTTGCTACCGGAAGGAACTATCCAATTGGAACTGGAGTTGCAAATGGAGCGGTTTACAGATCATATTGAGATCCGACAATCTGTTGAAAAACAACTGAAACAAAAGATTTTGGGTTTGAAAGTGATTTTTTAGATAGAAAATTATCCTTTAATATTACTTAGTTTATCGGGGTACATCTACTAAAGACATCAGGCTTGTGCTGAGAGTAATTGAAATGATTCTAACGCACATCCTGATATTAGAGAGAAACTTCAACTATTTGTCACTGAATTATGGTGATATCAAGTACTCCCTCGACCTTGATCTGTTGAATGAAAGCCGTCATAAGGCAAAAGAACTGATTGGTAAATTATGCTTGACAGGGTATTAAATATAGCGAATAAATGGCTTCATCCTTATAAGGATGGATTTTAGCCCAAAATATTCGATAGAGTTAAGAGAATCTTTGGATTTTATAGCCATCAATTAAAAAATAAACTGAATGCGATCTTTTGTTTTGTCTGAACGAAGTATGATAAATTAGACAATAAATGAACTATATAAATATCAAATAATTACAAATAAATGTGTTTACAAATGCAAAAATCATTACTGTTTTCTCTTTTTCTGGTGACAGAAACCTTAACTTTTAGTCTTTTAGCTCAAAAAAGGCCCTCTCAGCGGCCAAATATTCTCTTTTGTATTGCTGATGATGCATCATATCCGCATTTCGGGGCTAATGGGAGTAAATGGGTAAACACTCCAGGATTTGATAGGATGGCCCGTGAAGGAATTTTATTTTCAAACTGCTATACACCTAATGCTAAATCGGCGCCATCTAGAGCATGTGTGTTGACCGGTTTATACTCTTGGCAACTAAAAGAAGCCGGAAACCATATACCTCAGTTTCCATCGGATATAAAAGTAGTGACGGAAGTATTAAAAGAAAACGGTTACCAGATAGCTTTCTCTGGTAAAGGATGGGCCCCGGGAACAGCCCATACAAAAGAAGGTGAGCAGCGTGAATTGACCGGCACCCCGTTTCAAAAATATACTTTGATTCCCCCTACCCCATATATAGGAAAGAACGATTATACAGAGAACTTCAAAGATTTTCTTAATAGAGCAAGTGAAGACAAACCGTGGTTCTTTTGGATGGGATTCACTGAACCTCACAGGGAATATGAATATGGTTCTGGTGAGAAATTTGGAGGAAAATCAAAAGAAATGATTGATAAGGTACCGATGTATTGGCCCGATAATGATGTCGTTCGTACAGATATGCTGGATTATGCTTTCGAGATTGAATATTTGGATAAACATCTGGCTGCAATAATTTCGGAATTGGAGAGGAGAGACTTGCTGGATAACACTCTAATAATATTTACATCAGACAACGGGATGCCTTTCCCAAGGAGTAAAGCCAACAGTTATGAGATATCCAATCACATGCCTTTGACTATAATGTGGAAAAATGGAATTATCAATCCCGGCAGAGTGGTAGAGGATTATATCAATTTTGTGGATTTTACTCCCACCTTTTTGGAAGTTAGCAAAACCAATCCGATAAAGCATGGAATGATAATTCCAACCGGAAAAAGCTTGACTGAAATATTCAAAAATAAAAAAGCAGGCATTGTTACTCATAGCCGGAATTTCACTCTACTCGGGAGAGAACGTCATGACTATGGACGTCGTGGGAACCAGGGATACCCAACCAGAGGGATTATTCAGGACAATCTATTGTATATATTAAACCTGAAACCAGATTTGTTGCCAGCTGGAGAATCGGAAACCGGATATCTCGACTGTGATGGTTCTCCAACGAAAACTACAATTTTAAATATGAAACGAAGCGGACAAAATAACAGGTATTTCCAACAGTCATTCGGTAAAAGAGAGCCGGAAGAATTATATAACCTCTCTCTGGATAAGGATTGTATCATCAATTTGATCGACAACCCCACCTATTCTAAACAAAAAGAGAGGTTGAAGAATAAACTCTTTGAACAGCTTCGTGCACAAAATGATCCACGTATGTTTAATAATGGGAACGTGTTTGATAGTTATCCCTTTTCCTCAGAAAATGCATGGGACTTTTGGGAACGAGTAGTTTCAGGAAAAATAATGGAACCGTGGAAACAAACAAATTGGGTAAATCCAACAGATTATGAATCTTATAAATAATTTATTTTCGTAATCGCGTGAATTATTAAATTCTTAAACAATCCAAATGAACAAAAACAAGAAGATTCAACTATCCGCCATGATGTTCTTCCAGTTCTTTATTCAAGGCTCATGGTACGTGACCATGGGAACCTACCTGGGAAGGACCCTCGACTTTTCCGGAGTTCAAATCGGCCTGGCATACAGCACCGCCGCCATAGCAGCCATCATATCACCGGTGATCGTGGGAATGGTCGCCGACCGGTTTTTTCCGGCAAAAAGGGTACTGGCATTCCTGAACATCGTGGGAGCCATCCTGCTATTTTCCCTGACCCGCATCGAATCGTTCTCCTTGTTCTTCCCCGTATTGTTGCTCTACAGTATCTGTTTTATGCCGACCATGTCGCTGACCAATTCCATATCGTTTGCTAACCTGCGCGATCCGGCCAGGGAGTTTTCCAAGATAAGGCTTTTCGGGTCGTTTGGCTGGATCTGTTCAGGACTACTGATAAGCGCCCTGAAGATTGAGCCCTACTCCACCCCATTCCTGATCGGGGCAGGCATCTCCCTGCTGGCCGGAGTATACGCGCTGACCCTGCCCCATAACGCTCCCGTGCGGACTATGGAGAAAGCGGACGTGCGTCAACTGCTCGGGTTCGACGCGTTCAAACTGACCAGGGACAGGTCTTTCCTGATCCTACTCGTCTTCTCGGCGCTCATCTGCATCCCGCTGGCATTCTATGACTCCTTCACGAACCTCTTCATCACGGACGTGGGGATCGAGAATGCGGCCGCAGCCATGAGCCTTGGACAGGTTGCCGAGGTGATCTTCCTGTTCATCTTCCCCATCTTCTTCCTCAAGTTACGGTACAAGGGCAGTATCGTCGCCGCCATCGCGGCATGGATTCTGATGTACGGGCTTTTCACGCTGGGAGCCAGCACCGGCCAGAACGGATTCATCTACGCGGTGTTGCCGCTTCACGGGTTCTGCTTTACCTTCTTTTTCGTTGCCGGGCAGCTGTTCGTGGATGAAAAGGCTCCCTCCTCGCTGCGTAACTCCGCGCAGGGTCTCATCGCTTTTGCCACGTACGGGGTGGGCAAATACCTCGGCACGTTGATTGCCGGAAACGTGGTGGACCTCTATTCCGAACAGGGAAGATACGACTGGATATCCATATGGACGGTTCCTTTCCTGATGGCAATCGTTTTCCTTGCCGGGTTCCTGTTCCTGTTCAGGGAAGATGTAAAGAAGAGGCATAATATAAAGGAAACAATACCCGGGACGACATAGGGACTCGGCGGGAGCGGGCATGATTTTCCGTTTGATTGTAAATTGAATCTCAATTAAATAAACATTACATAAACATGAAACAAAGAAAACTGAAAATGGGCATGATCGGCGGCGGCAGCGATGCCTTTATCGGGGCCATACACCGTCGTGCTGCCTTTATGGACAACTACATTGAGCTGGTTTGTGGCTGCTTCAGCGTCAATCCTGAAATCTCCAGAAGCTCAGGCAGGGAATATTTCCTCCCGGATCACCGGATTTACGACTCCTACCTGGAGATGTTCGAGAAGGAGATGGAGCTGCCTGCCGGAGAACGGATGGATTTTGTAACCATAGTCACACCGAACAAGTGGCATTTTGAACCCGCTATGATGGCATTGCAAAGAGGGTTTCACGTGGTTATCGACAAACCGATGACTTTTTCACTGGAAGAGGCCCTCAAGCTGAAGGAGAAGGTGGAAGAGACGGGACTGGTTCTGGCGCTGACCCACGTATACTCGGGATATCCGGCAGTCAAGGAGGCAAAGGCAAGAATCGCAAACGGAGAACTGGGTAAACTGCGCAAAGTATACGTGGAGTATACCCAGGGATGGCTGTCGCAACGCATAGAGCTGCAGGGAGGAAATAATGCCGGATGGAGGACCGATCCAAAGACCACGGGAAAGGCCGGATGCATGGGCGACATAGGAACGCATGCCTGGCACCTGGCAGAATACGTTACCGGTCTGAAAGTGCTGGAGGTGTGCGCCGACCTGCAAACGTACGTGGAGGGACGCCCGGTGGACGACGACGGGGCATCCCTGCTGCGAATGGAAGAGGGGGTTACCGGAGTGCTGATGGCTACCCAGATAGCTACCGGTGAGGCAAACAATATCCGCCTTCGTGTCTATGGCGACAAGGGCGGACTGGAATGGAGGCAGATGGATTCGAACAGGTTGATCCTGAGGTGGGGAGACAGGCCAGCCGAGGAACTATACATGGGAAACAATGAATTTCTAAGCGACCTGGCAAAATGGAATACACGAACGCCTGCCGGGCATCCCGAAGGGTTTATAGAAGCTTTTGCCAATATTTACCGCAATTTCGCCCTGGCCGTCGTGGCCAGGGAAAACGGAGAAAAACCGAACGGACTGGTTTCCGACTTTCCATCCGTATACGACGGGGTAAGGGGAATGCAATTCGTAGAAATGATGGTACAATCGGGAAACGATGATCATACAAAATGGAAAAAGTGGATTGAATAGGAAATTTTCAGCAAGGTGACGAAAACAGTTAATGCTGCTAATTAATTGACCCATAGAAAACAACGATAAAAAAACACCATCATATGAAAAGAGAGAACAACTTAACGAGAAGAACATTTCTTAAAACTTCGGCTG
>ENA-UOOK01002643-UOOK01002643.1-fermentation-metagenome-genome-assembly--contig:-NODE-2643-length-21587-cov-5.380318_pt1 | contig 21587 bp, 21 predicted proteins | sample MGYA00245777_ERZ724023 | MGnify/ENA primary metagenome ERZ724023 (study PRJEB28704, sample SAMN03018312) | fermentation metagenome | biome: anthropogenic terrestrial biome; feature: soil; material...
GTACCTGAGTTGGAAAAATCTATTTCACCATTTTCGTTAAAATAGAATTTCCTATCATATTTTTCGATTACCGTCATTCCGGTCAACTGACCACCAATATTCATCTCCACAAAAAGTGTAATACCAATTGGAGTCATTCTTTCAGCCTTTCTGTTGTAATCAAAAGTAAGAGTGGCTGACATAATCATTTCATTAAAATATGCCTCTCCGTACCCTTTAGAGGCAGGATCCTCATCCACTGTCATGCGAAGGTACAGCGATGTTGAAATGCCAAACTTTAAATCAGAAGTTATGCTTGCAGACTTTTTTTCATCATTTGTTTTATCAACTGACTGATTAACCGTATCTTTCATATTTTCGCTTTTGGCAGCTTCTTTCAGCTCTTCTGCCGCGGCATTCTTGGAGCTTTCGGCATCTTCTTCATCTTTAACGTCACTTCCATCCGAAAGGCTTTTCTCCCAATCCTTGTTAAAACCAAAAGTTATAGTCCACTCAGTTCCGTTTTTACCGGTTTTGTCAAGGTATTCATCAGCCTTGCCTGCAAGTCCCAAGTCAAAAGCAGCATCGATGCTGCCGACAAAATCTACAGCCGGTTTTAACGGAGTTTTAAAAGAGGACAAAAGTGAAAAAGTGTTTAAATATTTTTTAAATACAAAACCTGCATTATGCTCCATATAAACAAGTCCATTCTGATCTACAAACTGTACTGTCATATTGTCTCCGGGCACTATGCCAAGGGATGATGGATTAAATTCAAAGGTAAAGGCACCATTTTTTGGTGTTACCTCAATCCTGGAGTCTATTCTTTCAACCCCATCTTTTGAATAGAATCTAATTATCGCTTTTGCTGCTGTTATACCTTGTTTCAGTGTCACCACTTCAAATCTGAATTTATAGTTTGCATCTCTGTTGTCAATGATACGGAAATCTATAACCTTATCATTGCTGCTTAGGTTATATGCTTTAAAATTAAAGGGGTTAAATGCATCGTACTCATTAATTACAATATTGGTAAAAGCATTGACATTCACATGCCCTATATAATTTATACCTTTGTAGGTAATAACTATATTATGATATTCATTGGATCTGAAATCTGAATGCTTTATTTCAAATCTACCTTCTTCATCTGTGTAAACGGTGTGTCCGTCAATATTTAATGAAACACCTGTAAGAGGCTTATCAGTAGGCATATTTTGTCCACCGGATAAATTTAATATATTCCTTCCCCTCAGCAAAATTCTTCCTGAGACCACTCCCATTGATGTACTTGAACCTTTTGGTTCAAAGCTGTAATAGATAAGAGGATGGTCATAAAAAGGAACATATGTAAAGAAGTTTCCGGCAACTGCCTTTCTGTCAAAATTAGCCTCATATTTTCCCAAATTATCAACTTCTTCCTGATCAAGCTTCCCATCACGGTTTATATCACCTGACCAGTCTTTCCAAACCATTCTGTATCCATCATCAGGCACACCCGAGATAGTGTACATCTTATTGTGCTCTATAGGAGAAATAATCATAGAAATTTCACTGTTTCCTGCTTGTGATGTACCTTTATCAGGAATATATGCTACCCTTCCTTTGTCCCGTATATCAAATGTCGGGTCAGCCATCACCGTTAAACAAGATGTTCCGTAGCGTACAGTTAATTTGGAAAATGTCTTTGCGGGGGAAAATTTTAGTTCTCCGGGCAGGGATGGATTAATGTTTATGCCATTAATCGGATGATAAAACTTTGTCATCATATTACCAAAAAACATTTTAGCACCTTCAATATCTTGTGAATACCGAAACCGCTCAACACCAAAATCCGGAATTGCATCATAATTTTTATATGTGCCATACGCATGAACGTGATTATATCCCGACACTGAATTGCTGCCGACGGCATATGCCCTAAATTCAATGGTGTCCATTGCTCCGACTTTTACTATCTGTCCGTTTGAAAAGCTTTCTTTATCCATGCCTCCCTTGGCAGGGTCGAAATTGATCTGCACAAAGCAGCCTTTTGCTTTAAATACAGGCAGTATTGCAATGGTATTGCCGTCCATCAGCACCTCTTTAATGGGAATTTGTTTACCATTAACATCATCATATAACCGGTTGTTATATAGTTCGCCAAGATCCAATTTATCCTTATTTATATAATAATATCTGTCACCTTGAAGTCCGCCTTTTCTTTCTATTTTGTATCCCAAAAGAAAGACTTTTGACGTATTCTTAAAATTTTCGGAATATTTTGGAACAAGTTCAACAATATCTGATGTGGTATATGTCTTTATGGTAGAATCATAATCTTCGGCAAATGCTAAGGTCCCTACATATTGGGCAGGACCCGTCTCACTGATTGTGGCGGATTTCCAGGTTTTAGGCTTAATGTATGCATCTTCGTTCCCTTCAATTATTGAATCTTCATTTTCTTCAATATTTTTTAGGTAGACTTTAAGATTCACTGCTGAAACAGTTTTAAGACTTGGTGCTGACAGTATCTGCAAAGCTGTTATATCCCCGCTGATATTCTCTACTTCCATCAAATATGAGGATTTTGGAATTATGGTTACAATAGTCTTGATATTTGTGTTTTCAGAAATATTGGGGCTTTCAGGATCTAATTTTACTATAAAATTAAGCTCTTCCAAATTTATTCCCTTCAGCAGCGGAATTTTTACGGTTTGGGTTTCCTGTCCGGGTACAAAGCGCAGCTCTGTTGACAATGGCTCATAGTCAACACCGGGTTCAGCCGTAAGTGCCGCTGTGCCGACACGAATCAGACCATACCTGTAAAGACCCGCTGTACGTCTTACTTTGACTTCTGCATAGCCTGAAAGTCTGTCAACCATAATTTGCTCATCAACCATTTCAAACTGAACTTTTTCTTTTTCTTCATTATCTTCTATATTCATATATGCATTTATATTTTCACCAAGCGAACCGCCCTCAGGATATAAAAGAGAGAACACTATCTGTTCTTCATCCTCGGAAATGGTATCGTCTATGGTATTAAACCTTATTTTCTTAATATATTCACCATCTTCAAAATTAAATGTATATGTGACTCCGGGCAACCCGTCAAACATTTCACTTTGTGCCTTAAGGGTTCTATCCTTCGTTTCTCTGTCAGCCTCTCGCCATGTAGTACGACCGGAAGTTGTTTTTGTAAAAGCATCTCTGACACTGCGAAGACCACCAACTTCGTTGGGAGATTGCAGCCAAGGTAATTCCTCATATTGTATACTTGAACCTGTTGTAACCTGGGATTTTACGGACTGAATGCCGGAGGATGTTGTTACAGCTGTATTTTCAATATCTTCAAAGCTATCTATCAAAGGCTTTGAATCGGGGTTATCCGGTAGAGTTATTGGAAAAGTTGACGTTGGTACACTTATTGTATAATCTTCACCGTATTTTGCAGTTACATCAATGGCTTTAAAAGTAATACTTGCTTTCCCTGCAGTACCGCCTTTTCTAACTATTGCGAATTCCACAGAAGACAGATCTTCAGAAGTATTCATGCTTTCCGCTAAAAACTCAAATAATCCGTTTGGATATTGGGTTTCATCAGCCGACTTTCTCAATTCTTCCTTGAGCAGCAACTCATTCTGTGATTCAAAATAAGACATGTCTGCGAACGCTTGCATTGGCATCATGGTAAATATAATCTGAAATATCAATATCAGCGATACAACTTTCTTTTTAACAGTTTTCTTCATTTAATCCTCCTTATTCTACATAAAATACCATCATTTTTAATTATACTTGCTATTTTTATCCTTCGGTTGTATACTATAAACAATCTCAAAGACTATAGTTACTGACTACAGTCTGCGACTATAGTCATAATAGCATCAACGGCGTACTTTGTCAATATATGACAAAATATTTTCTGTGAAATAATAGGAGAAATAATGATGAATAAAAAGATAAGCAAACGCAAGCTGCAAGCTGCCAAAACTAAAAACAACATTCTTGAAACCGCCAAAAGGCTGTTCCTCGAACATGGAATTGATAACGTTAGTGTGGATTCTATTGTAGAAGGAGCAGGTGTTTCAAAAGGAGCTTTCTATGTTCATTTTGAGTCCAAGGATGCCTTGGCTTCCCTTATAATCAAAGATTATGTAAACGAAATTGATATGGATTACAAAGAATACTTAGAAGGGCTTGGAAGTGAAATTTCAACCTATGATGTAATTATTTTAATGGCGGGAAAAATAGCTGAAGTTCTTGAAACTAAAATAGGATATGAAAATATGAAAGTATTATATAAAGCACATTTATCAAAGGCTACAGATACAACTTCTACGGTAAGTTATGACCGGGAAATCTATAAAATGTTTGAATATATTTTGAATAGAGGCTTAAGCAGCAAGGAGATTAAACTTAACATGCCCGTTGATACTACTTCTCATCATCTAATTTTAGCTATGAGGGGGATAACCTTTGAATGGTGCATAAGATACCCGGATTTTGATTTGAAAAAACAATTTTTAGAGCATTTTGAGATTTTATTGAATGGGATAATTAATGAGAATTAGCCTCACATCCCTCTGTCTCCACATAAAAACAGATTGAATTCAAACTTTCCTGATGCAGGGAACTAAATTCTAATACTCATTAACGACTGCATACTCTCGCAATTGTTTCAGTAAAATCATAAAATCTACATCGTCGACAGGCACCGGTAAAATGTGAAATTCTGTCCCATAGTGTTCAGAAGAAAAACCATTTTCAATAAATATGGAAAAGAAAGGTGTCATCTTATTATATATCTTTGTGTCTGATGGTTTTGTTGTATGGTTAAGCATATTAATGAATTTCTCATCAATAACGCCTTCAATGATTGTTCCCAACTCCCAATCAGTCAATTTCTCTTTTCCAAATTCCAAGGCAGCTTTAATTTCTTCCGTTTCGTCTCTCCAACAGTGGATCTCAAATTTCAAGCCAGCCACGGCGAATTTGGAAGTTAACTTTTTCCAATAATGATTGTCTTTCAAGGAATTGTCTACCATTTGTATTTCTATTTGCGAATAACTCATATGTTATCACCCCGTAAAATAATCAATTCTTTACAAATTCTTCTTTCTATTCCGTCTAAAGTTATATATGCACAGTGTTCACAGTCCAATAAATTGGAATTTGTTGCATTAAAAGATAATTACTATATTATTCTTCCCATTATGATTTCATCACGATATGTTCCATCTTTAAGCTTAATTTCATTTTCTATAAGTTTCATTAAAATCCTCCTTCAAATTCCTATTTATCTGCTTTTTATAATAATTCCGGCATCTCCTCAGCCTTATGCGCATAGCCTAACGCCCTTTCCTGACAGGTAATTGTATCCTTGTCCCGCGAAAGCTTTATTGACAAGAATTCAAAAACTTAATAAATGGGAGATGCAATTACTATATTGTCACCTTCTTGAATATATTTATATATCTCTTGCATTTCATCTTGGATTGAACAACCATCATTTTCCCAACAAAACCTCCCCAAATTCCTATTTATTGACACATTACACTATCATTATACTATGGAGGAAGTTGGATTGATATATTTTTTTTATTAATACGAATTTACGCGTTTTTTAATTACACTTCAAGGCTTTTTTAAAAGTCATTTTTGTGCTTTTTTCTTTGTTTAAACATTTGAAAAGCCATTGACATCTCAGTCTAAACGCATTAGACTATATTCAGTCTAACACGTTTAGTTTGGAGGGATTACTATGGCAAAAAATATAACTCTCACCACAAGAACAGACGCGGAATTGAAGCGCTTGGTAGATGAACACAAAGGGTGTGGTAATAATGGATAAACTGTTCCTCACAATTCTAAACATGAGCCTGACCGGGGCGTTTGTTATCGCGGCGATATGTCTTGCGCGTTTGCCACTTAAAAAAGCACCGAAAATAATTTCATATTGCCTGTGGGCGGTGGCATTAACAGCTGTGTTGAGTATTGGGTTTACGGTGAATCGGGCGCAAGCCGATAAGGGTATTTCGACCGAAACATCTATTGATTTGCCCGCGGATGAAGGCGCGCAGCCTGAGCCATACGAACCGCGCGAGTGGTTGAATTATTTCTATAATGATGAATTGCCATGGAGCAACAGCTTTGATTTGGAACTGCTTGAATATCCTGACACAATCTTTCGATGGACGCCCGAAAAAGTCGTTGCAATCACACCTGACGGTGAAAGTGAACTTTTTTACGGGATGCCTGTCTGGAATGTCTATCTGACCGACCTGACCGGCGATGGTCTGCCTGAGTTTTGTTCGACGATTAGCATCGGTTCAGGGATTATTGACAACCGTGTGGTTGCTTACGATTATTCTGTCCAAAAAGCCTATGAGCTGTCAGACCGGATGAAGTATGACTATTCGCTGTCATTAGTGGATGGACGGCTCATCGTTACTAAGACGGAATATAACAGCGATGCGGATATGGCTGCCGGAGAGTTGGCTATTGTAAAAGGCAAATTGATTATCGCCGACATCACAAAAACCGAGACTATTCAGCTTACAACGGCACAGCTCACACACGACGAAAGTATTCAGACTCTTGTACTTGACACTTCTCGCGTTGCAGAAGATCAGCGTTATATCCTGCGCGTGGTGGATACAAGCGGCAATACTATTTGGGAGACCGATGCCGGACTGCCGCACGTGGGATGGAACTCAGTGTTTCTGACGCGCGTAAATGATAAAGATTATCTGATGCAATATAATCCTTGCACCTATCAAGGTACCAGTACCTATAGTTTCCGTGTCTTTTCGCTTGATAAGAATGGTGTTGAAGTCTTATTAGACAAAGGCGAGGTTTCTTTCAGCCAAAACCCACCCGGCGGAACGAGTTATTTCCGAAAGCGCGATATTGAGCCGGTAAAAGCGTTCTTTGAACACGTCAATGAGTTTTTGCCGGTCAGCGAACTTCTGCTGAATACGGATAACCATATCTCGCAACTCCTACCGGAAAATCAGCGTGACCATGCCTATGGCAAAGAGAATGCGCCGATCACCGGCTTGCGGGATTATTTCTACGAAAGCGCAGACTTAACTATTGACGAACAGATGACTAAGTTTATTCAAGACTACACAAGTCAATATGGTGAATTAGAGGATTGATAGATATATTGCAGCGGCGGGTACTTTCACACCCACCGCGCTTCTGTATAAAAGTCAAACCGGCGGACAATCTTGAAATCGTCCGCCGGTCTGTCATATCCTATTCGGATGTTTTTGAAAATTTATTTCAGCTATTCTTCAAGTGCTTATTTCACATACATTTCATGAAAACGCTGAAGAATTGCAGCTGCCTGGGCACGCTGTGCATTGCCTTTAGGCATGAGCTTGCTGCTGTCGCCGTTAATCAGTCCTGCTGCATTTGCCCAGGTCATAGCCTCAAGAGCCCATCCGGATACTGTATCGGCATCACTGTATTTCGCAAGGGTGATTACAGCTGACACATCATAGCCCTTCAGTTTAGCGTAATTCATCAGGATTACTGCCAACTGCTCACGGGTGATGGCATCATTTGGACCGAACTTTCCGCTACCGTAGCCGTCTACGATTTTTTTAGCATATGCCCAGCGTACTGCATCGGCATAATAAGCATCATCAGACACATCGTCAAATGAATTTCCGAAGGTGGCAGGCTCTCCCTCAAGCCGATAGAGTATTGTCACTACCATTCCTCTTGTGGTATTTTCATAAGGTTCAAACTGCATCGGCTCTGTTCCTGTGCCTGACATCAGACCCTCTTCATAAGCCCAAATAACGCTGTCTGCAAACCAGACCCCTGCTGTGACATCTGTAAACGGAATACTTGATTTTGGTTCTTGTTTTTGTGTATCTGCAACAGTTATCTTAAGCATAGGGTCACTTCCTCCGCTCATATCAAAGATGAAGGTATGCTCTCCCTTATCCAATTCAGCTAAAAACTCCTTTTTAATGATAACAGTGCTTCCGCTTATGGTATAATCGGTACCCTTCGCAAGTGCCTTGCCATTCAGCTTTATGTCGGAAAGGGTATAGCTGCCGGAGCTCAGGGTCACCTTAATATCCTTGTTGTCACCACTTTCTGCATTTTTATCGAAATCTGCCGCTTTCATTGTAATAGAAGCATCGGTTTTCACACTGCTGCCTCCGCTGCTGCTGCCGGAACTTTTCTTTGTATAGGTTGCTTCAACATTGACTGCTTCTGCCGGCATGGTGAAGGTGGTGGTGCTTCCGCTGTCTGTTAGAGTTACAGTGCCTGACTTAACAACCCATTTATCAAAGTCATATCCGCTCTTGTCGTTTGCCTTTATGGTTACAACAGTATCCTTGGCATATTCTCCTCCGCCTGTGCCGTTATTTACGGTGACAGTGTAGGTGGTTGCCACAGTTTTCTCAAATACCGCCTTGACGGTAACATTTTCAGATGGCATGGTGAACTTGTTGGAAATAATGCTCACGCTACCCCCAATAACCTGCCACTTCCTAAACTGATAGCCGCTGTTCGGGCTGGCTGTCAAGGTGATTTCTGTGCCGGCTTCAGCAGAGGTCGGTCTGGCGCTTGCTGTACCGTTTCCATCATTTTGGACAGTGATTGTATAGATAATAGGCTCAGGAATGCCTATGCTACCGATTTGGACGGTGTTTTCGCCATCGGTGTAGAGAAGGGAACCCCCGACTGTTTCGGTTCCTTGGTCAGCAGTCATCTCGGTGGTTCCAACAGTGATGAATGGAGATCCTGCCGATAAGCTGCCGACAATTTCAATCTTGCCATTTGCATCACTTTGCGCCCCTTTGCCGGTAGACGCAACGTTACCGTCTACCTTAATCGTGCTGCCCGATGCATGAATGCCAAGACAGTTGGTTCCACCAACGGTTACATCGCCGGTAACAGAAACGGTCGTTGCACCATACGCCCGAATTCCTACTATGTTGTATAGATTATCCGGTCTATCGTCAATAACAGTGATATCACCGTTTACGGTAACCTCGGTACCGGGGTTTGAGGCTATTTCCACACCGATTTTACCCGCTGTTATTTTACCGTTGACGATTACCTTGCCATTCTTTGCATTGACGATAACGCCGTTACCTTTTTCAGTCTTTATGTCGCCATTCACCGTGACGATACCGTTGCTCTCCAGATAATCGCCGGAGCCATACATATACACGCCGTCGTTGTCACCCGTCACCTCAATATTGTGAACGGTGGCCTCCGCGTTCACGCCGTTAATGGCTATGGCAGTATTAAAGCTCTTTACATTAAATTTACCCGTTCCGGTACCGGTAAGCTTTAGCTTGCCGCCATCTAACACCCTGAGTGCGGGAATATATGAGAGGTCGGCACTTGTATCAAGCAGAAGGTCATAGTTCTCCAAATCGAGATTGATTGTCTTTTTTTCCACCCTGATGTGCTTGGTATGGGTGATGCTTTGCAGCAATGTGATTGTGGCGGTACCGCCAGCAGGCACAGAGGCAATCGCAGCATTCAGAGAGGTAAACTTCTGAGCACCAATCGTGCAGACAGCAGGTGCTTCTTTGACCCAAACAACATTATCGCCGTTTTTGTACTCCTTGTATTCGGGCTTGATGCTGGTGGGTTCAAAGTCATCTGCGGTTTTGGGAACAACAGGGTATCCAACCTTGATATACGCTTGGTCACCAGCACCTGTCGGATTGTAATGCAACACACCCCCGATGGTGACATTGCCGCCGTTTTGGGCATTAACACCGCTGCCTTGGGTGGTCACATTCTTGCCTACAACAATCGTGCTTGCATTACTATAAACGGCTGTAACTATTTGCATTTCATCTGTCCGATTTGCCGTCACATTGCCGCCTATTGTGACGGTGGCATAGCCGCCTACGCTGACTGCCTCCACTTCGCTCCAAGCGTTCACGTCTTGACCCGTTACAGTGACGTCACCGTCTACGGTTACCTTGGGGGTGCCGGTGCCCGGGGCGCTGCCAGCCGTTACAGCATATTGCCTTGCAGTAACTTTTCCACTGATATGAAGCTCGCTGCCTCCCGATGCCCTTACTCCGTCGTTAGAACCCACTACATTGAACTTACCGCTGCCGGTGCAGTTCACCTTTCCGTCGCCTTTCACGTGCAGTCCGGTGGAATTGGATATTGCACTGGTATCTATGGTCAAATCAAAGCCACCCAGTGCAAAAGTGATGCTCTTGCCGTTAATCACCACGGGTTCATTATGCGTAATGCTTTGCAGCAATGTGATAGTGGTTGTTTCACCCTCCGGCGCCGCAGCTACAGCATCGGACAGCAAGGTGAACTCTTGGGCACCAATCGTGCAGACAGCAGGCACTTTCTTAACCCGTATGATGCCAGCTTTCTCACCATCAATTCTATCCATGTATTTTAGGTATGCTCCATCGGGAACGCCATCGCTTTTTGCCTGAGTCCCATTAACAAAGAGCACATAGGAGGAATCTGAAGCATCAACTATTCCGTTAATGGTCACTGTGCCATGGTGGGTACTATTGCCGTATATTTCTACTGCGATTCCGTAGCCGTTATTTGCAGAGACATTACCAGCTATCGTGATATTTCCTGCCTCATACAGATAGATAGGTTTTTCATGACCCGTAACATTACCTCCAATCGTTGCGTTGCCATTGACACAATACACACCATGCCCGTTCGGAGCCTCAACATCCCCCGAAATTTCCACTGTACCGCCCACCTCTGCATAGACAGCTTTGCCGTTTGTGGCTGTCACTTTTGCGGAACCGGCAGTAATCTTACAGTCGTCATTCATGGCGTAAGCCCCTGCGGTCGTACCCTGGGCGAGGGTCGTTACCGTGACCTCGCAGGGCGCCCCGCCCGCATACGAACTGCAAGAAGCCTCTACGCCCGCTCCTGCGGTACCGGTCGCCGAATATACGGAAATTTTGCTATTATGCGCCTGAACACCTTTCGTTCCGGTGGCATTCAGCTTACCATCACCCGAAACCGTAAGGATGGCATTCTTTATATCAATGCCAATACCTGTGCTATTCACGACATCCAGTGTATAGCTTCCTAAATCCAGTCGAAAGCTCTTTGCATTGATTACGATGCCCTTATCGTAATCAATGCTCTTGCGCAGGGCAATCATACCTCCATCTGACACACTGCCAAGGGCAGCCTCCAGTTCTTCAGGCGTTGTGACCTCTAAAACAGCGGGAGCGGCAGAAACCTTAGCTGTAGCTATACTTGTTCGTGTTCCCGTTTCCACGCCGGAGCTGATTTCAAGGCTGATTGTCTTGCCCAAATCTGCCGCAGTTACGGTGTAGCTTGCCACATCTGCTCCTACCGGTTTGCCGTCTGCTTTCCATGCATAGTGCAGCGTACCGGTGTTATTGCCGTAAACAAGGGATCCCGTCAGCGTATCCCCAATCTTCGGATTCATATTGCTAATCGTCGCATTGCCGTAAAGGGGGGCAATATAGGAGTAGATTAGACTTGCCGGCTTTAGACTGGAGGTGTAGCCCTCCGCCATCGCTTGTACGGTGAAATAATAGTTGCCCGTGTTGCCGTCGATGTTTGCTCGGACATCTATCTCTGTCCCCTTGAATCCGGTGTACTGTATCAGCATGGTAGAATGCTCCTCTTTCCAAATGGTCACATCATACGATGCCGCATTTGCCACAGAATTCCATTTCGCTTTGATGCCGTCCGCAGTATCCCACTTAAGTCCGGTCGGCGGGGCAAGTACGGAAGAGCCGGGATCACCGGAGCCTGCGGCAGGGGTTTTCACATCCAGATGCTTGACTTCACTAAATGTGTCACCCTTCCAACAAACGGCATAAAATTCATAATCTGTACCGTCTTGCGCGCCGGTTAGGGTAATAGTCGTTTCTGTATCACCAAAGCTTTGTTGAGCCCAGGTGATGACCGTTACACCCGGTATCTTGCCACGGGCAGATTTAATCTGCTCGGCGGTAGGTGCTGAATCATTGTCCGCCAAAAGGACATACCCAAGACCCATCGACGTCTCAACTTCCGGTAAAATGCCCTTGACCAATACCTCAATTTTTTTGCTTCCCTCTGTTTGTGCCGTGCCGAGTTTCGGATAATCCACGGCAAATGCAGGCGGCGTGGTGCTTTCCGCAAAAGGGATGAATACAAAGGATGATATGTCCGTTGATAAACCTGATACCTCCGGCGGTATACCGCTATCCAATACCTCATTTGTTTCTGCTTCCTCGCTTGCACCAGGCGGTAACTCGCCCTGAACGTATGTCACCGCAGGCTGTTCGTCCTCCAGTGCATACACCTGTGTACCCATTGGGGCAGTCAAAAACATGGCTGCCGCCAAAATTATTGAAAGAGCTTTGTAAAGCCCTTTTTTTTGATATTTAAGCATAATAATCCCTCCCATATTTAATTTTAGTCTTCTTCCGGTTCTGCTTGTGAGACTGCGATGCTGAACCCTGCATCTTTCTCATAGGTTAGCGTAACACCAATGCCTTTATCATTTCCCGCCGCATAAATCATGCCGGTGTCGGTATTCATCTTAAATGCTTCCTCAGTAAAGATTTTCTTGATTTCGTCCAGATACGCCGTAAAATCATCCTCTGATATCACTTCGATCATAATAAACAGCGAATCATCGGCTTCCATCACAGAGACAACCTTGCCGCCTTTGAATTCTGGAATGCTTTTTGCTAGGTCGGATGAGGGCCATTCGCCCGCCCCAATGGTCAACTCCTGACCGTCCTCACCCTTGATGACCACCTTGTCGCCATCAAGGTCTGCATCCACTCCAGCGTTCTCAAGAATCTTTTCCGCAAGCGCTTCTCCTGCCTTTTCCTCTGCTTTTTCTTTTGCCCCGCATCCTGCAAATGATAAGACCAGCAAAAGAACCAATAGCACAACTAAAAGTTTCTTCATCTTCCTCTCTCCTTCCAATTATTTTAAAATATTGAATGTTCCGATTATGGGCAGCCCCTTTGCTTTCCCACTAACATCCGGCGGTTTTGCGCCAGATATGCAGACAAGTAGTATGCTCGTCATGAAAGCGGCGTATTTTCTCCGTCGACATCGCGGTAGTTAATAATAAGCTCCGCTCTGGATCTAACTCCTAACTTTCTGTAGATACCCGTCATATGCGTATTCGCCGTTGAGTATTTGATCCCGAGCTGCTCTGCGGATTCCCTTAAGGTAAAACCTTCGAGCAGCAGCAGATAAAGTTCATGCTCACGCGGTGTTAGCTGGGCAACCCGCACTTGCCTGCCGCTATGGGTCATGCCTATCTGTTTCCCATCAGCGGGTGAAGCATCCTGATTGCCAACATCCTGTACTTCCTTTTTCCGTCTTTCTTCCGGAATTAACATTTTCCTGAACTTGTCAAACAGAGTCATTCTATCACCTCCAATGCCACCTAACTTTTGATTAAAAACTTGCTGACTGCACCTTTATTCTGCCTTGTAAAAATAAAACCGTCTACTCATTAACTCACATGAGAGCATAAAAACAACACCTCATTAGAACTAATGAGGTGTTGTTTTTAATTGAAATTTAGCTATTTCATACTATAATCTTTGAATAGAAGAAACAGTTCCGTCTTGCTGTTAATCTCCAATTTGCGGTATATCGAAGTGCAGTAGGTATTGACTGTAGAATAGGCAATAGATAAAATGCCGGAGATCTGGCGCATCGTATATCCCTGCAATAGCAGCTTGCACACTTCGATTTCACGTTTGCTTAGATGATATTTTTTGAACATATGTAACTGTTCGTTGTCGATCTCTGTCTTTTCCGAATCCTTTGCCCAATCATCATAATATTGTGACTGTGACACAACAGCGGAAAGCATGATAAACAGCAGCATCACAGCAACCGAAACAACGGACGCAATCATAGATACTTCAAAGGTGTTCCTGCTGTGAATAAAATTACCCAACACAATGCCGGTTACCCCGCCGCATATGCCTATAAAAAAAATCGATAATCTAATATATCGCATACTGTTGTACTTTTTTCCAACCACGCCGATAATGTAATACATATTGATCATTCCAACCGAGCTTCCAATTCCCAGAAGAAAGGCAAATGCTACAGCCAGCTCCGGTATCTGCACAGCAAATGTGTTGCAGAAAAGCCCCATTGCAAAAGAGCCAAATGTAATATTGCCGAGCCAAATAAACGACCTTTTGGAGAAGGCATAGATGGAAAAGTAAGCCATGCATCCAATTAAGCCGCCAAGATAATGCCATATGAGAATCGGATACTCTGAAGCGGATGCTGCAATGTTCAGGAGACCCTTGCCAACACCTTTGCAGAGAACGGCGAGAACGCAGTTAAAAAATAAAGTCAGGTAGATTCTTGCCTGAAAGGTTGGTGTATCGATGCCCAGCGTGTCAGAATCCACCGGCAGACTGTCTTTCTTAAAGAATAGTGTTGCGCAGAGTGCGATAGCCAGCATAATACATGCTAACAGCAGGTCACCGCTATGCTGTAAATAACTTCCGTCATTGCCCTCCTGAAAAAGAGAAATCAGACCAATCAGAACATTACTTCCAACGACTGCATATAGCTTTTCCGTATTGTTGAGGGTAAAAACAAAGGGAATCAAAATGCTCGTGTTGATTATACCAAGGGCTATTCCGATTATTACGGCACAAATCAGCTCGATCTGCGGGTTTGGCGCAATCAGAAACAGACCAATGCCCGTAATAACCAATGCTGCACCGATACGAGCTGTTTTGACAAACCATTCTTTTCGGATTATAAAGATAAATATGCCGGAGGAAACCAAAATGATGGTATGCAGCAGGCTGCGAAGCTCAGTGCTGAAAACATTTTCCGTCAGAGGGGATGCTGTCCACCAGGTCGCAAAGGAAACAACCCATGCATAGTAAATAATCCATATAAAAATATAGGGGAGATTATTTCTTTGAAGCCCTTTAATGCTAACCACACGACCGATTTCAAGCAGAGGTGATTTTTTCTCATTCGGGGGCGTTTTTAACTCCACGATACTGACACCACCTTTCCGTCTGCGTCGAGCATGAAGCGCAATCCATCATAATTTAAGTTTTTGGTTTTCGTGAATTTTCTTTTCTCATATCTGCAGGCTTTTCAGCGCAGAATGGAATTAACCATAGATTTCCCTTTTTGATCGCACCTTCAATACGCCCGGCGGAACAATAATAATTGACCATCCTGGCTGTAAGTCTCCACTTTTCTCCGGCTTCTTTGACCGTAAGATATTCCATATATTCATCACCGCCAAAGTATGTTGATTCTTATATTATATTTCGATTTGACGAAATAATCAAGTTCTATATTTTTGGTGAAATAATCAAAAAGTTTAGAGTGTAAAGCGGTTCATATTCGGAAATATTTTCATGATATATTCTGTTTTTTTCCCATAAATCTTTAATAATTGAAACCATACTGTATGGTATATCTTTTATAATAAGCATGATAGCCTCCAAACAAGCTATAGTTTACTTTTTAATTGTTTTTTTACGCAATCTAAGTATTATCCCCTGCTTAGCAGCAATATCTTGAAAACGGGAAATTATATTTTCCGCCTTCTCTTTTACTGTAAGGTTATTAAACGAAGTATTTTCAACAACGGAATTCATCACATTTTCAATATCCTTCAACGGTAAAAGATTTACAGCAACACAATAAAATGTTTTTCTGCGGCCATCATTATAATCTGACAGCAGCATCTTCAGGATATTTGCCTTTTGAAGTTGTTCTTCGCAATAGTCTTCTATTCCCATTTTCTGTGCCTTTATAGTATCTTTTATCTGCCGCTGATGGGTAATAAACGAATCAAATTCCTCTATACCTTCATATCTCCTACATGGATATTCGGGACAGAGAAAGCAGAATTCAACTTTGTCATGCTGCAAGCTGCATTTTGCTATTGCACAGGATTGGTTACCATTACCTCCGCCACAGCCAGGGCAATATCCATCTAAGTGCATAGAACATAACTCACAGTTAAGACCACAAAGTGAAAATGTTAAATTTGTTCTGTTAAAATCTTTCATTTTAAATACCTTCCAAATACAAATTTATCGTTTCAATAAGATTTCAATAAGATTATATAAATTTCTATATCTAAATATTTGATTCTGTTGTTTATTTTTGCTAATGTATCTTTAATGCTTTGTGGGCATCCGTTGAAGCAATACAGAATAAATTTCATTGTTTTTCGCCATTACAAAGCCCGGATCGCCGCTGCCTCCTTTGGTGCTAAGAAAGCGGTAAATCAAATGGATACTCTTTATTTATGTTTCATCCATGTAAATTTCAAAACTATACAATGAAATATTCCGATTATTTAGATAGTCATACTCTTTCGAAGATCTTACTGTCCCCCAAAAATAAAACCAACAAAAATATGACTTCTTTAATTTTCTTATTCATATCATCGCTCCACAGATTATTAGAATTTGTCGATGAAATTTTATAATAACGATATTATATGGACTATCCCGCCCGATAATAATGCAACAACAGCGCCAATGATAGTTCCTATAACGGCACCTCTTATATGATGCCATGGATCTCTATATTCTTTATCCATATCCTCCGTTCCGTGGATCCTCGTTCTTTTGCTATGGCAAAAAATCCCGACATCCAAAACTATCATGTCGTAAATATTCACCACAAAAATTAATATAAAAACGTGTAAATATGCAGATGTAAAGCTTTTTGCACCAGAGAAATATGCAACAACAGCAAGTACAATTGCAAAAATCAATACTGCAATTAATTTAATTGATAAATGTCTTTTTTCCTGTGCTTGTATCATATCTTTATATTGTGGCAAATTTTCTACCCTTTCTCTAATTTCTTTAGGATATGACATAATATGCTTAATCGGCTCTTTATAGAGAGAAGGTAATATAATTATCGTAAATACTGCACATGCAATAACGCATTCTATAAATAAAATCATTCTTTCATCTCCTTACGAAATGCATTGTCAAATTTGAATTTGTCAGTTCTTTTCCTTTTTGAATAAACCTATCAATGTTACAATAACACCAATTGGAAATATATACACTCCAAAAACCGGTAAGGCTTCAAGCACTTCATCTTTAATCCAAACATCACTCATTAGATAAAGACTGATAAGGCAAATCAAAAAACCAATTACGGTCATTCTCGATGTTTTCATATAAATCGATTCCTCCTATAAATTAAAACGTTCCATTCTAATCCTATTGCGTCCTTTGAAAATGACAAAGCACGGAAACGATCAAATAGATTATTATTTATCATTTCACTACCACCCTAAATCTATATACCGAAATGAATTATATATTTTTCATTTTCTTTTGCTTGCTTAGCCAAATCAATCAAAGAGGAATATTTCTGTTTATTGTAAGATGATAAAATACTAATAAGTACTTCTATCGATTTAGGTGGTATAAGGGTAATACCACAATAGGCAAGACCTTTTTCTGCTCTTTGCAAGGTATGCCAATAGCAATCCACCCCTTGCAAATCCACCGTGATTGGTTCAATTAAATCATCTTCAACTGTAATACAATTGTATTTTCGTGGTTCATAAATATCATACCGTTCGTTGAACGCTGGTTTCTTTTGCATAATACCGAACTCATGCTTTGCCATTATCACTACACCTCCAAATTCAAGTTTATCTATCAATTATTACATTACCATCTGAATCTAATAGTGGTGTTATTCCATTCATGCCATTTCCAACAGTTGTTAAGTAATTAACTCCTGTCATAGTATCTACAACAATATACACTGCACCAAATCCTAATGATTGCTCCTCTTTAACAACAAATCGATTTTCTTTTTTTTCTTTACCGAACATATAAAATACCTCCCTAAATTCCTGTTTATCATCGTTCATTATTCTGTTCAATAGCCTGAACAATAAATCCTGTAGCCGCAGCAATTGCAAATACCAGACCTAAATATCCTTCTAAATTGATTGCTGCACCTAAATATATGCCAATAATTCCTGCCAATATAGTTACAACAACTGATACTTTTGTTTTTGACATATTTGTTTTGTCCCCTTCTCAAATTGGAGTTTATCTAATGGATTTCTCCATTATAAACAAATCAAACTCACCATTACTTCCTTCTCTAAAAACTTCAAATCCACTCTTCTTCCAAAAAGCTAAGGCATTAATATTTTCTTTTATTACACCTAATTGGACTATTGTTTTGCTATTCTTTTTACACACATCAAATAAAGTATTAATAATTAAACTTCCCAACCCTATATTATGCTTATTTGTATCAACTTCTAATAATCCAATCCAAATTGCATTTTTATTATTCTTATCTTGAAAACTATATCCATCGATAATATCCAATACCGCAACTAACTCATTATGAATATTGTATATACTTATATAATGCTTGTGAGTAATATCTGTAAGAGGTGGTATATCCTCAACATCTCTTTTTATATTTTCCATAGTGATGGGATAATTATTAGATAGTTTCGCATACTCTTCATTACCTTTATATAAATCAAATATATCTTCATAATTATTGTCTTTAACTTCTAATTGATTTAATTTCAAATCGTGTTTGATATCCTCCAATAACATTCATCTATTCCCCCTTTAAATTCCTGTTTACAACACTTGTTGCTTCCGGTAATTCACAATAAAATAAGCTGCAGTTAACGCTTTTTCCGTTTCCTCTGGCGATTCGGAATATAATTTACGGGTATAAGAAACCCAAAATAATCTGTGGATTTTATTCAATGTTAATCCAGAACCTTTGTTCAACTATCCCATCTATTATAACTTCATTTTCTAAGATGCCACCATTATTCTGAATACTTTTTGCAGAGCCGATATTTTCTTTATCACATACCATCAAAACTTTATCTATTCCAATTTTCTTGCATTCTTTGAGTGCGAGCTCAATCATTTTGGTTGCGATTCCTTTTCTTCTTTCAGAAGGTCTCACTCCATCTCCAATATGCCCGCCATTTAACAGCAAAGATTCATTTAGATAGTGCCGAATATTAACGGCTCCGACAAATATATCTCTTTCTTCGTCTAAACAGAAAAAAGTAGAATCAGGCACCAGCCCCTCTTTATCATCTTTAATTTCTAAATGATTCATATAATAATCAAACTCACGAAAATCAAGCCTTCGTATAACATAAGGAATAATTTCCTCTCCTGTGGAATACCATTCTTCCATCATATCATTAAGATGCTTTTTATACTTTCTATCTAATTTTACCAAACTTAGTTTCACCTTGTTACTCTCCAATAAATTTATTTTTGTTCCCTCTCAATATTAATCCTGTTCATAATAATACTTTACTTCACTTATAAATTAAACCAATTGACGCTATTCAAAAAATCGCAGGGCATATCCGTCAGGAGTATTTATTGTACTTCTTCTATTATTGCTCTACAAACTCCGCAAGGAGAATAATAATCAGAGTATAACAGACAATCGTATATAAATTAAAAGTTTCTATCTATAATTAGAGTTATTCTTTCCTTAAGCAACTCGAGGTCAAATTTAGAATTATCAATTTTATATTTGGTTAAATTAAGCGATGCATAGATCTCTTTCTCAAAAGAATTTTTAATCTTTTAAATTTTACTTTGATAAATTATTATACACAGATTACATATCTTTTACAATTATTATCTTAGTATCTATAATTGTACAGATTATGCCCATTTACCTCATGTCTCCCTTAACTAATACCAATACTTTTTTTAACAAAACTTTTGGCTTGCTGAATTCACGGTTTATTATATCGGTGTTAACACAATCCAGGTTTTAAACAACTACAATATTTATTGCTTGTCTATTCCCGTTATGTTAATATATTTATTAAATAATTTGATAGCAGGAGGACAACAAGATTAAATCATTTCGTTTTGCTTTAAAACAAATAACACCCGTAGTATGTTCTTATATCTTTGTTGGTTTAGCATACGGCATTTTGATGATTGAAGCAGGTTACTCTATATTCTGGGTTATCTTATCTTCAATATTTATTTATGCGGGCTCTATGCAAATAGTAATGATATCGCTGCTTACCTCCGGAGTCCCGCTATATACGTTAGCTATCATGACTTTCTTTATCAACGGAAGGCACATTTTCTATGGAATTGGTTTTATTGATAAGTTCAGAAAAATGGGATGGAAATATCCATATATGGCATTGACCATGACAGATGAAACATACTCCATAATGTGTAATATAAAATATCCGGAGGATGTGAATGAACAAAAAGTAGATTTTTATATTGCTGCTTTTTTACATGTATTTTGGCTCGTCATTACAATGATTGGAGCATGGATAGGCAAAATATTTCCTTTTGATATGGGGGGAATAGAATTTTCTGCAACTGCATTTTTCGTAACAGTCTGTGTTAATCAGTGGCAAAGCTTTAATTCTCATATACCTGCAATTACCGGACTTATAAGCTCCGTAGCATTTTATTTTATCCTTGGGGCAGATAACTTCATACTTCCAGCATTATCGATAAGTTTAATTGTGCTCGTCATTATGAGAGATAAGATATATTATAGAAGCGGAGGACCTAATAATGCAAATTGATTTTAAATATACATTTGCAGCTTTCTTAATAGTTTCAGCAGTCACATGGTTCGACCGCGGTGTACCGTACCTTTTATTCGGGCGCAAAGGTGAAATTCCTTATATAGTTAAATACTTAGGAAACATGCTGCCTGCTTCTATCATGATTATATTAGTATTATATTGCATCAGAAACGTAAATTTTACTTCTTACCCTTTTGGATTGGCTGAAATAATATCCATAGCTTTAATTATCGCACTACAGGCAATTAAGAAAAATACTTTCTTGAGCGTACTGCTCGGCACCGCTTGTTATATGGTTTTAATAAGGACTGTATTCATTATTTAGATAAACATAAATCAGCGGCGAGCGAACGCTGAACCCTGATAGATAGTGGATTTGAAGGCTCCCCACCTGAAAAGATGAGGGGCTTTTTTCCTTCAGTGTCTGAAAACAATCCTATTTTAAAGTTTCTTGTAGTATATTCTTACCTCATCATTCCAATAGTCTTTACGAGTTTCCAAATAGACGTAACCATATTTCTCATATAACCCTATATGATCTGTTCCAAGATATACAATTGAATAGTTCTCTGATTTTGCTTCTTCCTCGACATATTCTAAAAGCTTTTCGCTATATCGATTACCTCTATAATCGGGGTAAGTGAATAAAAATCCCAGCCAGGGAAATATACTTTTATCACGAATGCAATCCTGACGAGTAAGTGTTACAAATGACACTATCTTTTCCCCGTCAACTAACAGAAATAGTTTTCCGCCTTTTCCCAACAACTCTTCAAATTTTCGCATATCATTTAATAATTCAAATAGGAACTTTGCTGCTCTCCAATCCGCAAGTGCAACTTGCTTTTTCCAATGCTCTTTATTCTCGTCCAAAAAATATTCAATAACTTCCACTTTATTTACCTCTGCAAAATTTGGAATTTATCTGACAGAATCCAAATATCCTCTCATTCTCTCTTTATGTGGCTGTACGACTATTATTTCACTTACCAAATGAAATAATCCTTTAGGAATTGCTTCTCCTCGA
>ENA-UOOK01002645-UOOK01002645.1-fermentation-metagenome-genome-assembly--contig:-NODE-2645-length-21572-cov-8.905702_pt1 | contig 21572 bp, 17 predicted proteins | sample MGYA00245777_ERZ724023 | MGnify/ENA primary metagenome ERZ724023 (study PRJEB28704, sample SAMN03018312) | fermentation metagenome | biome: anthropogenic terrestrial biome; feature: soil; material...
CCGATTTCAATCCACGCTCCCGCGCAGGGAGCGACAGCTCGCATCGGCGCTCAAAAAGATCAACCCGGAGGAATTGCGGGGTACGACAAAACCGTCTCCGGCATTACTCTCTCCGGCAACCCGGTTACAGCATCGGGTGTACTGCGCGATTGTATATCGTCGTGTGTAGTACACGGCTTGACCACGGAGACCGGCACGGGAGACAAATCACCGGATAACCCGTACACACTGGCGGGGGCGCAGTATGTACAGATAGCAAACGGGAAAAACCTGTTTCATCCGCAGCCGGGTACGGTGACGGCCAACGGAGTGACCTGCACCGTGGCAGAAGATGGGACAATCACGCTGGATGGGACGGCGACAGCAAGCACAACGATTGAGTGTAGCCCGGTTTTAAAATTAAATGCAGTTACAAATAACATTTCGATCGCCGTACTTAGCACCGGATTAAAGTATACAATGAGCCGCACGGATGTTTCCGGAACGCATTCCAGTGCCGTGCAATATGGGCTGATGGATACGGGAGGTACTGCATATCCCGCAAACAGATTGTTAAGCTCGACGGATCAAAGCACTACATTCACGGCGGGGCAACCGATTGTACCGGGCGGATCAGTATCTTCAAGCGTAGGATTATGTTTCATCTCTTTTACTAGTGACATGTCCTTTACGGGTTATAAATTCCGTCTGCAGTTTGAGCAGTCGGATGTTGCCACCCCTTGGGAGCCTTTCAAGGGCCTCCAGCTTATCCAACTCCCCCAGCCGCTTTACAGCCTGCCGGACGGCACGGTGGACGAGTACGACGCGGTGAGCGGGAGCGGGACAGCTAATATACTCGCAAAGACTTACAATGGCACAGAAGCGTGGTACAAAGCTGCCATCGATACTACGAATCTGGCGGGGTTTGGTATCGCGGAACGACAGTCTGGAAACAAAAATATACTGTGTGATCGTCTGGATGTTGCCACAGTAGCGATGGCATCGACCCTGGAGGAAATTTATGTGAACACGGCCTCGCAGGTCTTTGTCCGGGTGTTGAAGTCCCGACTGGCCGGCTGGTCGGACAGCTGGACAGACGATCAAAAGGCGGCCGCTTTCAAAACATGGCTCTCCGCGAACCCCGTTACCGTCCTCTATGCTCTTGCCACTCCACAGGCGATCAGCGGGACGCCCACCCAGTTATTAAATGCTCCCGGCAAATTTACCGCAACAACCGACGGTGCGTCTCTTGACGTGACAATTTCCGGCGCAGCGAGCACAGCGGGGCTTGCCAATAAGTCCCTAAAATCCTCTATCTCGACCGCCACTCTCCCGGCATCAGGCTGGACGGGCAGCGCAGCGCCATATAGCTACGCCCTCTCCGTCGCTGCTGTGACCGCAACCTCAGCCAATGAGCTTTTGCCGGGTGCGAGTATCACTGCCGATCAGCTCGACGCCTTGCAGAGCGCAAATATCCAGGACGGCGGGCAGGCGGCCGGGCATATAACGCTGCTGGCGTATGGGGATAAGCCGGGCATTGACCTGCCCGTGCGGGTAATTGTAAGGGGGGATCTGTAATGCCGAATATTATTAAGGCAATACCGCACAGAAAAACAGTGTGTGAAAGTTATGGCAGATATGGTAGAATCAACACATGGATAAACAGATGAGCCTGTCCAGCCTGAACGATGAGCTGGCGCAGGTGCGGACAAAGAAAAAAGAATTTCTGACGCAGATTGAGCGTATCGTTCCGTGGGGCAAATGGGAAGCCATGATCCGTCCGTGCTACTATAAAGGAGAGCGTGGAAATAAGCCCTATGAATTGGAACTGATGCTGCGGCTGTATCTGCTGCAAAACCTGTATAACCTGTCCGATGAGGCAACGGTGGCGGAAGCAATCGACAGCCGCGCCTTTTCGGAGTTCTGCGGTGTGGAATCCAGCAATCAGGTGCCGAACGGCGATACACTGGGGCGGTTTCGCAATCTTCTGGTGCGCAACGGTTTGCAGGAGAAGCTGTTTGCCCAGGTTGTGGATCTACTTCAGGCCAGGGGGTTGCTGCTGAAAAAGGGAACGATCGTGGATTCCACCATCATTGCTGCTCCGTCCTCTACGAAGAACCGCGATCATCAACGTGATCCGGATGCCCATCAGGTGAAGAAGGGGAACGAATGGCACTTCGGCTATAAGGCGCATGTCGGCGCGGATCAGGACAGCGGATTGGTGCACACGCTCAAAGTCACCGCTGCCAATGTCCACGATGTTTCCGTTACTTCTAAACTGCTGACTGGGCAGGAAGAAACAGTCTACGGCGACAGCGGCTATCTTGGCGCAGAGAAGCGTGGGGACGCCGTTTTGCGTAACGATCAGGACAGAAAAATCAAATACCGCATCAACCGCCGCACGTCTCAGCTGCGGAAGCTGAGTAGTGGCGGGCAGTACGCCGCCAGAAAAGCGGAACACAAAAAATCTTCTGTCCGGGCCAAGGTGGAACATGTTTTTGGCGTAGTTAAGGGGCTGCTTCGATACCGGAAAACCCGATATCGAGGTCTGCTCAAACAGACGGCCAAATTGAATATCATGTTTGCACTGGCGAATCTGATCCTGGCTGACAGGCCCTGCCTGTCGGCCTGATTCAGTTTGCCCGTGCAATCCGAAGAGAGTCAGTCCTGCGCTGCCCGCTATGTTCTGTGGGCGGCGCAGTTCCTTTTTATCCTGTTATGCGGTGTTGCCTTAGTTATCATTCTTGTAGCACTTTCAGTAATAGAAATATTTTTATCAAAAAATAAAGTTAAGTGGTTGGGGTTAATTTTACCTCTCATAAGTTTTATATTTGCTTTAGTTTTTGGTTGTGGCAGAGTAATATCTGATCTTGAAGCAAATATTGGAATTATTTTAAAAGATTTTGTATTACTATTTGCTTTTAATATACCTACTGCTATCTTTCTTATTATTTATTTTAACTGCCGCAAAAAGATTGACAAGAGTTAAGGCAACACCGCACAGAGTAGCGCAGGGACAAAAGATGGTAATAGAGATATGAATAAGCAAATAATGTTGTCGACATTTACCGACGAGTTGGCACAGGCGAAGACACGGAAAAAGAACTCCTGGAAATACTTCAAACCGGCCCAGCTGCTGCCCAGGATTCCCTTCATCGGCGAAAAATCCTTGAATGCGATGACGACGCCGTACATCGGCACGTAGCAGAAAATTACGTAAAAGGCGAGGACGGGAAGAATCATCAGCCAGAGATACCGGTTTACCTTGAGATCCCGCGCAAACCGGGACAATCGCCTTTCTTTCCGCTCTCGTGTCTTGGATGGGGAGCGCCGCAACGATACTTCAGCCATTTTTTGAATCCTCCAGATTAAGATAATGAGCATAGTTCACAAAATCTTGTTGTCGCTTTCCATTGTAGGCATCTCCGACGGGCATGTAAATCTTCAATTTCTTACTTTCCATCCACAAAATCTCACTTTTGACCGATTCGCGGTCTCAACGTGGAAATTTTGTGTGTTCTGTGCTATCCTTGTTTCAAGCGACCGGGCGGATCTGTTTGTGGTCCGCGGGGAAAATAAAGGAGTGTGCGGAATGGACAATATCAGGTTTCGGGGCGTGATGCCGGCTTTGGTCACGCCGTTTGACGATGGCGGAAGGATCAAGTGTGAAACCGTCCGCCGGCTGATGGACATGCAGCTTGCGAACGGCGTCAGCGGCTTCTATATCTGCGGAAACACAGGGGAAGGACCCGTGCTGAGCGCAAAAACACGGATGGATATGGCGGAAACGGTCATGGAGCACATCAAGGGCCGCGGCGCGGTCATCGACCATATCGGTGCGCCGAATATCCAGGATACGCTGGCGCTGGCGAGGCACGCGGCCCGGGCGGGCGTGGACGCCATCTCGTCGGTGGCCCCGACTTTCTTCTACAATTACACGGACGATGAGATCGTGGATTACTACAAGGCCATTGCCGACGTCACCGAAACGCCGATGATCGTGTATGCGACCGGCCTCATGAGGTCGCCGGATATCACGCGGCTGATCGCCCGTCTGATGAAAATTCCGGGTGTTGTCGGCGTGAAATTTACCCGGACGAATTACTTTGAAATGCGTAAGATCAAAGAGCTGAACGGCGGAAACATCAACGTGATCAACGGTCCGGACGAAACCCTGCTGTGCGGGCTGGTCATGGGGGCGGACGCGGGGATCGGCTCCACCTACAATATCATGCCGGCGTGGTTCGCCCGCCTCTATCGGAGTTTCGTCGACGGGGATTACGATACGGCCCGCGAATATCAATACCGGATCGACGGGGTGATCGACGTGCTTCTGCGGTACGGTGTCAACGGCGTGATCAATTCCACCAAATGCACTTTGGAATTGATGGGATTCGACGTGGGGCAGGCCGCGTTCCCGGCAAAACGTTTTTCGGCGTCGGAGCGGGAAGCCCTGAAAGCCGATCTGGCCGCCGCCGGTCTGGCGGTCGGCTGAGCGGCCGGAAAAGAGCCGGCGCGCCTTTTTCCTGAGGGGTGAGTTTTTCCACGTGGTTTCCCTGCGGCCTGAGCGCAAAAAAGGGAGCGGCTCGAAAGTCGCTCCCTTTTGCAATGAATCAGGAAGGCCGCTAGATTTCTTTGCCCGCGAACTGGCTGTTGTAAAGCTCGGCGTAAAAACCGCCCTTTTCCAGCAGCGAGCGGTGCGTCCCCTTTTCGACGATGGATCCGTGGTTCATCACGAGGATCATCTGGGCGTCGCGGATGGTGGAAAGCCGGTGCGCGATGACGAAGTTCGTCCTGCCCTTCATCAGGGTGCTCATCGCCTTCTGGATGAGCACCTCCGTGCGGGTGTCAACGTTGCTCGTCGCTTCGTCGAGGATCAGCACGACCGGATTTGCGAGGATGGCGCGCGCGATGGTGAGAAGCTGCTTCTGCCCCTGCGAGATGTTGGAGGCCTCCTCGTTCAGCACGGTGTCGTAGCCCTGCGGCAGGCTGCGGATGAAGCGGTCGGCGTGCGCCGCCTTTGCGGCCCGCACGATTTGTTCCTCCGACGCGTTTTCCTTTCCGTAGGCGATGTTTTCGCGGATCGTGCCGTTGAACAGCCAGGTGTCCTGCAGCACCATGCCGAACATCGTCCGCAGGTCGCCGCGTTTCATCTTGCGGATGTCGACGCCGTCGAAGGTGAGCGAGCCGCCGCCGATCTCGTAAAAGCGCATGAGCAGGTTGACGAGTGTCGTTTTGCCGGCGCCCGTCGGCCCGACGATGGCGACGGTGTCGCCCTGCCGGACGTCCAGGTTCATGTCCTCGATCAGCGGCGCGTCTTCCAGGTAACGGAACCGGACGTGGTCGAAGCGGATGTTCCCTTTCGGTTCCCTGAGGGTGACGGCGTCCTCCGCGTCCGGGATCTGTTCCTTCTCGTCCAGCATCTCGAACACGCGCTCCGCGCAGGCCACCGCCGACTGGATCACGTTCGCGATGTTGGCCGTCATGACGATCGGCTGCGAGAACGATTTCGCGTAGGAGATGAACGACACGATGTCGCCGAGGTTGAGGTACTCCTTCGTGACGAAAATCCCGCCGATTACGGCGATGAGCACATACCCCACGTTCCCGATGAAGTTCATCAGCGGCATCAGGATGCCGGAGAAAAACTGCGCTTTCCAGCCGGCGCCGTAAAGTTCGTCGTTGACCGCGCGGAACGTGCCGGCCGATTTTTTCTCGCGGCCGAACGCCTTGACGACGACGTGCCCCGCGAACATCTCCTCCGCATGGCTGCTGAGCTGCCCAAGGTGCTTTTGCTGCGAGGCGTAGTATTTCTGCGACCGTTTCGCGATGACCAGCGTCGTCACCATGTAAAGCGGCAGCGTCGCCAGAACGATGAGCGTCAGCACGACGTTGATGGTGACCATCATCCAGATATAGCCCACGATCTGGAGCAGCGAGGTAATGACCTGCGTCAGGTTCTGCTGCAGAGTCGTGGAAATGGTGTCGATGTCGTTCGTCATGCGGCTCAGGATGTCGCCGCTCGCGTGCGAGTCGAAGTACCGGAGCGGAAGCCTTTCAAGCTTTTCGTCCACTTCGCGCCGCAGCGTGTTGACGGTTTTCTGCGCCACGTCGGACATCAGGAACTGCATGGCGAACGTGCACAGGGCGCCCAGACCGAAGACCGCGAGCAGCCGGACGAGCGTTTTCCAAATCTCGCCGAACGGGATGGAGCCGCCGTATTTTCGCACGTCTCCGACGCCCTTGTCGAGGTTGGACTGGGAAACGGACGGCATTTTTTCAGTATACTCCGACGGCAGCTTTTTCATCAGGTCGAAGAGTTTTTTCACCGCGTCCGCCTTTTCCCCGTTGGTCGGCAGCGCGCTGAGGTACGGGACGGAAGCGATCTCCTTCAACGCGTCGAACTGCGCCTGTGTCATTTTGGATTTTTCGAGCGCGGCTTTCCCGACGGATTCCTTGACCTTCGCCTCCGCCTGCTGTTTCGCGGCGGCAAGCTGGGCCTGCATGGCGGATTGCTGTTTTGCAAATTCCGCGTCGACCGCAGCCTTCGCCTGCGTTTCCGCCTGCTGTTTCGCGGCGGCGAGCTGCGCCTGCATGGCGGGCTGCTGTTTTGCGAATTCCGCGTCGACCGCGGCTTTCGCCTGCGCCTCCGCCTGCTGTTTTGCGGCGGCGAGCTGGGCCTGCATGGCGGGCTGCCGTTTTGCGAATTCCGCGTCGACCTGCGCTTTCGCCTGCGCTTCGGCCGCTTGTTTCTTCGCGTCCGTCTGCGGATTTTCCGGCAGCCCGGCGAACGGTGCGTCTGCCGCCGCTTTGGCGGAGGCGTACGCCTGCTGCTTTTTTGCGTCGGCGGCCTTTTGAAATTCCGTTTCCGCGGCGGCGTCGGCAGACTTCGCGGCTTCCTGATACGCCTGCTGCTTTTTCTCCGCCGCCGCCTCGGAGAATTTCTTTGCGACGGCCTCGTCGGCGGCTTTTGCCGCCGAGGCGTACGCCTGCTGTTTTTTCGCGTCGACGGCTTCCCGGAATTTTTCATCCGCGGCGCTGTCGGCGGCTTTTGCCGCCGAGGCGTATGCCTGCTGCTTTTTCGCGTTTACCTGCTCCGCAAACTCCTTTTCGACGGCTTCGTCCGCCTGCCGGAGAGCCTTGGCCTCCGCGGCGTCGAGCTCGCCGAGCATATCGTCGACGGAGGGCTTGACCTTTTTCTGGATTTCCTCGACGGAATTCACCGTCGACTTTGCGATAAAGCCGTCCGTCAGCTGATTCGTCGCGTCGCCTACGATTTTGGGAGCCCTCACGGTGAAATAAGTCGCTGCCGCAGCCAAACAGAACACGACGATCAGTTTTGGCACCTGCGGGCGCAGGTAGAGGAGCAGCCGATGCGTCGTTCCACGGAAATCCTTGACTTTTTGAACCGGGGCGCCGCTCTTTCCCCCCGGCCCCATGGGCCTTTTCGGCCTGTCTGCAGTTCTGCTCATGCCATTTCCTCCTGTGACAGCTGCGACGACACGATCTCGCGGTAGACCTTGCAGGTCCGTAGCAGTTCCCGGTGCGTGCCGATGCCCGCGACGCTTCCTTCGTCGAGAACGATGATGCGGTCGGCGTTCATCACGCTGCCGACGCGCTGGGCCACGATGATGACGGTCGCATTCCCCGTCTCTTTCCGAAGGGCCGCGCGCAGCTTCGCGTCCGTTTTGAAGTCGAGCGCGGAAAAGCTGTCGTCGAAGACATAGATCTCCGGTTTGCGGAGGATCGCCCGCGCGATCGCGAGCCGCTGTTTCTGCCCGCCGGAGAGGTTGAGGCCGCCCTCCGACAGCATGGTGCCGAATCCGGCTTCCATGCCGGAGATGAAGCCGTCGGCCTGCGCCACCTGCGCGGCGTGGAGCAGCTCCTCTTCGTTCGCGTCGTCTTTGCCGTAGCGGAGGTTGTCGGCGACGGAACCGGTAAACAGGACGGCCTTCTGCGGCACGAAGCCGATCTTGGCGCGAAGCTCCTCCTGCGGGAGCTTCCGCACGTCGACGCCGTCTACCAGCACGCGGCCGCTTTCAACCTCGTAGAAGCGCGGGATCAGGTTGACCAGCGTCGTTTTGCCGCTGCCCGTTCCGCCGATGATTGCGGTCGTCTCGCCCGGCTTCACCCGGAACGAAACGTCTTTCAGCGCCGGCTCCTCAGCTCCCTGATAGCGGAACGAGACGCGGTCGAACTCGACGAAGCCGCGCCCGGAGCAGGCGGCGCGCTCTTCGGGCACGTCACGGATGGACGGCTCCGTCCCGAGCACTTCATTGACGCGGTCGGCGGCGGCCTGCGCGCGAGGGATCATGATGAACATCATCGTCATGATGACGAGCGCGAACATGATCTGCATCGCATACTGAAGGAAAGCGACGAGCGCGCCGAGATCCATTTCTCCCGCGTCGATGCGCAGTGCGCCGAACCAGAGGATTCCCACCATCAGCGCCTCCATCAGCAGCATCATGGCGGGCATCAGCAGCGCAAGGATCCGGTTTACCCGGATATAGGTGCCCGTCAGGTCGCCGTTTGCCCGCGCAAAGCGCTTTTTCTCGTGCGCTTCCCGGTTGAACGCCCGGATCACGCGGATCCCCTTCAGGTTTTCCGTCAGCACGAGGTTGAGTTTGTCGATCTTCTTCTGCACCTGCCGGAAAAGCGGGATGACGAATTTTGCGACGAGATAGATGATCACGGCCACGAACGGCAGCACGATGAGCAGAAGAGTCGTCAGGCGCCGGTCTTTCGAATACGCGAGGATGACGCCGCCGGTGTACATGATCGGCGCGCGCAGGATCATGCTCAGAATCATGATCGTCACGGTCTGGATCTGCACGATGTCGTTCGTCGTGCGCGTCACGAGCGTCGAAGAACCGAAACGGTCGAATTCGGCAAGCGAGAAGCTTTCGATATGCTCGAAAATATCGTTGCGTAGATTGCGGCCGAGCCCCATGGCCACCTTCGAGCTCAGGAAGCTGGCGAGCACGGCGCAGGCCGCGCCGCAGCCGGAAATCAGCAGCATATAAAGCCCTTCGTGCCAGATGTAGCCCACGTCCTCCTTCATGATGCCGTTGTCGATGATGTCCGACATGACCGTCGGAAGGTACAGGTCGGCGAGGACCTGCAGAAAGACAAGCGCCGTGATGGCGGCAATCTGAAGGGAATACGGTTTCAGTCTGCGGTAGATTTTCAGCATACAACACCTCAGCGGATATCGGGATGCACTCCCGCTTGTTTTTGCGTTTTCTCCGGCGCGCGCCCGCATTTCTGCCGGAGGTATTCGTAAACTTCGTTCATCAGCTCCGCGAGCAGATTGCTCTTTTCGGCGCCAAGGTAGACGACGAGTTCCCGGACGTGGCTTTCATAGACGCGCCGGAAATGGTCCACCGCTCTTTCTCCGCTTTCGCTCAGCGTGATCAGGACAAAGCGCCGGTCGCCGGTATCGGTGACGCGGCGGATCAGCCCACGCTTTTCCAGGGCCGAGAGCACGGCGTTGATCGACGGCGTCTTCATTCCCGTGCTCGCGCTCAGGAGAGTCGCCGTGACGCCGGTCCGCTTGTTCTGCTCGCTTTTGATGGCGAAGAGCATCACGACGTCGCTCGGCCTGAGGTCGCAGCCGCTTGCGCCGTGCATATGGTGCATTTTTTTTCCGTAGCGGTAAAGGTAGGGGAACTGAAGAAAGGCCCTCGAAAGGTTTTTGCCCGCCATTTCTTCCTCGCTTTTCATCGGACTTCGCCTCCTCTCGAACAGTCGGTTCGCCGCGTTGGTAGTTAGCTTATCTAATAATTAGGTTAGCACTAGTATATTCCGGGATTCGCGGGCTGTCAAGAAAAATTTCGATACGGGCGCCCCGGCGCCCCAAAACGCGCCGGCCGGCGGAAAACCGGGCCTTGAACCCCGTGACGCGCGGGAAGGCGCGGTCTGCCGCAGAATCGAATCGTGAGAAAGGGCCGGAGGAACATGGGTAAAAAACCCCGTGTTCCTCCGGTCCATTTCCTTGGGCGAGGGGGCGTGTTTTTTCCCCGAAAACGTTGCCCCGGTTCCGGACGGGATTCCGGCGCCCTGCTACCGGTCCCCGATTTTCTGGTTCAGCTTTTTGATCCTGCGTTTCCAAAAGCAGTATTGGATGATCCAAATGATAACGAACACGGCGGCGAAAATTCCAAAATAGGAGAGGAATCCCGCGACGGTATGCCGCATCCATTGCGCGAAATAGGCGATCGGGAGCATTGTGACGGACGAGATCAAAAAGTAAATGCCCGTCTGTTTCGCGATGCTCCAGTTTTCAATTTCCCAGATCACGGACGCCGCCGCAAAAGACGCGCCGAGCAGGCCGCTCAGCGCCGCCTGCAGCACGACCGCGGCGATTTCGCTGCCGGCCGTTTCGATCAGGGAGGGGACGCACGGAAGATAGCTCCCGTTTCCCCAGCCCGCGGAAATCAAAATGGTGATGGCATAACCGATCGCGACGCCGAGGGGAAAGCCGAGAAGTCCCCGCAGAAATGCACGCTTCTTCATCATAATTCACCTCATATCCCTAGTACCTGCTTGATCTTTGAAACGTAGCGTCTGGAAACATAGCTGACCGTGCCGTCCGAAAGGCGGATGCAGATCGTCCCGGTAAAGCTCAGGTCGAAGCTTTTAACCTGGTTCAGGTTTACGATCTCCGAGTTGGAAATGCGGACGAAGCTGCGCCTGTCTAATTTCTGCTCCAGCTCGTAGAGCCTCAGGCGCAGGATGTACTCGCCGCCGGACGTGACCGCGTGGATTTTTCCGCTCGCGGAGTAGACGCGGTACAGATCGGCCTCGTTCAGAATGGCGGCGCGACTGTCCCGGAAGCCGACGATCCTCTGCGGCGTGTCTTCCGAAAGCTTTTTGACGACGTCGTTTACCTCGCCCGTTATTTTTCCGGCGACGACGATCACCTTGAGTTCCTTACAGTTTTTATCGACCTTGATTTCGATTTGCATTCCGCCACCACCTCGATACGATTCCAGTATAGGAGATCCGCGTTTTAAAATCCACCGTTTTTCAACAGGTGGTCGTGTTTCAGGCATAAACGGTCATTTTGCCGCGGCTTTCAGCCTTGCGGGTGTCCTCCGCGCTTTCCGGCGGGCCGAAAAGGACCTTTAAAAGTTTGCGAAATGATATCGGCGCCGCGAATTCCGGTTGTCAAACGTGATTTTTCTGAATATGTATGATAGTGTGACAGGGGGGAGAGAATTTATGCTTATCCATACAGTCAGGGCCGGCCAGAGCATCACCCAGCTGGCCCGGCAGTATTCCGTCACGGTCGGATCAATCGTCGCGGCCAATGCGATACCGAACCCCGATCAGCTTGTCGTCGGGGAGGCTCTCGTCATCCCGACGGAGGATTTCGATTACACCGTGCGCTCCGGCGACACGCTCTGGAGCATCGCAAACAGGTTCGGCACGACGGTGCAGGCGATCGTGCGGCAGAACGGCATCGCCAACCCGAACGCGCTGACCGTCGGCCAGGTGCTCCGCATTCCCGCGCAGCGCTATACGGTGGAAACGAACGATACGCTGGGGGAGATCGCGCAACGCTTCGGGGTGGGGCTCGACGACCTGATGCGGGCGAACGGGATATCTGACCCCGACCGTATTTACCCGGGGACCGTGCTCGTCATACCGCTCAGGCGCGAAAGACCGGAAAAGGATGTGAACGCCTACGTCTATACGGAAGGAGAGGCTGGCGCCCCGTGCGTCACCGACGTGGGCGACAGCCTGACCTATGTCGCGCCCTTTGCGTATCTCATTCGTGAGGACGGCAGCCTTCAGCCTTTCGACGACAGCCCGATCATCAGCGCCGCCTACGCGAAAAACGTCGTGCCCATGATGAGCGTCACGAATTTCACCTCGACGTCGCTCGGAAACAACCTCGCTCACGTCGTCCTCTCCGATACGGCCGTCGGGAGCACCCTTCTCGACAACATCGTCACCGTCATGCAGGAAAAGGGCTACCTCGCCCTGAATATAGACTTTGAAAACGTCTTGCCGGATGACCGGGAGCTTTACAACAGCTTCTTACAGCGGGCGGCGGACCGCATGCACGCGCTGAATTATACCATCTCCTCGGCCCTTGCGCCGAAATACGGCACGGAACAGGAGGGGCTGCTCTATACGGCTCACGACTATGCGGCGCACGGCAGGATCATGGACTTCGTGGTGCTTATGACATACGAATGGGGCTACCGGAGAGGCCCCCCGCAGGCAGTTTCGCCCATCAATCAGATCAGGCGCGTACTCGACTACGCCGTCTCCGTCATACCGAGGGATAAGATCTTCCTGGGTTTCCAGATATACGCCCGCGACTGGCTCCTGCCGTTCGTCCAGGGGCAGGAGGCGCAAACTTTCAGCATCGCCGAGGCAAGGCGCAGGGCGGTCCGATACGGCGCCGCGATTCAGTACGATGAAGCGACGCAGTCCCCGTTTTTCCGGTATACCGACGAACAGGGGCGCGAACACGAGGTCTGGTTTGAGGACGTGCGCAGTGCCCAGGCGAAATTTGATCTTGTGAAGGAATACGGCCTCAGAGGCATCAGCTATTGGGCGCTCTGCTATCCTTTCCCCGGGAACTGGGAGCTTCTGAACGACAATTTCACAGTGCGCAAGCTGCTGCCGTAGCGTGCGGCGCGGCGGTATGAACAAGAGCTGCGGAAACGCCGGGCAGCAAAAGACAGGAGCGTCCGAGGCCAGCGTCGTTGAAACAGAAATCAGAGCAAAAGAGCCGGGCATCCCCTGGGGATGCCCGGCTCTTTTGCTGAAACGGATGAGGGGAATTTTTAAAAGCGGGGAACCGTGCGGCGCAGGCGACAGGACGACGGGCCGTCCGTTCTCTGAGGTTCGTCCGGCCAGGAGATCTTTGCCGCTTTGGAATGCCGCCGCGGCTTCGTGCAAAAACAGAGGATAAAACCGGCCGCCGGTCCGAGGTTGAAATGGCCGTCTTCCATACGAAATCCACCCGAAATCGTTCCGAGTTGTTTCAAGCCAAGTCGCTCTTGGTTTGACCAGTCCCCCAATTTTTGCGGGATGCTGAACGGCAATCCCGATTTTCATAGTGACATCTTCCGAGATATGCGGTATACTGAATCAGTCTGAAGAAATCAATCAGGCGTGCAGATGTTATGAGCGAATATAATTCCCTATGGGAATACGTTCAAAAGAGCGGCAGTCCGCCTATAAAACTGTCTTTCCTGAAACCCGAGATATTGCGGGGATTGTAATAGACCATTCTTTTCTGAGATATCAAAAGAAATTGACACAATACGGACATCAGGTTGGGAAATTTTCTCCAAAAGGACAGACCGTGACATTCAATAAGATCGATTAAGATTACAAATTCCAAATCGGGGCAGTCTCCTGGTTGCCCTCTTTCTCTCATTATATTCTCCTTCCCCGTTCAAAGATTATTCATAAACCATTCAATTTTTATCTATACAGATTGTTTACAATAATCGAAGAAGTTACAAATTCGCAACCATTTTGTAATTTTGTTGCTATGTTTCCTTGATATATTGTATGAAAAGATCGAACCGATCTTGGAATCGGCTACTTATCGGGGACAAGCGACAGCTTCCTTTTTATAAATAAAACATTTCAATTCCGAGGGTGCCGGATGTCAATTATTTCACTAAAATTTCTTGCCTTTTTAACCATTACTTTATTCGCGTATTATATAGTTCCACGCCGATTCCAATGGTGGGTCCTGCTGATTGCCAGCGGCGTGTTCTACGCGTTGGCGGGGATCCAGTATATCGTTTTTGTCGCCGCTTCGATTCTCATCTCTTTTTTTGGCGCGAAACTGATTTCGGAACTTTTAACAAGGCAGAAGATGGAATCGGAAGGGATGGAGAAAACCGAGCGAAGGCGGCGCAAGGCGGAAGTGAAACGAAAATGCCGCGGGATACTTGTCTGTAATCTGACGGTCGTCATTTCATTTCTCGCCATCTTGAAATATTCAAACTTTGCAATCGTTAACTTCAATGTCCTTTTGTCCGCTTTGAATGCGCCGAGACTATCGACCCTGGATTTGGTCCTTCCGCTTGGAATTTCCTTTTACACCTTTCAGATCGTCGCCTATTTGGTGGACGTCTATCGCGGTAAGTTCAAAGCGGAGCAAAATCTTGCCAGATATGCCCTTTTCGTGCTTTTCTTCCCGCAGATCACCGAAGGCCCCATCGCCCGTTACGACCAGCTTTCCCCGCAGCTGTTCGGACAAAAAGAATTCGACTATGACAACCTGCGGTTCGGCGCCCAGCTGATGATCTGGGGCTTTTTCAAAAAGGTCGTTATCGCCGACCGGCTTGCCCTGATGGTGAACAACGTGTACGGCAATGAGGCGAAGTATTCCGGGCCCGTCTTCTTGCTGGCGACCGCGTTCTTCTCCATTGAGATCTATGCCGACTTTTCCGGCTGCATGGATATCGTGACCGGTGCGGCGGAGATGTTCGGAATCAAACTGGCGCCCAACTTCAACCACCCGTATTTTTCAAGGACCATTCCCGAGTTTTGGCGCAGATGGCATATCTCCTTGTCCAGCTGGTTCAGGGATTACGTCTTTTACCCGGTCGCCGCATCCGGTCTGTCGCTGAAACTGAACAAGGGAGCCCGGAGATTCTTTGGAAACAAGGCGGGGCGCATCATCTCTTCCTGTTTCCCCGTTCTGGTTGTCTGGATGCTGACCGGGTTATGGCACGGCGCGCAGTGGAACTTTGTTGCCTGGGGCATATTTTACGGTGTGCTGATTATTCTGAGCATGGTTCTCGAACCCGTCTATCGGAAGCTGGACGCCCTGCTGCATATCAGGACCGAAAGTTTTGGCTGGCGGCTTTTCCAAATGGTCAGGACGTTTTTTATCTGCACGATCGCGCGGGTATTCTTCAGGGCGAACAGCCTGCCCGACGCACTCCTGATTTTTTCAAAAATGTTCGGCGCTTGGAGGGTCCCCGGAGGCTTCTTCTCGCTGGGAATGGACCGCGCGGATTTCGCGGTCGCGGTCGTTTCAATGCTGATTTTGCTGACCGTGAGCATCCTTCAGGAACATATGAACATACGGAAAAGGCTTTCGGAGCGCAGCCTTGTCCTGAAGTGGGGCGTGTACCTGACCGCGCTGTTCGTGGTGATCGTATTTGGCGTGTACGGTTCCACGAATTCGGGAACGAGTTTCATTTATGAAAGATTTTAGCGGAGGTCCTTTCGGTGAAAATAAGAAAAAGGCGCATATGGGGCGCCGTCGGTTTTTTCTTGATCTTTTCGGTGCTGTTCGTTATGGTTTCCTATCTGCTGCGCCTTGCCGATACAAGCACCAAATCCAGGTTCGCCGGATTCTATGCGGAGGAGGACAATACGCTGGACACCGTTTTCATAGGCAGCAGCGCGGCTTACATATTTGTCGTCTCGCCGAAGATGTGGAATGATTCCGGCATGACGTCCTATGTACTGGGCGCACCGGCGCTTCCCTTCAACACGGTGCCGGCTCTGATCGCCGAATCGGAAAAAAGCCAGCACCCGGATCTTTATGTGGTTGAAATCCGCACTCTGATTTCAAATGATCTGTACATCAAAAACAACACCAAAGTTTCAGACGAATTTTTGCGAAACCTGACGGACGCCCTTCCCTATTCCATGAACCGCATCCGGCTGATCAATGAGACAGTGACCAATCAGGATAAAACCGATTGGTTTTTCGATCTCTTCCACAACCATTCGAACTGGAAGAACCTCAATCTGGATGCGTTTTCCCTGATGTTTTACCATAAAAAAAGCGATGTGAAGAGCGCGTATACCGTGGCGGCATGGCAGAAGCAGACGGAATTCGACCCTGCGCCCTATACCGCGAAAAAAACGCCTCTGGAGGAAAGCTCGGAGCAGACTCTGCGGGAGGTCCTGAGCTATTGCAGGCAGCAGAATATCAATGTCTTGTTCCTCTCCACACCATACGTTGAAAATCCGGTGTCCATAGCCGAAGAGAATTATGTGGCGGACGTGATCGAAAGCTACGGCTATCCCTATCTGAATTGCAATTATGATTATCAGGAGATCGGGCTCGATTTTTCCAGCGATTTTTATAACGACAGACACGTCAATGTCTTTGGCTCCGCCAAAGTGACGGATTATCTTCTCAAGTACATCATGGAAAATTATGATATTCCGGCGGATCACACCGAAGACACCGCGGCGGAGTGGAATGCCGCTTATGCTGCATGGTCGGAGCAGGCGCAGGATCAGGCAGAGACAGTAAAGGCTGCGCTTGCCAAAGAAAACGGATCGTGAAACGCGGGACCGGATATTCCCGAAAGGAGCGGTGTATGGAACCGGGCGGACGCAAGAATCCGCCGGCGGCGTCTCGAAATTTTATCGAATCACTTGCTGTGAAACAGCGGACTGGAGTTTTATATGGATGATTTTATTAAGGTCCTTCTAAAAGCGACTCCCAATGTCGATTATAAAAATGAAAAGCACCTCGTCGACGACGGAATCATCGACTCGCTGGATATCGTCAGCATTATTTCGGAGCTGTCCGACGCCTATGATCTGAATATTCCGCCGGCGGAGATCACGCCGGAAAACTTTAATTCCGCAGAAGCGATGAAAGCGCTTGTCGACAGGCTGTTGGAAGACTGAAGCAAAGGGCCGGATGCCGTGAAAATTATGGGGATGAAATTGCATGAAGTTCCATTCGATTGTTGAAGCGATCAAAGATTATTCCATTGTAAAGCCGGATCGTCTCTGCCTTGTGGATAACGGCGGAAGCGTTACTTATAAGGAGTTTTACCGGCGAATCTGCGGAACGGCGTTCTTTTTGCGCGGCAGAGGCATAAAGCCCGGAGACCGCGTTGTGGCGAGCGCCGCGCAGAGAATCGACTTTTTGGTTCTCTGCCACGCGGTTCAGATGATCGGAGCCGTCTTTGTGCCGCTGGAAAAGAACGCAGGGCCCGGACGGATCGATGATATCATCCGGAAAACGGAAGCGTCTTTGTATGTGGGCCCCGCCAAAACGGCGGCCTGCCCCGCAATGCAGGCCACGGAGCTCGCCGGATTGGAATCGGATCGGGAGCCGTGCAGCCTCCCTGAAGCGGATTCGGATTCCATGATCCTTTTTACAACCGGCACCACGGGAACTTCCAAGGGCATTCTTTTTGTCCATTCCGCGGAAGTTGCGGTCGCTGAAAATGTAAAATTCGGCGTGGCGATGAAGAGTGACAACGTCGAGATCATCCCGATGCCGATTAACCATTCCTTCGGCCTGCGGCGGTATTTTGCGGACATGATCGACGGGGGCACGGCCATTTTGCTGGACGGCGTGGTTTTTATAGACCGCCTGTTTCAGATGCTGACGCGCTACCGTGCGACGGCGATTGCTATGGCGCCGTCCGCTCTTGCCATCATTCTGAAGCTGTCCGGGGACAAAATCGGGGAATATAACGGCCAGCTAGACTATATCCAATTTGGCTCTTCGCCTTTGCCGGAAGCGGAAAAAGAAAAATTGCTGCAATTGCTGCCGGACTGCCGTCTATACAATATGTACGGTACGACCGAAGCGGGATGCTCCTGCGTTTTGAATTTCAACGGACCGGAGAATTTTCCGCATTGCATCGGAAGGCCGACCTGCCATTCCGTTATTTCCGTGGAGAACGAGGCGGGGGAGCCGATCCGGTCGAGCGAGAGCAATCCGGGATACCTGCTCTGTTCCGGCGGCATGTGTATGAAAGAGTATTATCAGGATCCCGCTTTGACCGCTTCCACCATGAGGAGAGGTCTTGTCCGTTCCGACGATATCGGTTATATCGACAAAGACGGCCTGATCTATATACTCGGCCGGGCAGACGATGTGATCAACACGGGCGGCAATAAGGTTTCCCCAGGGGAAATAGAAGAAGTGGCGGGCGCGTTTCCGGGTGTTGCGGATTGCGCCTGCGCATCCATGCGGGATCCTCTGCTGGGCCATGTACCGAAGCTGTTTATTGTAACGGACAAGCCGCTGAGCGTAGAACGACTGTATCAATTTATGGCCGGTAAACTGGAAAAATTCAAACTGCCCAAAGCGATCGAAATCATCCCGGAAATTCCGCGGACCTACAATGGAAAAATATGGAGGAATAAACTCGAGGGGCTGTAATGCAGTCTCAGCCACGACGGGCAAACTCCCCGGTTTGTAAAGCGGCCCGGAGAGGAAATAATATGATGCATGAGGAAAGGCGGAAAAATTGGACAGATTACATTTCAGAAAACTGTTGGCCGCATTGCTGGCTGCAGCGGCTTTCAGCGCCGCGATTCCCGGCTGTAAAAACGCTCCCGCGCAAAGCTCCGGCTCAAAAAGCGGCTCCAATGTAACAACGGTCGTCAATGTCGGCGATCAGCCTGCATTTTTTCTTTTCAAGATCGCACAGGAGAAGGGCTTCTTCGCCAAAGAGCTCGGCGGCGATGTGAAGGTCAATGTCGTTTCCTTTGTAAAGCAGGGCCCCGCGATCGTTGAATCCATGGCTTCCAAAAACGTCGACCTCGCCATGCTGGGCACGCTTCCAATCGTCACTGCAAACGCGAACGGCAATCCAATCGTCGCGCTGGCCAGCGGAAATTACTCCGAAAAAGGGTTTGCGCTGTTCGTGAACCCGGATTCCGGAATAAAAACCGTAGAGGAGCTGAAAGGGAAAACCGTCGGAATGCCGTTTGGCACGAACGACCACGAGGCGGTTGTCGAACTTTTGGAAAAGCACAATCTTTCGTCCGGCGATGTCAAGCTGATGAATATGGAGAGCGCGGATGCGCTGACCGCCCTGAAAAAGGGGCACATCGAGGCCGCGCTTCTCAAGGGAAACAGTTTTTACAGCGCGACGCAGGCCGGGGAAGTAAAAATCGCGGACAACAGCGAAACCGGACCGATCGCCAACCTGATCGTCGGACGCAAGAATTTCGTCGAAAAGAACCCGGAAATCACGGAGAAATTTCTGAAAGCATGCGCGGAAGCGGCAAAGTATATCGAGAGCAACCCGGAGGAATCCATCCGGATCGCTGCGAAAATAACCGGCGCGTCGGAGGACGACGAGAAGATCAATTATGAGTCCCGCAGCCGGCTCGTCAGCATCGACGATCAGTATGTCACGGTCCCCTTGCAGAAGGCCATCGATTTTGCGAAGAAGCAATCGCTGATCAGCAAGGACGTAACCGTGGAGGAAATTTTGAACACTTCCTGTTTCAGCAAGGCGGGCATCGCATAAGTGTTCCTATTTATTTGCGCGTGAGGGTATGATTACGATTGACTGACATTACAAAGGAAACAAGAGTGGGTAAAAAAATTTCAACGAATACCGCCGTAAAAGCATTTGCGGTTCTGCTTCCGGTCATCATCATTCTCGCCTGGCAGATCGCGCTGAGCACCGGAGCCTTTGACGAAACCATCGTTCCTTCTCCGGGCTCCATCATTCAGGCGCTGATTGCGATGATTCAGAACGGTACCTTATCGGAATACGTCCTCACCAGCTGCCGGCGAGTCGTCATCGGGTTCCTGATCGGCGGCGGGCTCGGCTTTGCGATCGGTATTCCGCTTGGGCTGAATGAAAAGGCCAGGGGCCTCACCAGCGTCGTGCTGGGCATTCTTCAGCCTATCCCGCCGATCGCGCTGGTTCCGATTTTCATTCTCTGGCTCGGCATTGGGGAAATTTCCAAGATCGCCATCATTGCGGTCGGAAGCTTCTGGTCCGTCCTCCTCAATACGGAAGCCGGCATGCGCGCAGCCGACCCGGAGCTGATCGAGCTCTCCCATGTGCTTGGGAAAAGCAGGAAAGAAGTGCTGACAAAAATCATTTTCCCGTCGGCCATTCCCTCCATTATCACGGGAATACGCCTGGGCTTCAGCCGGGCCTGGTCGTGCGTGGTGGCAGCCGAAATGATAGCGGCGAGCAGCGGGCTGGGGTATCTGATCGAGTTCGCGCGGAACCTTTCCAGGGCCGACATGATGTTTGTGGGCGTGGCAATGATCGGATTGATCGGGCTGCTGATCGATCTGGGCATGTACTGGCTGCAAAAAAAACTGATATACTGGCATTAGTGGCCGAATGACTCCTGCTTGAGGTGTATTATGGTAGAAACCGAACCTGTCGGCATTGATATACAAAATCTGAAGAAGGTCTATCCCTTTGGGAACGGAAATCTGGAGGTTCTGCGGAATATCTGCCTCCATATGGAGGCCGGCACCTTCACAAGTATCGTCGGCCCGAGCGGATGCGGGAAGAGCACGTTGCTTAAAATCATCGCAGCCCTGGAACAACCTTCGTCCGGGCGGGTGGAATTCAACGGCAAAGAAGTTACCAAGCCGTCGGTGGACGTTGGGGTGTTGTTCCAGGAATCCCGGCTGCTGCCTTGGTACGACGTGGCCAAAAACGTAGACTTCGGCCTTCCCCGTTCCGTTGAGAAAAAGGAACGCAGGAAACGAGTGCAGGAGTATATTGATCTGGTGGGCCTTACCGGTTTTGAGCACGCCCTGCCGGAGCAGCTCTCCGGCGGGATGAAAAAACGCGTCAGCATTGCGCGGACTCTGATCAACAGGCCGCACGTTTTATTGCTGGACGAGCCGTTCGGCACACTCGACGCGTTTACGAAGATCCTTCTTCAAAATGAACTCCGGAGTATCTGCGAGAAAACCGGGATCACGACGGTTTTGGTCACGCACGATATCGAAGAATCCATTTTTCTCGGCAATCAGGTCGTCATCCTGACGCCGAAGCCGGCTTATGTCAAGAAAGTGATTCCAATCCAGCTGGAAGGCAGGCGGAATCGCACCAGCGAAGAATTCACTTTCTATCGGAAGAAAATCTTCCAGGAATTTTTCGATATGAACGACACGGACATAGGGCACTATATGTGATTCCGTACACCGCGATTCCCTTTCACTAAGCCGCGCGGCCCGGCCGATTTTGTCTGCCGCATTCGTCCCGGGACGTGACTGACCAAGTGTGGGTGTCCGGCCGCAAAAACGACGGCTTGTTCCGAAGGGGATGGTCGCCGTTTTGGTGCGAGTGTCCATCACGATAAACTCGAGAACCCGCTGGAAAACTAACATTGCTCCACTGTATTTGCTACATCAATAAGGCGGGTTTAGTTTTAGCCCTTGGTCATATACTTCCAATCATTATATGAATATTTATCGTCCGTAATTTTTTCATATCTGCCACAGACATATAAAAGATTCCTGCTTCGTTTTCTTCGCTCCTCGTCGTTTTCCGTTGCACGAAAGATATCTTCTGCCATTTTGGGCTCAAAATCTGATGTGCAAAAGATCTCATCGTCAAAATTTCCAACAGGACAGAAATTGCCGTGGATGCAAGACTGGCAGCAGATAATTTTTACGTTCTGTGGTAGTTTGTTTTGCAAGTTAATCATCGCACTTTCAGTAGACTCAAACGATTTAGCAACGTAAAGTTCTCCTTGAATTTCTACCGATATTCGAGCATCAATGGAGTCATCGGGATTTTTGATTTTTTCCACAGATGTTTCATATGCAGCGTATATATCATCCATGCCAAACACGATCGCCTGATCAATACGCTGCCCCATTGCCTCGTTCACGCGCG
>ENA-UOOK01002646-UOOK01002646.1-fermentation-metagenome-genome-assembly--contig:-NODE-2646-length-21570-cov-62.212224_pt1 | contig 21570 bp, 15 predicted proteins | sample MGYA00245777_ERZ724023 | MGnify/ENA primary metagenome ERZ724023 (study PRJEB28704, sample SAMN03018312) | fermentation metagenome | biome: anthropogenic terrestrial biome; feature: soil...
CAATCAATTATGCAAATAAAAAACAAATAAGATATTAACAATCAGCATGTTAATATAATTGGGGGGATAGGGTTTTTAGACAGTCTGACGGCGGATATGTCGCTTATGTATTGGTCTTCAACTGGGATAATTTCCCAAGTTTCGCCACCATCAGTAGTTCTTATTAGTTTCCAACTTTGTATGGTTCCTGTGGTTTGGTTATAAGTAGCACAAATAGCTACACCATTGTTTTCATCAGCAAATGAAATCTTACTTACATTAGATTGTCCAGTTGCGTGAGCAGTCCAAGTTTGACCTTTGTCGGTTGAGCGATAAACCCTACCAGTACTAGTTCCAAACCAAGCATTATTACCAATAGCACAATTAACTCCTGTCCAACCCATTTCATTTGATTGTGGATCAGGAATATTATTGCCGTCTATAAGTGTCCAGTTTCCGCCACCATCATTTGTTAAATAAAGTTCAAATTCACCATTTACAGGGTCTCCAATACAATAGCCATCATTTGCATTAAACATTTGTACTCCATTACAAAAACTAGAAGAGTTGTTAAATGCAGCACTTGCTTGATGTATCCAAGTTTCACCACCGTCTGAAGTTCTGTAAATGCCACCACCTCCATTAGTGCCGTCATAAAGAGCTACCCAAGCGTTCATATCATCAATTGCAGAAATATCTCCAGGAGAAAGATTTTCAGGGACATTGAATGTATTAGGTATCCAAGTTGTTCCGCCATCGCCAGTTTTGGCAAAGTCGCGAGTTATACCATCGCCAGTTCCATCATAAGTTAATACCCATGCAGTATTATCGTTAGCTATTTCAGTATGGAAAACACCTCTGTAAGGACTAGGAAAGCGAGTGTGTTGTTCTAACCAAGCACTTTCAGCAAGTGCACCGCTTTGTCCAACAAGAATAAGAGCAGTTTTTATTTCAGTATCTTCGTTAGCTTCAGCATCAGTTACTGTTAATGTTACAGCATATACTCCAGCTGTTGGATAAGTGATTCCACTTGGATTTTGTTCTGTGCTTGTTGCAGGAGTGCCACCTTCAAATTCCCATGACCAAGAGTTTGGTGTACCTACGCTTAAATCAGTAAAATCAACAACTCCGCCTTCTGAAATTACAACTGTAGAAGCTTCAAAATCAGCAACTAAAGGATTGCTTGCAGTTGCTGCAGCTGCCGAAACAGCAGCAAAAGCATTTATTCTACCAGCACCAATTTGTCCAATAAATTCAGCATTTTGAGCATCAACATTATCGCAAGTTGATTTTAACATAGCTATTAGTTCTTCTGGAGTTAAATTTGGGTTTGCCGAAAGCATTAAACCACATAAGCCAGAAGTAACAGGAGCAGCCATAGAAGTTCCTTGCATAACATCGTATTTTCCAGAAACTCCATAAGAGCCTGCACCACCAGTTGAACCTGATAATTGTCCACTTATATCTCCTGCGTCATTATAAGTAGTGCTTAAAATAGTGAAAGCTCCCATTCCCAAAAGTCCTTGGGTAGCGTAACCACCTGGTGATAAAACATCTATCTAGTCTCCATAGTTTGAAAAGTCTGATTTATTATTACCAATGTCACATGAACCTACAGCTATAACGTGATTTAAAGCTGCTGGATAACCAACATAGTTTTCGGGTATATCTGGGTTCATTTGAGTTTCCATTCCGTTTCCGTTATTTCCTGCTGCACCAACAAGAACACAGCCCTTGTTATATGCGTAGTTTACAATATTTTGCATTGTTTGGAAAAACATTGGACTTCCCCATGACATATTTATTACATCAGCTCCATTATCAGCAGCCCAAACTATTCCTTCAAAACCTGCTGCCATAGATTGTCCATCGCTAGCATCATCACCAAGTTTTACTGCCATAATGCTAACATTTCCGCCAATAGATGCAACGCCAATACCATTGTTTAAACCAGCGCCTATTAATCCTGCTGAATGAGTTCCATGAGACCAAATATATGTAGCTTCTGGTGGATTTGGATCATCATCTCCATTTCCAAGATCTACTGCAAGACTAACTTTTCCTTGTAAATCAGGGTGGTCAATCCAAATGGCATTATCTAAAACTGCTACAACAATATTAGGATCTCCTGTTGTTATATCCCAAGCTTGTTCTGCATTTATTAAATTTAGATGCCAACTAGAGTTTGCAGAACCTAACCATCCAGCTGATAAATTAGCATTGTAATAAGGATCGTCTGGAACATATGAAATGAAAAATAAAGGAGCAGGTTCGGCATATTCTATATCTGGCATAGAATTCAAATCTGCAAGCAATTCTTTTATTTTTTCATGTTCATTAAAATCAAGTCTGAAAGTTCTTTGCAAAATATCACTTTCAGCACTTTTAAATGACATAATCATTTCAGTTATTCCATACTCGTTAATTAAATTTTCTAAAAAATAAACATCTTTAGGATTGATGCTTCCAGATTCATTAGTAAAATTTAAATTTACATGGTCTGAAACTTTAAAGTAAATTCTACCATCAACCCATAGAGAGTTTACTTTTTGACCAAAGAGGTTGGTAGAATACATTAGTATGAGAAAAAGCATACTAAATGTGAGAAAGATTTTTTTCATGATAATAAAATTTTTAGTTATTCTTTAAATTTATTTTAATAATTTATTTTAGCTCAAAAGTATATTATATTTTTTAAAAAACAAAACTTTTTTTAAAGTTTATTTGCACAAATAATATGTCGTTTTCCTAAAGGTCCTTGAAATCTTTTTACTTCAAACCCTGCTTGGCGTAAAGCTTGTTTTACAATGCCTTTACTCGAATATGTTACTAAATAGGAGTTTGCAGTCATATTTTTGAAAAGTTTTTGAAAAATTTCTGTAGTCCATAGTTCTGGCTGGCTTTTAGGTGAGAAAGCATCAAAATAAATTAAATTATAATTTTTGCTTAAATTTACTTTTTCAAGTTCTACTTTTTCTTTAAAAAGTTGAAATTTTTTTGAAATTATTACTTTTTCTCCCCATTTTTCATAAAAATTTGAATTAAACTTAATATTGTTTTCTAAAAGTGTAAAATGATTTAATGCTTTTGCTGTTTTTAAATCTATTGGCTCAATATCAATTCCGTGATAATAAATTTTATTATTTAGTTTTTGATTTTCATACCAAGTTAGAATTGCATTTAAGCCACTTCCATACCCAATTTCTAAAATATTCAAATTTTGATTTTCAAATTTTTTTAGACCTAAATTTATAAAAATATGTATTGCCTCTGTAAATGCACCATTAATACTAGCATAATGTTCTTTGTGCTTTTCAGAATATAATGTTTTGGATCCGTCTGATGTATATATAATATTGACTGTCATTAGATTATTTGATTTTTGGAATTGATTGTTAAAAAATTTTTTACAAATTTATTTATTTTTGAATAGTTATAAGATAAAAATTATTTAATTTTGGCAAGTTTAATTAAAAAAATTTAAACTAATGATTATGAGAAGTTTGTATATTATTTTATTTGTATTGTGTGCTAATTTATTATCTGCTCAGATAAATACAGGTGCTTTACCAGCAAGTTTTAAGCATAATTTGAGTTTTGAGCAAGTTGATCACATAAGTTTATATCCTCCAAATATGGAACTTATTCGTTCCGAAGATGCTGAAGCTGAGAAAAACGGAACAATGATGAAAGTGGCTCGTTTAATTCCTTTTACAGCTAATATTGATAATTCTGGTACTTGGGAGCGCACTTCTGATGGTAAGAATATATGGAGATTGAGAGTTTCAAGTGATGGAGCAAAATCATGTGTTTTGCATTTTGATGAGTTTGAATTACCACAAGGAAGTGAACTTTTTGTTTATAATCCTGATAGAACTGTTGTTTTAGGTCCTTACACCTCTACCGATAATGATGACGGAGGATCTTATGCAATAGGTGTGGTTTATGGACAAGAATTGATAATTGAATATATTGCCCCTTTAGCAAAATCTTTGACAGGACAAGTAAAACCAATTAAGCCTATTATAGAAATGAGTGCTTTTTCATATTTTTATCGTGGAGCAGAGCTTTTTGATAGTCGTGCTACTGGTTTTGGTGCATCAGGTTCTTGTATGGTAAATGCAAATTGTAGCGAAGGTGATAATTGGAGAGCACAACAAAAAGGAGTTGCTAGAATTTATGTTGTTGAAGGCGGGTATGGCGGTTGGTGTTCTGGTACTTTAGTAAATAATACAAATTATGATCAAACACCATATTTTTTAACTGCCGATCATTGTGGGGGGTCAGCTTCTGCTTATGAATTCGGACAATGGATATTTAGATTTAAGTATGAAAGTGCAGGTTGTACTGCAACAAGTGAACCTAGCGGTTCTAATATAACAGGTTGTACAAAAAAAGCACGTGGACCACTAAGCGGAGGTTCAGACTTTTTACTTTTACAACTAAATACAACTTCTACAAATTTAAAAAATATAGGTGTTGTTTATAATGGTTGGACTGCTTCTCCAAGCGCTAGTCCAAGTGGAGTTTCTTTTCATCACCCTAGCGGGGATATTAAAAAAGTTAGCACTTACACATCACAATTAACTACAGTAAGTTATGGAGATGGAGCAGCGACTGGTGCTCACTGGATGGTTAATTGGGCATCAACAGCTCATGGTCATAGTGTTACTGAAGGAGGTTCATCTGGTTCACCTATATTTAATAATAATGGTTTAGTTGTTGGAACTTTGACAGGTGGGTCTTCTTATTGTACTAGTCCAACCTCGCCAGATGCTTACGGAAAATTCTCTTATCACTGGACATCAAATGGAACTACTAATGATAAACAATTAAAACCTTGGCTTGCGCCAGGAAGTTCAGCAACAAGTTGCGATTATTTAGATCCTAATAACGTGGGTTTAGTTTGTAATTTTTCAGGAACACCAACAACTGTAACTGCTGGTAATACTGTTAACTTTACCGATTTATCAACTGGTGGTACAATAACAAGTCGTTCTTGGTCTTTCCCTGGTGGAAGTCCATCAAGTTCAACAGTGGCTTCTCCAACAATTACTTATAATACACCAGGAACTTATAATGTAACTTTGACTGTTACTGCTGGCTCACAAAATGCAACAGAAACAAAAAATGGTTATATTACTGTTGTACAGTCAGGTGGCAGTGGAGGCTTTACCTATGATTTTGAAGCTTGTACAAATTTTGCAGTTGATCAATTTAGCCCTTGCACAACTTATGACGGAGATGGTAGCCCGACTTACGGTATTCAAAATGTAACTTTTGAAAATTCAGGTTATACAGGTGCTTTTATTGCTTTTAATTCTTCTGCAACAAATCCTTCTCTTGCTGGAGGAAACTGGGATGCACATGGTGGAAGTAAATGTGGAGCTTGTTTTTCTGCTGTACTTCCAGCACAAGGTGGCTCAGGTCCTAATAATGATTGGTTTATAACACCTAAGATAAATTTAGAATCAAATTCTAGTTTTAGCTTTTGGGCAAAAACAGCTAATGATTCTTATGGAAAAGATAGATTTAATGTTTTAATTTCTACAACAAATAATAATATTTCAAGTTTTACAAAAATTTCCACAGGAACTTATACAGAAGCTCCAACAACTTGGACAAAATACAATTATGATTTAAATGCTTATAACGGACAAGGGGTTTATCTAGCTATTCAATGTGTCTCTAATGATGCTCATGCATTTTTGATAGATGATATTGAAATTTTAACTTCATCAGGTGGATCTCAAAATCTTGTTGCTGATTTTTCCGGAACACCAACAAATGTAACAGCAGGTAATAGCGTTAGTTTTACTGACTTGTCAACTGGCGGAACAATAACAAGCCGTTCGTGGTCTTTCCCTGGCGGAAGTCCTTCAAGCTCATCATCTCCATCGCCAACAATAATTTATAATACTCCAGGAACTTATAATGTAAGTTTAACTGTTAGTAATGGCTCACAAAACGCAACAGAAACAAAAAATGGATATATTACTGTCGCTCAATCAACAACAGCACCTGTTGCAAATTTTACAGCAAATACAACCTCAGGATGCGCTCCACTAACAGTAAGTTTTTCGGATCAATCAAGCAATAATCCAACTTCATGGTCTTGGAGTTTTGCTGGTGCTTCGCCAAGTTCTAACGTTTCTTCAAATCCTACAGTTATATATAATAATCCTGGAATATATTCAGTTACTTTAACTGCAAGTAATGCTGGCGGTTCTAATACAAAAACAATGACGAATTACATTACAGTAAATGATTGCGCACCTGTTAACGATAACTTTGCTTCAAAATTTTCTATTTATCCTAATCCAACAGATGGAATAGTTTATATAGATATTCCAGAAAGTAAAGCAACTGTTAGAATAAGTGATATTTTAGGTAAGGTGGTTAAAGTTGCAAACTTGAGTTCAAATCAATCAAGTATAGATTTAAGCACTTTAAAGTCTGGAATGTATTTTATAGAAATTCAGTTGTCTGAAGCAAAATATACTTCAAAGCTAACTATACAATAATACTCAGTTTAAAGTTTTTAAAGTTTGTAAAGTTTTTAAAGTTCATAAAGTCGAACCGAGTTTACGAGTTTACCGAAGGTAAAGTGGCTGACGCATCTATTGCTTCGCAGAGTTCGCAAGCTCACTCTGCTCGCTTTGATGCTAGTTGTCCGAAGGACAACACAAGACCATCAAAAGATTGTCCGTAGGACAACATGTGATTAACCGTAGGCGCAGCCTACGGTAGTTGTCCCCTCAAAGGCTTTGCCCGCAAGGGCAACACAATAAACTCGGTTGAAAGAGTTTTTATTTATTAATATTGCTTTGAAATTTTTTAAATTATTTTTTCTTCCAAACATTTCTATTTTAATATTGTTATTAAATAGGTGGGCGTATAAAAATATTAAAAATATTAATTGTATTTTTGCAAATTATTAAAATTGAAACTTTAATTGTTTAGAATGGAAAAAGAACAAGATAAAGTGTTGCGAGAAGTAACCGAAAGCGATTATAAGTATGGTTTTGTTACTGATATAGATGCAGATGAAATTCCTAAAGGACTTACTCACGAAACTATTCGCTTGATTTCTAAAAAGAAAAACGAGCCTGATTGGATGTTGGAATTTAGACTTAAAGCTTTTGAAAAGTGGTTGACAATGAAAATGCCAAATTGGGCACATTTGAATATTCCAGAAATTGATTATCAAGATATTATTTACTATTCAGCACCTAAACAAGAACCAAAATATACTAGTTTAGATGAAATTGACCCCGAAATTAAAGCTACTTTTGATAAATTAGGCATTCCTTTAGATGAGCAGAAACGTTTGTCAGGAGTGGCTGTAGATGTGGTAATGGATTCGGTTTCGGTTAAGACTACTTTTCAAGAAACATTAGCTGAAAAAGGAATAATTTTCTGCTCATTTTCTGATGCTGTGCAAAATCACCCTGATTTAGTTAAAAAATATATGGGTTCTGTTGTACCTTATGGAGATAATTTTTTTGCTGCTTTAAACTCAGCTGTTTTTAGCGATGGCTCGTTTTGTTATATTCCAAAAGGTGTACGCTGTCCAATGGAATTATCAACTTATTTTAGAATAAATGCTATGAACACTGGACAGTTTGAAAGGACTTTGATTATTGCTGACGAAGGTTCTTATGTAAGCTATATGGAAGGTTGTACAGCACCAATACGTGACGAAAATCAACTTCATGCAGCTATAGTTGAAATTATTGCAATGAAAGATGCTGAAGTAAAATATTCAACAGTGCAAAATTGGTATCCAGGAAATAAAGAGGGGCAAGGTGGTGTTTATAATTTTGTAACAAAACGTGCAATTTGTCAAGGAGAAAATTCAAAAGTTAGCTGGGCTCAAGTCGAAACTGGCTCGGCAATTACTTGGAAATATCCTAGCACAATCTTAAAAGGCGATAATTCTGCTTCAGAATTTTATTCAGTAGCAGTTACAAATAATTTTCAACAAGCTGATACTGGAACAAAAATGATACATCTTGGAAAAAATACAAGCTCTATAATTGTATCTAAAGGTATTTCGGCTGGAAAAAGCGAAAATTCTTATCGTGGATTGGTGAAAGTTGGGAAAAATGCAGAAAATGCAAGAAATTTCTCACAATGCGACTCTTTACTTTTAGGAGATAAATGTGGTGCTCATACTTTTCCTTATATTGATGTAGATAACGATACAGCAGTTGTAGAACACGAAGCTACTACATCAAAAATTAGTGAAGACCAAATTTTTTATTGCAATCAAAGAGGAATTTCAACCGAAGATGCAATAGGACTGATTGTAAATGGTTATGCCAAAGAAGTTATAAATAAGCTACCAATGGAATTTGCGGTAGAAGCACAAAAATTATTACAAATTAGTTTGGAAGGAAGTGTTGGATAAAATTTTAAAAATAAATTAAATAATAATAAAAAAACATATAATATGTTAGTTATTAAGAACTTACATGCAGAAGTGAGCGGAAAGAAAATTTTAAAAGGATTAAGTCTTGAAGTTAAACCTGGCGAAATTCACGCTATAATGGGACCTAATGGTTCAGGAAAATCAACTTTATCGGCTGTGCTTACAGGTAACGAAAACTATATTGTTACCGAAGGTGAAATTTATTACGAAGGGAAAAATTTGTTCGATTTGAATGTTGAAGAAAGAGCAAAAGCTGGAATTTTTCTAAGTTTTCAATATCCTGTCGAAATTCCCGGTGTAAGTATGATTAACTTTATGAAAACAGCAGTTAATGAACAGCGTAAATTTAAAAATTTACCACCATTGTCAAGTGGCGAGTTTTTAAAATATATGCGTGAAATGAAAGACCTTGTAGAACTAAAAAGCGACCTTGCCAATCGTTCGGTAAATGTTGGTTTTTCGGGAGGCGAAAAAAAGAGAAATGAAATTTTTCAAATGGCTATGTTAAAACCAAAACTCGCAATTCTTGACGAAACAGACTCAGGACTTGATATTGATGCTCTTAGAGTTGTGGCTAATGGAGTTAATAAACTTAAAACTCCAGAAAATTCCGCTATAGTTATCACTCACTATCAACGTCTGTTAGACTTTATTGTACCTGATTTTGTTCATGTCTTGTATGATGGAAAAATTGTAAAATCGGCAGGCAAAGAACTTGCTCTTGAGTTAGAAGAAAAAGGTTATAGCTGGATAAAAGAAGAATTAGGAGAATAAAACAAACTATTATGGATATTCAAAAAACTTACGAAAAATATATAAATGTTTTTGAAGAATTTAAGGATAAATTAAAAAATAATGAGTCCGAAAAGCTTTCTAATTATAGAAAAAAGGCTTTTGAAATTTTTCAAAAACTTGGAATACCTGATAATAAAAACGAGAATTATAGAAATGCTGGTATAGCTGATATTCTTAATAAAGATTATGAGTTTACCATAGATTCGCGTGGTGCTGTTGTGAATTTGAATGAGTTTTTTAAATGTGAAGTAGAAAATTTAGACACTCATGTTGTACTTTTATCTAACGGCGAATATTATAAAGATAATGAACCAATTACAGATTTGAATGAAGGAGTGATAATCTGTGGTTTACAAGAGGCAAAAGCAAAATATCCCGAAATTATTGAAAAATATTATAATCAATATCCAAGCGAAATAGAAGATGGCTTTGTTGCTTTAAATACAATGTTTGCTCAAGATGGCGTTTTTATTTATGTGCCAGATAATATAGAAGTAAATAAAACTATTCAATTAGTAAATCTTACACATGGTTTTGGAAATAAAAATATTTTTAAACGCAACCTTTTTGTTCTTGGAAAAAATTCTAAGCTTTCTCTTGTAATTTGTGATCATACTCTAAACATGAGTAATAATTTTGTTGTTGATATTACAGAATCTTATGTAGGAGAAAATTCTCAATTAGATTACCACACTATACAAAACGAACCAAATAAATCGGGAGTTATAAATTCTCATTTTATTAATTTAGAAAAATATTCTCGTTGCAATTCTTTTGTAATTTCTCTGCATTGTGGAATTTTGAGAAACAATGTGTTTGCAAAACTTGCAGGCGAAAATTCAGAAGCTAATCTTTATGGTTTAAATCTTACCGACAAAGACCAACGTGTTGATAATTTTACGCTAATAGACCATGTTGTGCCAAATTGCATGAGCAATGAACTTTATAAAGGAATTTTAGACGAACATGCACAAGGCTCTTTCTTGGGAAGAATACTTGTAAGAAAAAATGCTCAAAAAACAGAAGCTTATCAAACAAATAATAACTTGTGCCTTACTCCTCAAACTAAAATGAGAACAAGACCACAGTTGGAAATTTATGCAGATGATGTAAAATGTTCGCATGGAGCTACAGTCGGACAGCTTGGACAAGATGCACTAATGTATTTGCGACAAAGAGGAATTGATGCAAGAGAAGCAAAACTTATGCTGATGTTTGCTTTTGCTAATGATGTCTTGCTAAAAGTAAATATTCCACCTCTTAGAGAAAGAATTGCAAATTTACTTGACTCAAGACTTCGTGGAGAATTTTCATTCTGCGACCATTGTTTACTTAATTGTAAATCAAGAAGTTAGAAGTCTGGCTTTTCAAAACCATAAATAAACAAATTTTGGTTGAAAACATTTTTTAGTTTTTTTTGTCTTTTATTTAGATTAAATTAAATTTGCAAAATGGTCGCTCAACAAAATATAGAGTTAAACAAAGAATATACTGTAAGTAAAATTACAGGTAGGTGGGGCATGAGGCGGCGTATTAGCAAGCTTGGAATTAGTCCTAATACTGAATTAATTTTTACTAAAGAAAGTAAATCAGGCTTCTATAAATTTAATTTTGTTGGTTGTAAGCGAAAAAAACGACTTCCAGCGAATTATTTGAGATTTATAAAATTAGTTGAATCAGATAATCCTCAACTTCAAGAAATTTTAGCTGAAGATCATGCTGAAATAGTGATAGATGTATTTTCTAATGAAGAAACCTCTGATACAAATATTTTTGAAAATCAAACAGAATATAAATTTAAAGGATATAATTTTTCTATCAACTATTTGCCTAAAATTTCAACTATTTATGGTGATGATTATCCGCGTAAAAGACTTAGAAATAAAGTGTTAACAGATTTTCCTGATGTTTTTTTAGGGATAGTTGATTTTGAAAACTTAGAAGCAGATTTGAATTTAGTAACTCAGTTTATAGATATGGATGCTAAAATAGTTTTGGCATTGCGTAATTATAATCCTGAGTCTGGCTCTTATAAAGCTGATTTTGATTTATTAAGTAAACTTCTTGGCTTACCTATTATTAATTACTCTGAATTAGAGGAAGAAAATTCAGCACGAGAAAAGATTTTAGAAACTCTAATCAAAACTCATCAAAATACAGAGCCTTATGTACGACATATTTACATAAACTATGGAAGGCAAGTTGAGCAATCTATTTCTAAATTAAAAAAACTTTTAAAGCGCAGTTCTAAGGCTGATTATGTGGCATCGCCTCGTTATTTAGCAATAGGTTTATTAGAAAAAGATAATTTAATATATAGATTATTCGATGGTTTGCCTTGCCAAAATAAAATTAGGCGAAAAGCTAATTATGAAATAAAAAGATTAGAAAATCTTCACAATAATCATGTTTTTAATATAGTTAAAAACGCTCGTAAAGCCTATGTAAATGGTGCAATAACAGAAATTACATCTGGCAAAAAAACTGATACAAGATCTGAAAAACTTGATAAAATTTTAACTCATAAATTTTGGGGAATTCCAATCTTTTTAGCTTTTATGGGATTAACATTTTTTGCTACTTTCGAGCTTGGAAAATATCCAATGGAATGGTTGGAAAATGGAATAGATTCTTTATCGAAATATTTGGCTAATGTAATGAAACCCGGCTTCTTTAAGGATTTGGTGCTTGATGGGGCAATAGGTGGAGTAGGAGGCGTGTTAGTGTTTTTACCAAATATTTTCATTCTATTTTTCTTTATAGGTATTTTGGAAAATACAGGATATATGTCGCGGGCAGCCTTTTTGATGGATAAATATATGCACAAAATAGGCTTGCATGGAAAATCATTTATTCCAATGATTATGGGATTTGGTTGTACTGTGCCAGCAATTATGAGTACTAAAATCTTAGAAAATAGACGGGATAGAATTTTGACAATGATGATTTTGCCTTTTATGTCGTGTTCGGCTAAGCTACCTGTTTATATTCTAATGATTTCTGCATTTTTCCCTGAACATCCTGTTTTAATTTTATTTGGAATTTATTTGTTTGGAATAATTTTAGCTCTTGTTGTTTCTAAATTTTTTAGTAAAACAATTTTAAAACAAAAAGAAGCTCCTTTTGTTATGGAGCTTTTGCCATATCGTAAACCTACAGCAAAATTACTTTTAGTTTACACATGGGATAGAGGCAAAGAATATTTGAAAAAAATTGCAGGAGTAATATTAATAGGTTCTATTATTATTTGGCTTTTGGGATATTTTCCAAAAAATATTGATTATTCAAAAGATTATGAATCATTAATTGCAAAAGAACAGAAACAAGAACAACCAAATGCGGAAAAAATTCATGAGTTAGAGTTCCAAAAACGTAGCGAAGAACACGAAAAATCTTATATAGGAAAAATAGGTCATTTTGTAGCACCTGTTATGGAACCACTTGGCTTTGATTGGAAAATGAGCGTTTCTATTCTTGCTGGCATTGCAGGTAAAGAAATTACAGTAAGCACAATGGGAGTCCTCTATCAAGCTGATGAAGACTTAGAATCAGGCTCTTTGCAAAATAAACTTAAAGCCGAGACTTATGCATTTGGTGAAAAAGCAGGCGAAAAAGTTTATAATAAAGCTGTAGCTTTAGCATTTATATTGTTTATTTTAATTTATTTTCCTTGTATAGCAACAATCTCAGCTATTTGGAAAGAATCAAAACTTAAATGGGCAATTTTTTCAGGAATTTACACAACTGCAATTGCTTGGGTTGTTGGTTTTGCAGCTTATCAGATTGCAAAATATTTTATATAAATTTAAAAATATAAAAATGAAAAAACTAATATTTTATGTTTTTTTGGGAATTTCGATTAATGCGTTTTCTCAAAATTCAAATTTAACATATTTACAAGGAAATATTATTGCAAATCAAGATTCAATCGAAATTATAATTTCTATTGATGAAAATAATTCAGCCTATTTGTTTGTTCCTGAGCAATTTCTTTACAAAATGGAATCTAACGATACTTTTTATGGTGGAGATAGTTTGTTTTGTAATTTTAAGAAAATACCTGCGAGTTTTTGTGGAAAATTAATTGATGAAACACAAACTTTTTCAGGAGTTTGGAAGCAAGGAAAATCAGAATTAAAAACTGAGTTGAAAATTACTGATAATTCTGAATTTGCATTTTTAAATCGTCCTCAAACACCAGAACCACCATTCCCTTATTTAGAAAAAAATATTTGTGTTGAAAATTTAAAAGGAAATTCTGTTTTATGCGGAAGTTTAACTATTCCAGACACTTTAAAATCATATCCTTTGGTAATTTTAGTAAGCGGTTCGGGAGCTCAAGATAGAAACGAAGAAATTGCAGGACATAAAACTTTTATGGTAATTGCAGACTACTTAACACAAAATGGAATAGCTGTGTTTAGATATGATGATAGAGGCATAGCTGAATCAAAGGGCGATTTTGCAAATTCTACAACTTATGATTTTATGACAGATACTGAGGCTGTATTAAATTATTTTTATGATTTCCCAAATATCGACAAAACAAATATTGGAGTTTTAGGACATAGCGAAGGTGGACTGATTGCTTTTATGTTAGCAGCAAAAGAAACAAAAAAGTTAAATTTTATAATTAGTCTTGCAGGTCCTGGAGTGCCAATTAAAGAGCTTTTGGTTCAGCAATTGAAAGATGTAAATAAAAGTTTTAATTTTCCTGATGAGCATATTGAAGTTATGTGCGAAATGCAATCCGAAATTCTTGATATAGCAACAAAAAATGTGGATATGTATGAGTTGCGAAAAAATATTAAAATTATTTACGATAAATATGCTCAGCATTTTACCGAAGAAGAAAGACAAAAATATCAAATTGGAGATGCTGCAATAAATGTTGCTGTTATGCAATTATCATCGCCTTGGATGAAATATTTTATAAAAATTGACCCAGGCAAATATATTAAGAAAGTAAAATGCAGGGTTTTATCTATAAATGGTTCTACTGACTTGCAAGTAAAAATGGAAGATAACTTAAATAGTATTGAAAAGAATTTAAAAACTAAAAAAGAAGTACAAATTGTTGCTATTGAAGGTCTTAACCATTTATTCCAAAAATCAGAAACTGGTGCAATTAGTGAATATTATACAATTCAAAACACTATAGAACAACTTGTTTTAGATAAAATTGTTGAGTTTATAAAGTAAAAAGTTTTTAAAGATCATAAAGGCGTTAATTTTTATTACTATCTCCGCTCGCTCGGATTTGTAATCCGAGTGTAACATTACCAAGCACTCGGATTGCAAATCCGAGCGAGCGTCATGGTTGTTGGAGCGAGCTAATCGTAGCTTAATTCGAGCAAGCGAAGAAGTGTGTACGATTCAATAAACTCGTTTAAAAGTTTTTAAGCTTTAAAAATTTAAAAAAAAATAGTAATAGATTGATTTTTCCATTAAAAATAATTATATTTGTTTTATTAATTCATTGACAGATTAAGAACTATTTTTATGAGAAGAACATTAAATCTATTAAGAAAGCAAATAAGGAAAATAACACCTGGACTTGATAATTCTGAACAGGTTAACTATAATAAATTATTTGAGGGAATTCGTGGCTTTAAAGCTAATGAACATATTCCTAAAAGGAGTTTTTCGAGCAATTAGGTAAACATCAAAATCCGCATACCTTATATATTGGTTGTTCCGATTCTCGTGTAGTGCCAAACTTGGTTACTGGAACTATTCCTGGTGAGTTATTTGTTGTTCGTAACATAGGCAATTTTGTGCCTTATTATGATAGACGTTCAAATACTTTTGTTGCTACTTCAGCGGTAATTGAATATGCTGTTAAGCAGTTGAAAGTCAATCACATAATCGTTTGTGGACATTCTAATTGTGGAGGTTGTGAAGCAATATATCACAGCGATAAGGATATGAAACAACTACCACACACAAAAAAATGGTTGGAATTAGCAGCACCTGTAAAGAAAATTGTAGATGAACAAATAGCAAAAAAAATAATCTCAGAAGAAGATAGAAGTGTTTATACAGAAAAGATGAATGTGCTTGTACAAATTGACCATTTAATGCGATATCCATATATACGAAAAGCTGTGAAAAATGGCGATATTACCATAATGGGCTGGTGGTACAATATAGAAGAAGGCGAAATCTATGACTACGACTTTGAACTAAAGAGATTTATAAAAGTGGAGTAGGTAGTTGATTATAATAAGATTTTTGTATGACATCAAATTCACAAAATTCATATTTAACATTACGAGAATCAATAATAAATCTTGGCTATGAATGGCAAGAAAAAGATTATTTCTTCTGCCACGGAGTATTACCTATTATTAATGATGCTATTGCCGATATGAAAGAGTATGTTGGTATTTTGCTATGTACAGATGGCAATATTGATCTGATTATCAATGAGGTAGATTATCATATTGAAGCATCAACTTTACTTATTGCTCATCCTTCGTCTATTGTACATATTATTCGTTCAAAAAAGCAATACAAAGGTATTCTTTTGTTTATTTCACGTGATTTTTTAGGCAAACATATTATAAATACTCAACTGATAAAACCTTTCCGTCAAATTTCAAAAAATAAATACACACTTACTAAACTTACTAACCAAGAACAGAAAAATCTTATAGAAATTTATAAATTAATTTATAGAAAAAAAGAAAGCAAACATTCTGTATTTCAATTAGAAACATTGCGTAATTTGTTTTTAGCTTTTATTTGTGAAGTCGCTGAAATTTTCTTGAAAGGTAAAGTGATTGAAAATAATTTAACAAGAAACGAAGAAATTACTGATTCTTTTTTGTCTTTGCTCTCAAAAGCAATAAAAATATCTAATAAAACAGCCTTTTTTGCTGATCAATTAAACATATCTTCGAAACATTTAATTAAAGCTGTTAAAACAACTACAGGAACATCACCAGGTGTTTTTATTAATGAAAAAATAGCAGACAATGCTAAAATATTGCTTGCAGATAATAGGTTGTCTATCAGTCAAATATCTGAAAAATTAGGATTCTCCGAAACATCATCATTTAGTAAATTTTTTAAAAAACAAACAGGTATATCGCCATCATTATTTAGAGAAAAACTTTAAATAGCGAATTTTGGGCAAGTACATGTGAATTTTAGGCAATAATTGCAGTTTTATGTTTACTAATTTTGTAAATACTAATCTGTATTATTTGTTGTATTAGTTTTTATTGCAATAAATGATATGGAAGGAATTACAGAACTATAAAAAATTTATTAGAATGAATAACAAACAAATTAAAGACAATCCTCCGCAAAGACCGGGTATAAATTGGAGAAGTTTTTTCTGGACAATAGCATTATTGTTGGTGCTTAATTCATTGGTATTTCCTTATTTGTTTAAACCTCAAATTGTATCCACAACTTACAGCGATTTTCTCGATAAAGTCGATTCTGGATTAGTTACAAAGGTAAATATTGAAGGGAGTAAAGTGTTTTTTACAATATCTAATGATACTTTAGATAAGAAAGATGAACAAGAAGAAATTGTTTACGAAACTGGTAAAATGAATGATGTAAATTTAGTTGACCGATTATTAGTGGCAGATAGTCCTAATAAAAACGGAAAAATTGAATTTACAGAAATTATTCCTCGTGAAAATTCACCAATTTTAAATTTCTTGCTTTATTGGATATTACCGGGTGCAATATTTTTCTTTATTTGGAGATCTGCAATGAAGTCAATGAGGGGAAGAATGGGTGGAAACTATATGAGTTTTGGACAAAATAAAGAAAAAATTTATGCCGAAAATGAAGTAAAAACAACATTTGCAGATGTTGCTGGACAAGAAGAAGCTAAAGAATCATTAAATGAAATTATTGATTTTCTGCATAATCCAAAAAAATATACAGAAATAGGTGCTGCTTTGCCAAAAGGAGTGTTGTTAGTAGGTCCTCCAGGAACAGGAAAAACACTTATAGCTAGAGCAGTTGCAGGAGAAAGTAAAGTTCCATTTTTTGCTATTTCAGGAGCTGAATTTGTGCAAATGTTTGTAGGAATGGGAGCTGCCAAAGTGCGTGATTTATTCGAGCAAGCAAATAAAAAAGCTCCTTGTATTATTTTTATTGACGAAATTGATGCTATAGGCAAAAGACGTGATGGAATGACTACTAATGATGAGCGAGAACAAACTCTAAATCAATTGCTTACAGAGATGGACGGGTTTGATGGAAAGGAAGGAGTTGTTATTTTAGCAGCTACTAACCGTCCCGAAACTTTAGATAAGGCATTGCTTCGTCCCGGTAGGTTCGACCGTAGAGTGCAAATGGAACTTCCAGATTTAGAAGGACGGAAAGCAATATTGCAAGTACATCTAAGAAAAGTAAGACACGAAGAAATAGATTTAGACTTAATTGCTAGAGCAACATCAGGAGCATCGGGAGCTGAAATAGCTAATATTGTAAATGAAGCTGCTTTAAGAGCTGTTAGAAATAATTGCAAAAGCATAACAACAAACGATTTAGAAGAAAGTATAGAAACAGTTATTGCTGGAGCGAAACGTAAAGGAAAAGTAATTTCAGATAACGAAAAACGTATTATTGCTTATCACGAAATAGGACATGCTATAGTTGCTGCAATGCAAACTCATTCTGCACCTGTGCATAAAATAACTATTATTCCACGCACATCTGGAGCATTAGGATATACCATGCAAATTGATGAAGGAGAGCGTAATTTGTTGACTAAAGAAGATTTGCATAATAGAATAACTACGCTTACAGGAGGACGTGCTGCTGAAGAAGTTATTTTTAATAAAATCACTACTGGTGCTTCAAATGATATTGAACAAGCTACAAGAATTGCTCGTGCTATGGTTACTCGTTATGGAATGAGCGAAGAATTTGATATGGTGGCTTTAGAAACAATAAATAATCCTTATTTAAGTAGCGATACATCTTTGAGTTGCTCACCAGAAACAGCAGCTAAAATTGACGATGTTGTTTTTGATATAGTAAAGAAAGCTCATGAAAAAGCAAAAAATATAATTAGAGAAAATGAAAGTAAAATGCACGAACTCTCCGAATATTTACTAAAAAAAGAAACTATTACGGGAGAAGAATTTATGAATATATTAGAAGATAAAAATTAAAAAATTATAATTATGAAGACATTTAAAAAAATGGAAAAAAACATTAAACGTTGGTATTTAATGCTTATCGTTGGAATAGTGTTTATAATTTTAGGAATTTGGACAATAGCCACACCATTAAATGCTTATGTTGCTTTATCTATTGTGTTTGCTTTGGGATTTCTCATTAGTGGAATTGTTGAATTGGTTTTCGCTTTGTATAATAAGCATCAAAATTGGGGCTGGTCTTTGGCTTTAGGCATTTTAACTACAGTAGTAGGGGTTCTTGTGTTGATTTATCCTGAAGCATCAATGCTTACTTTGCCTATTTATGTTGGTTTAACTTTACTTTTCCGTTCAATATCAGGCATGGTAACAGCTTATGATATGAAACAATATGGTATTTTAGACTGGGGCACTTTGATGGTAACCGCCATTTTAGGATTAATTTTTTCGTTTATTTTGCTGTGGAATCCAGTGTTCGCAGGTGTTAGTGTAGTTGTTTGGACAGCAGTAGCATTTGTTATAATAGGTGCTTACACTGTTTATTTTTCCTTTAAATTGCGAAAACTCAATAAAATGATGAAAGAAGAATAGACTGTTTTGTTGTCTGTTTATATGGTTAAAAGCAGTTACTACAACAATAAGTGGTAACTGCTTTTTATAAATCTTATTTCTCAATCAATTTTTCATAAGTTTTTTCCACAATATCGTTTAATTCAGTGTAAAAATTTTCTATTTCTGATTTAGGAGGTGTTTTATTTCGCCATTTAGCTAATTTTTTTTCTGTTTCATCAAAAATGTTCCTTTCAATAGGTTCAATAATCTGAATATATCCATTGTTTTCTTTATTTACCAATTTAGAAATTTGTAAATAGTGGTATCCGTCTGGGTTGTCTATTGGGTAACATTCTTTAAATAGCTTCATATTGTAATGATTTAGCTTTGAATTTTTTAACGAATCATTGTAAATTACTGCATTTGGTAATTCTGATTCGCTTGCCCATAGTGGCAAAGCAATACATGTGTTAGGATAGCCTATCATTGTCCACATTGTAGTAAATTGTGGAACTTCATTATTCTTAACACCTTGAATAACAATACAAGAAGCAGAACCATAGCTTGTAATTAAATTGTCGGAATGTATAAATTTATCGCTTGCAGTTTCTTTTTCGTAAATTTCTCTGTAATCATTTTTTGTAATAGGATTATATAAACATCTTGAGAATTTTTGTATTATATCGCGATAATCTATAGAATTTTCTTTTATTGCTTTATCAAAAATAAGTTTTGCAGTTTGCAATCTTACAAAGCCGTATCCAATATTTGGTTTTCCTGTTTCAGAAAAATTTGTTCTTAAAATAAAACCTTCTGGAGCAATATTTGAGTCGTTTGCATCATATTTTGTCCAAGTATAATTATTTACTTCGTAAAAAGCAGCACCACCTTTTGCATCAATTACTCCAAAATGAGTAGCTAATCCCATAGGTTTTGGAGTGTTGTTTAGTAAATTTTCAAAATCTTCTAAGTTTTTGCATGTTTCTAAAGCTTTTTTCATAAAATAGCCTTCATTATCTTTAACTTTTGCACTATCATTTAGATTTACGTTAAATGAGGCACTATTCATAATTGCAAAACCTAATTCATTGTTACCGCCCCAAACTTCTTTACCTAAACTGTCAATTGAATTAACAATTCCTATAAAAGCATATTTTCCTTTTTCGGCAGGAAATTTTTTAGCATAATTTTCTAAAAAATCAGTATCTCTCAATTTCCAAATTATAGGACGACCATCTTTAGTGGCTTTGCCTGATATTACAGCAGTTGTACAGCAATACGCATTTTCTAAAAATAATGAAAAGATTATAGCGAAAAAATATTTCAGATGTGTCATAAAACAAAATTATTAACAAACATTGCGAAAATACATAAAATTAGAAGACACTAGGTTAATTTGTGCAATTTTTTATTGAAATTTGAAACAAAAAAATAAAATATTTCAATAATTTGAGCGTTTAAAACTAAAAAATATAAATATGAAAGTTAAAATCATTAAAATAATATTGCCAACAATACTTGGATTATTGACAGTGCTTGGAGTGTTAGTAGTTCTCAATTTTATCATTTACGATGGAGATGCCTTTAGCAAACCTGATAATGGCTTTTTTACAATATTTGTACCTATAAGCATATTTATTGCAATGATAATTCAGTTAGTATCACTACCTTTTTGGGAAAAGTTTAAGTCTTATAAAAAAGTTTGGGGATTAACACTTTTTCAATTTACTACAATACTTTGCATTATATCAGGATTAATTTTTGGATTAGTATTTTGGGAAAGAAGCTTTGGCTTTGGTGAATTTATTGCAGTTTCTATAACTGGTATTATTGCTTTTGCCATATACTGGACAGTAAACTTAATAACAATAAAACAAATTGAAAAATTGTAGTATAATAATATTTTTAATTATGCCTAAATTCTATTTTTTATTTTGTCTTAGTTTTTTTATTTTATTTCTTTCATGTGAAAATAAAAATGATGAGTTTAATCTTCAAACTGGTGATTTGTTATTTTCTGTAGGGAAGGAGGAGTCTGGTTTACATAATGCTATTCAAAGCTCGACAGGACAAAACACAGAACTTGCTTTTACTCATGTCGGAATTGTTAGTGTTGAGAATGATAAAACTTATGTGTTGGAATCAATTCCTTTTAGTGGAGTTGTTAAAACGCCTTTGGAAGATTATTTTGAAAATTCTGCTTTTATCGACAATAAATATTTAATTGCAGTAGGAAGGTTGAAAAAAGAATTTGAATACATTATCCCAAGCGCAATAAAAAATGCTGAGAAAAATTTAGGCAAAAAATACGATTATGCTTATGATGAAAGCAACGATGAATTTTATTGTAGTGAGTTAGTTCGCTTTGCATATTTAGACTCACTTCAAAATCCAATTTTTGAATCTTTATCAATGACTTTTAAAAATTTTAAAGCCGACAGCATTGATGCTTACTGGGTGCAACATTTTGAAAAATTAGGGGAACCAGTACCCGAAGGCAAACCTGGGACAAATCCAGCCGATATGAGTAAATCGCCTGTTATAGAAATAGTTTATCAGTATTATTAAAAGGCTAAGCAACTTTACAAACTTTTGCTTTAAGTGAGCTCATAAACTCGGTTCAAACTTTACGAACTTTACGAACTTTACGAACTTTACGAACTTTACGAACTTTAC
>ENA-UOOK01002647-UOOK01002647.1-fermentation-metagenome-genome-assembly--contig:-NODE-2647-length-21565-cov-11.025291_pt1 | contig 21565 bp, 20 predicted proteins | sample MGYA00245777_ERZ724023 | MGnify/ENA primary metagenome ERZ724023 (study PRJEB28704, sample SAMN03018312) | fermentation metagenome | biome: anthropogenic terrestrial biome; feature: soil...
TGATGATTGTATATCTTACGGATTAAAAATCCTTATAGTAATATCGTGCGGGAGTCGGAAATCCCGCACAACCAAAAATCCTAAAATCCTTTAATCCTAAAATCTTAATTCAGACAATCATCTCAACGCCTAAACGAATAAACAAAAAAAGGAACGAATTATCGTCCCTTTTTTAGTGCTTTTATTATGTCTTTATTTTATTCTTTCAGAATATTCAGCTGTTCTGGTATCAACCTTAATTCTTTCTCCTGTTTCGATGAAAAGTGGAACTCTAATTTTTGCTCCTGTTTCAACGGTTGCGTCTTTCATTGCATTGGTTGCGGTATTGCCTTTTACTCCTGGCTCGGTGTAGGTTATCTCCATATCAACAAATGGTGGCAATTCGCAGGAAAGAGGGGTTTCGGTATCTGCATGAACTATCATTTCAACATATTGTCCTTCTTTTAGGAACTGAGGTGCATTGATAATGTCTTCTTGAATTGATATTTGCTCAAAGTCTTCTGCGTGCATAAAATGATAGCCTGAATCATCTTTATATAAGAATGTGTAAGGGCGACGTTCTATTCTTGCTATATCTATTTTTGAGCCTGCTAAAAAAGAATGTTCTAAGGTTCTTCCTGTTTTAAAGCTTTTTAGTTTGGTGCGAACAAAGGTATTGCCCTTACCTGGTTTAACATGTAAAAACTCTACAACAGAAAGTAAGTCTCCGTTCATTTCAATACATACTCCGTTTTTAATATCTGTGGTTGTTGCCATAAAATTAGTTTGATTAATTATTAATTTCTTTTTCTTTATTTTTCAATTCTTCAATATGCCTTTCCATAAACTCGTTATCCTCTTTTAGTTTTGTGTAGTGTGTTTGGTAGAAATTTGCTTTCAGTGAGCTGCTAATCATTCTTATAATACATACACCCAAGAGACAAGTTAAGATAATTTCTGATGTTGGTTTCGCAAATATATAGTAACCTATCAGTGCTAAAATTCCTATATAAGATAGTATGTCTAAGAATTTTGATATTTTAATTTTGTTCATCTTGTAATTGTTCAATGAGTTGCAAAAGTAATTCTTTTTTTCTTTTTACCAAAATATTTGAATAATGAGGATAATTATATATCTTTGCAGTTTCAGAATTCAAAGTAAATGGTTTAAATTAAGATATAACTATGAAGAAGTTATTAATAAGTATAATTCTATGTTTGTTTGTAGCAGTTGGCTACGGACAAAATCTTACCGATCTTGATGATGCAAAACTAACCGATTTCACTAATAAATTAACTAAGCTACCTTTTTCAGAGAGAGATGTGATTATTAAAGCAGGAGCATTATTTGAACAAGAGTTTAAAGATGACCCTTATGTTGCAGATTGGGCTTTTCAAATCTTGTATTTTTATCATGAAATTAGTTGTGAAGACAAAACAGTAACCCTACACAAAACTTTTTCAGATGAGGAAATAAGAGGTTATTTCCATAATGACATTTGGGTGCTTCCTAAGCTCAAATCTAATATTTCAAGTTTTATAAAAGAGTATGCCCAATGGGGATATAGAATATCTTCCGATGAAGACACCTCTTACGCAATGGAAGTTGATTCAACCTTCCTTATAAAGCGTTATAGCAAATACTTATCGCAAGACTATGCCTATTATTTCACCAATTATGTTGCAGACTTGGGAGTTACTCCTTATTGGCATTCCGAATTGAATGTTTCTATTTCTGAAATTATGCGAAGAGTTCAGTGGCGAGACCTTTTGCTTGATAAGAACCCTGATTTTGTGAGAAATGATTTAGTAACAAGAGAAATAGAATACCTTCTCTTTTCTATAACCAAAGGCTTAGAGCACACTCCAATTTATGGAGAGAATAGAGACCAAATGAAGGTTCACGACCCAAGAGAAGGCTTTGACTTTACAAAGATATCTAATGAAGGCGAAATTATATTACCAGAATATAAAAGTGCGATACAATCTTATTATAGAGCTTTCCCAGAAACTAAATGGGGCTTATATCTTACAGAGTTTATGCACCGCTTGTCTCTTAACAAGTATCGCTTCTCAAATGAGATAGACAACTTTGTTTTAGAGAACCTTTTCCCTGAAAACAGAAAGAATATAGACCCTATTCTAAAATATAAAGATATTCTTATTGACAACCTAATGGATTAAACTATTATGAAGAAACTCTTGTTTGTAGCCCTTCTATTAACACTCTTTAATGTAACATCCTTTTCTCAAAACAAAATAACCCTTGAAGACATATGGGTAAAAGGAACATTTAGAGCAAAATCAATCAATGAAATTCGTTCAATGGAAGATGGTGAACATTATTGTATTTTGACCAGCAAAGGAATTGATAAATACCAATACAAAGATGGACAAAAGGTAGAAAGAATAATTGACTTTGCTCTTTTAAACTTTGGAACAACAGGACAAAACCATTCAGTTTTTGACTATAACTTCTCCAAAGATGAAAAGAAGATAATAATAGCAGTTAATCCCGAATTCATATACCGCTATTCCTTTGTGGCAGATTATTATATATATGAATTAGAAACCAAATCCTTCTACCCATTAGACAATGGTAACAAACAACGCTTGGCAGATTTCTCACCCGATGGCAATAAGGTATCGTGGATAAGAGATAATAACCTCTATATAACCGATATTTCCTCTTCTAACAAAGAAGTCAAACAAATCACCACCGACGGAGAATACAATAAAATTATTTATGGAACATCAGACTGGGTTTACGAAGAAGAGCTTGGTTTAGTTAAGGGCTATGCATGGAACGAAACAAGCACTAAGTTAGCCTACTATCGTTTCGATGAAACCAATGTAAAAGAATATTCAATGCAAATTTGGGGAGAGTTATATCCTTATAATTATAAATACAAATATCCCAAAGCAGGAGAGGACAACTCTGTTGTAGATATATTTATTTATGACTTGCCAACCCAAAACCATGAGCAAATCAATTTAGGACAAGATAAAGACTATTATCTACCAAGAATTCAATTTTCCAAAGACCCCAACCAATTAATCATACATAAACTCAATAGGCTTCAAAACCAATATGAGATACTTTCTTTCAACACCTCCAACCATCAAATAGAAACTATCTATTCTGAAACCAATCCATTCTATATTAACGAGCCCGAAGTAGTTTATTTCCTTAAAGACAACTCAGCCTTTATAATTAAATCGGAGAGAAGCGGTTACTCACACCTCTATTTAGTTAAACTAAAAGACAAATCCATAAACCCTATCACATCGGGCAACTACGATGTAGAGAAGATATGCTATATTGACCAAAAGGATAAGAAAGTCTATTATACAGCAGCTGAAAGTTCAGCCATTAATAGAGAACTATGCGTTGTAAACTTCAATGGGAAGAAGAAAAGAATTTTATCAAAAGAAATTGGAACCAACGATGCCTCATTCAGCAAAACAGGGAAGTACTATATAGGCACATATTCCGATGCTAATACTCCTAATGTATTTACTGTAAATAACCAAAAAGGAGAGGCATTAGTAACCTTAGAAGACAATGCCGCCCTTAAAGACACTCTTAAACTCTATGGGCAAGAGAAAAAAGAATTTGGCTCATTCAATACCTCAATAGGTATAACCCTAAACTATTGGATGATAAAACCAGCCAATATGCAAAAAGGTAAAAAATACCCAGTGCTTTTCTTTGTTTACGGGGGACCCTCCTCACAAGAGGTGCTAAACTCCCAACGCCGAGCAACAGATATGTATTGGTTTAAGATGTTGGCACAGCAAGGCTACATAGTAATCAGTATAGACCCAAGAGGAACAGGTATGAGAGGAGAAGCCTTCCGCAAATGCACATACAAAGAACTTGGCAAACTGGAAACAGAAGACCTAATAGAAGCAGCCAAATACTTCTCGGAAATAGAATACATAGACAAAACCAGGTTAGGAGTCTTTGGTTGGAGTTACGGAGGCTATATGTCGAGCCTTGCCATAACAAAAGGAGCAGACTATTTCAAAACAGCCATAGCCGTTGCACCTGTAACCAATTGGCGATACTACGATAATATCTACACCGAACGCTTTATGCAAAAGCCACAAAACAACGGCGAAAACTACGACATCAACTCCCCAATCAACCATGTAGACAAACTCAAAGGCAATTACCTTCTCATACACGGCACAGCCGACGACAATGTACATGTTCAGAACTCTATGGATTTAGCCGAAGCTCTCATTCAAGCCAATAAGCAGTTTGAACAATTCTACTACCCCAACAAGAACCACGGCATCTATGGAGGAAACACCCGATTGCACCTCTACCAACTAATGACAGACTTTATTAAACGCAAACTCTAAAACCCCCTTACCGCTATGGTAAACGAACTAATAAAATATGTTCAAGAGCATAACTTATTCCAAAAAGACCAAACAATTCTTTTAGCCGTTAGCGGAGGAATTGATTCTATGGTACTATGCGATTTGTTTCAGAAGAGTGAATATAAATTTGCAATAGCACACTGCAACTTCCATTTAAGAGGCGAAGAATCAAACAGAGACGAGCAATTTGTTAGGCAATACGCCCAAGCCAATAATATAACAATTCACGTAAAAGACTTTGACACCTATAAATATATGCAAGTCAAGGGAAAGAGCCTTCAAATGTCGGCAAGAGAACTCCGTTACGATTGGTTTGAAACCCTATTAGAACAAAATAACTACTCATTTATTGCAACAGCACACCACTCAGACGACTCCATAGAAACCTTCCTTATCAATCTTCTCAGAGGAACAGGCATAGCAGGACTACACGGGATGCTTCAAAAGGTAAATAACGTCATTCACCCACTCCTTTTCACCAATAGAAAAGCCATCACACAATACCAAATAGCCAACAAAATAGAATACGTAGAAGATTCCACCAACCAATCCACTAAGTACACTCGCAACAAAATACGCCACGAGCTAATCCCTCTAATGAAAGAGATAGCCCCCAACTTCCAACGCACCATAATTCGCAATATAGAACGTTTTAGAGAAACAGAAGAAGTCTTTCGTTCGGTAGTAAATAAAGTAGAACAAGACCTGATAGAAGTGGACAACAATAATAACATTGTTAAACTCTCCATAAGCAAGCTTCAAACCCTTTTTCCTCAGAATATCTTCCTTTACGAGCTATTGAGCCCCTATGGATTCAACGAATCAACCATCAATTCCATAGCAGAAGCCCTTTCAGAAACGCCAGGCAAACAATTCTACTCCGAAACCCATCGCCTTATAAAAGACAGAGAATACCTTATAATAGCACCCAACACACAAGCTGATACCAAACAATACTACATACACGAAGACCAAACCAATTTAAACACCCCCATAAGACTTCATATAGAACTTCTCAAAGACCTATCCTTTGTTAGAATACCAAAAGTAAAAGAGATAGCAATGTTAGACGCCGACAAACTCCAATTTCCTTTAATCCTAAGGAAGTGGAAACAAGGCGATAGCTTCTTCCCATACGGATTCAGAGGCGAAAAAAAAATCTCAGAGTTCTATAAAAACCTCAAATACTCCATCATAGACAAAGAAAACCAATGGCTATTATGTTCATCAGACGATATAATATGGGTAGTTGGGCAGAGAATAGACGAAAGATACAAAATCACCAACCAAACCAAAACCATATACAAGTTAGAATTAGATGAATAAATACTTGTGTTTTTATTACGCATTATCTTTTTGGGCTTTGCTAATATTCTTGCCCCTTTTGAGTTTTGCCCAACCCAACCCCGCAATACAGCAATACAAAGTAAGCCTTCACCAAGACTCCCTAAAAGAAAACGTACGCCTCTTACAAAACTACCAATCGCGCTACGCCTTCCACCCCAACCGAAAACAAATAGCCACCTCCCTCAAAGAACGCCTCCAAGCTTACGGCTGGGAAACAGAATTGGACAGCTTCTTCATTGCAAACCTTGAATTTCCAAAGCATTCGGGCATAATCAATAACGAATGGCAATACAATGTTGTAGCACACAAAACAGGCTCATTTTTACCCGATAGCATATTTATTATAGGAGCACACTACGACAGCTACGCCAACTTAGACACCCCTTCAACCTACTTTGATTACTCCCCAGGAGCCGACGACAACGCCTCAGGAGTCAGTGCCGTTTTAGAAATAGCACGAATATACCAAAAACATAATATCACACCACTTAAAACCATTCGTTTAGAACTCTATGCTGCCGAAGAAACCGGCTTGCACGGAAGTACCTATGCCGCACAAGAGTCTTTCAACAAAAACGAGGCACTCTCAGCAATGCTTTGCTTGGATATGATAGGACACAAAACAGATAGCCTCACCCCCTTTGAATGTCAATTAATATCCTACGACAACTCTGAGGAAATTACAGCCCTTTGTCAAACTCTAAGTCTTACCTACACCGACCTTATTCCCCATGTTACTGCATTGAAAAACAATGCCTCCGACTCCTATTCCTATTACCTCAAAGGCAATAAAGCCCTCTTTCTTCACGAACAGGACTTCCATCCCTTCTACCATAGTTCTGCCGACACATTAGAAACCCTCAATTTTTCCTATCTCAAACAACTCACCACCTTAGCCTTTGCCCTCACATACCAAATGACCAGTACATCAGACCTATCCATAATCAACCACCCGCACCCAGCCACCAACCCAACCTCATTTCAAATACTGGAAAACCCAGTTAAAGACAACATAAAACTTCAAAGCAATAGCCCAATTTCTAATCAAGCCCAACTCTTTCTAACCAGCACACAAGGACAAGTCATTGTTCAAAGCCCACTTTCCCAATACCAGATAGGTCCCTCCTCCTATCATATCCCCGTTCACTCTCTGCCCCCAGGCCTTTATATACTAAGCCTAAGAAGCCCCACCATTATCTCAACACATAAAATTATTATCTACTAACCCCCTTTTTCTTACTCATAGAACACAGAAAAGGCAATACCCATCGAAGAAATACTATTGCTTTAATTTCAACGCCTATTGAAAATAATTTCAACGCCTATTGAAAATAATTTCAACGCCTATTGAAATAAATCCTAACGCCTATTGAAATAAATCCTAACGCTTGTTGAAATAAATCCTAACGCTTGTTGAAATAAATCCTAATAACGATTGAAAATGATCCTAACGCCGTTTAAAATGATCCTAACGCCGTTTAAAATAATCCTAATAGTTATTAGAATAAATCCTAATAGGCGTTGAAATATTTTTCAATAGGCATTAGAAAATTTTTAAGGCTAAGACTCTTTATTTGAGTGCTTTTAGAATATTACTCTTCTTTCTTATTATTAATTTCCTCTTGAGTATCTTCTAACCAATAGGGGTCGTCATCTGAGGGGTCGGTCTCTTCTTCTATGGTAGGCTCTTTGGCAATGATGTAACCTTTCTTACGATAGAGGATTGCAAATACAATTCCTGTTATTGCACCTCCTAAATGTCCCTGCCATGAGATACGTGGCGAGGACTGAAACATAGGAAATATTCCCCAAACAACTGAACCATAGAGAAAGATAACTAAAAATCCAAAAGCGGCTTGTTGTTTGTTTTTATTTATGAATCCACTTAATATGTGAAACCATGCCAAGCAGTAAACCAAACCACTTGCTCCTATGTGTATGGAACCTTTTGTCCCAATTATCCATGCTGCTAAGTTAGAGAAGATATAAAAAAATATAAAAAGTCCGGAGGCTTTCTTCTTGTAGAAAAGATATAATCCGAACAAGAGTAATAAGCAAGCCGCAGAGTTGGAAGCTAAGTGAGAGAAGTCGGTGTGAAGTAGAGGCATAGTAAGAATTCCTCTAAGTCCAACCAAGGTTCGGGGCTCTAAGCCAAAATTTGATAGAGATATATCAGAGATTCTCTCCAATATCTTTATGCTCCATAGAAGTATGCAAAAACTTACTGGAACTATTAGAGCGCTATAAAATTCTTTCTTTTCACTATTCATAACTAAGTTGCAAAGATAATAATTCTAAGTAGTTTTGAATAAAACTTATTATTTTTATGCCTTCTTTTGTAAAGAAATCTTATATTTGCAAATTAAACTTAGTGTAAATTAATATGAATAGGAATAATATTTTATTGGTGTTAGCTATTATTTTAATGCTAATTACTGCAATGCAGACTAATGCTCAACGAAGAAACAAAGCTCCTGAGAATCGCTTTGGTGTAAGAGCAGGTTTTAATATGAGCGATTTAACTTCTGCCACAGGAATTGATGTATTTAATGGTTTGGCTCTCTACAATAAGAATTTGGAACACGTGGGCTTCAACGACACTAAGCCATTCAAATATGGATTTAATGTGGGCTTCACCTCGCAGATACAACTCTATGACGCATGGTATTTACAGCCATCTCTAATTATTACATCAAAGGGTTACAAAATCAATTCTCAAAACTTAGGCTATGAAGCTCAAAATGTAGAAATAAATACTAATGCTTTCTATGTTCAGTTGCCAATTGATGTTGTGTGGAAGTACGAGATAACAGATGATTTTAGGTTTCTGGCAGCACTTGGAGGCTTTTTAGGTTACGGAATAGCTGGTAACACTTATTTTGAAGACCATTACGGCGAAAAGAATCAACCAAGAACCGACCACGAGCAAACCTGGAAGCCATCAAAAGCAAATGGATATATAGGATACGACCGTACAGTTCACGGGCTATACTATAAAGATATAGATGAAACTTTTGAAAGCGAAGGAACTAATCGTTTTGATGCGGGATTAGAGATAGGGATAGGCTTTGAATTGAAGAGCTTTCAACTAATGCTAACTTATCAATACAGTCTTACTCCTTTCTATGATTATGATTATGATTTCTCTCAAAGGTATAAAACGGCTAATATTCCTAACACAACAAACTCTTTTGAATATCTTCGTATAGAAACTCCAAAATCTCCTTCCTATCAAGTTTTTTCCCTAACGCTTTCCTACTATCTTGATTTCTTCTCTAATAAGATAAAATACTAATAAAAGTAAGTAAATAATAAAATAAGCCAACCCTTCGTTAAAGAGAAATGAAAAAGATATTATTCTTTATGGTTTTCACCTTTGCTTTTGCAAATCTCTTTTCGCAAGAGGCGGATAGTATTTTAGCTGATGACAATTTGAATCCAGAGATACATAACCCTAATCCAGCTCAATATATGTTAATCACAGGAGCAAGTTTTGGGAGAGGGTTTTTCGCAGAAAGTTTTTCCGAAACATTTCTTGGAGCCTCTGGAAGTTTTAAATTAAATGAACAATCTTGGCTAAGGGTTGGAGCTATGACAGGTGATACAAGAATAAAAGGAAACTTATTCTCTTCTAATCCAGAAGACAAAGCACCTTATGCCAATCATTATAGAAGAAATGCAGCTTATATAGGTATGGATTTTGAATTGAATAAAAGAGCCTTGCTTTCAGTTACGGCATTCTACGACTTAGCTTCGCCACAAACTCAATTGGGAACAGCAAATTCAAGAAATAATCTTTACACCTATGGTTTTAATGCTAATCTAACTTATAAGATTACAGAAAGTTCTTTCTTTAAATTGGGAATAACAATAATAGATTCCAATAATCCATATTCTTTAATGTCAATGTATAGTCCTTATCTCAATCCTATGGGAGTGCATTATGGGGCGTTAGGACATAGCTATGGGATTAATAATATTGGCTTTATGAATTGGTAGTTCAGCACTCTTTGCTTTATATTAAAGTTTTCTTCCAACCATTAAGCCATCTCTAAGAGGGATAATAAGATTTTCCATCATTTTGTCTTCGGTTATTTTCTTGTTAAAAAGATTAATGGCAAGGGTTTCTTTGTCTTGTGGCATTGGATTTAGAGCAACCTTACCATACCAAAGTATATTGTCGGCTATCATAATACCACCCTTACGTAATTTCCCAACGCACATATCGTAATACAAAGGATAATTAGCTTTGTCGGCATCTATAAAGATTATATCAAATTCCTCATTAAGCGTAGGTAGAATATCAATAGCTTTTCCTATATGTAGCTTTACTTTGTCTGAAAGATTATTTGATTGGAATAGGTTTTGAAGAAACTCTTTATACTCTTGCTCTTTTTCAATTGTATGTATAATTCCTTCTTCTTGCAATCCGTCTGCCAAACAAAGAGTAGAGTAACCACTAAATGTACCTATCTCTAAAATATATTTAGGCTTAATCATATTAGATATTAACTTTAAGAAGGTTCCTTGCCAATTACCACTAATCATATGAGGTCTAACGAAATTGAGATGGGTTTGCCTATTTAAGCTTTTGAGATTATCCGTTTCCTCACTTAGATAGGTTTGGCAATAATTTTCTATCCTCTGATCTAAGAAAGGGTTTATTTGTTTTTCTTCCATTATTATATTAAAGTTCTAATATTTTAAATTCCACTCTTCTGTTTTTGGCTCTACCTTCTTCTGTTTTGTTGTCGTCAATTGGCTGTTTGGCTCCATACCATTTGTATCGCAAGCGATTAGAATCAATACCCTGAGAAGTAAGATAGTCATAAACAGCCTTAACCCTATTTTGAGAAAGGTTGTTATTATAGCGGTCGGAACCCTTGTTGTCTGTATGACCAGAAAGTTCAATTTGCATTGTTGGGTACTTCTCAAGAAGATTTATGAGGTTATGAAGCTCAACATAAGATTGTGGAAGCAAGACACTCTTATCAAATTCAAAGAAAATGTTCTCCATTATTACCACTTGCCCCACTTCATACTGAGGTTCGTTCTTCGTTTTTGTAATGGTTATATTATTATCGTATTCTATCTTTTTCTGACAATTTAAACATATAACTGAAACATCATCTATATAATAGTAAGCACCAGGAAGCAGATAAGTAAGATAGGGTAAATCAACAACATTACTTTGTTGGGCTGGATAGAAATTGCCAATTGTTAAGAACTTCTCACCACCTTTTGCAATAAACTCACCCTCTATTTTTATCCAATTCTCAACGTCAGTAATAGGATTATCAAAAGAATTAACAACTTGTGGTTTAAGGTAAGTAGATATTGATTGACTTACGCCGTTATCATGTTTTATTGTATTTTTTTCAGTAAGCATTTCACGAGTATCTTCTGCAATCCTGTTAGAAGTAAACAAACCTCCAATGGTTGCAATAGCTCCTGATGAAAATTCACTCAGACTCACATAAAAAGTAAGTTTATAAGTTCTGCCTTCTTCCAAATATTCTTTCAGCTCTGTTTGAATATATTCTCTATATGTTGTTTTGGAAGTATATATTCCAACCATTCCAACACCAGTTCTGGGCATCTGAATACCTAATTTATTCTTAGGAATACTTGTTTGTTTTGCTCCACATTTATTATAATAATCAGCACTTCCTCCTGTTGGTTGCCACCAAGCCATTGCCTGCGACATATACCCATAAGGCTCTATCTTTTGAGGGCAAGCCAAATACTGCTCAAAAGAAGGATTGTAAATTAAGTTTTCCTGAGAGTAGGAGGGAAGAGAAATAATCAGAAATAAAAATATACTAAGCTTAAATAGAAATAAGTTAAGTTTATTTTTATGTAAGTTAAGTTTATATCCTCTCATCTAAAACCTCCTTCCAATTAATTGATTCTTTTGCATTAAGCCAAATATAACTTTCTTCCTTACGGAACCAAGTCATCTGGCGTTTGGCGTACCTTCTCGTGTTTGTTTTAATATCTTCAATTGCCTCTGAAAGACTTGTTTCACCACTAAAATACTTAAATAGTTCTTTGTAACCAACCGTATTAAGAGAAGATAGGTTTCTGAATTGATAAACCTGCCTTGCCTCTTCCACAAGTCCTTCTTCAATCATTAAATCAACCCTTTGGTCTATTCTTTCAATAAGTTCAGCCCTATCTCTTTGAAGTGCAAACCTAATAATCTCAAAATCTCTTTTTACCTTTTGGTTTGTCCTATACGACGAGAAAGTTTTCCCTGTTTGGCGAAATAGTTCCAAAGCACGAATTAGCCTTATATGGTTTTTAGTATCCACAATATTATAGTACTCAATATCCTTCTCCTTCAATTCTTCTTGCAATGCAGTAATACCTTCCTCTTTGAAAACCTTGTTAAGCTCGTTCCTAATCTTAATATCAACATCAGGCAAATCATCAATTCCATTACAAACCACATCAATATACATTCCACTCCCACCAGTAAGAACCAAATTATCATAAGTCTCAAACAGGGTATTAATCCTTTGAAGTGCATCTTTCTCAAAAAGTCCAGCATTATAATTATCCTCAATTGAGATATGTCCAATGAAATGATGCTTTACTTCCAATAGCTCTTCTTTTGTTGGTCTTGCAACGCCAATTCTTAATTCCTTATAGAACTGACGAGAGTCAGCAGATATAATTTCAGTATTAAGAGTTTTTGCCAAGCTAATAGCCTCTTTGGTCTTACCAACCGCTGTTGCACCAGTCAAAACAATCAATCTCTTAGTATTTACTTTCATATCCCTTACAATGCTCCCTAATTATTTGCTATTTCTTTGGTTTAATTCCAAGCTTTTTAGCCTCTTTATACATCAACTCTAATGCTGCCTCCCTTTCGTTTGGGATTTCCCCATCTAAGATAGCATCCTTAATAATTGTCTTAATTATTCCAATCTCTTTACAAGGAGAAATACCAAAGGTCTGCATAATATCCTCACCACTAACAGGAGGTTGGAAATTACGCAAGCGGTCCTTTTCCTCAAGCTCTTCAAGTTTTTGAGTAACCTTTTTGAAATTATCCCTATAACGAACTATCTTATTATGGTCTTTGGTTGTAATGTCTGCATGGCAAAGTTTCATCAAATCATCAATATCTTCCCCTGCATCAAACAAAAGCCTCCTTACCGCAGAGTCAGTAACCTCGTCCTTAATCAGTATTTGCGGTCTAAGATGAAGACTAACTAACTTTTGAACATATTTCATATTCTCATTCAAAGGTAGCTTCATTCGGCGAAAAATATATGGTACCATCTTTGCCCCTCTAACCTCGTGTCCGTGAAAGGTAAAACCAATCTTTGGCTCAAAGCGTTTGGTTAGAGGCTTAGCAATATCGTGTAAAATAGTAGCCCAACGCAGCCATAAGTTGTTGCTTAACCTTGAAATATTGTCCAAAACCTCAAGAGTATGTTTGAAATTATCCTTATGAGCCATATTACCAACCTTCTCATAGCCTTTAAGTGCAACCATTTCAGGGAAAAACAATCTCAAAAGACCAGAGCGGTCAAGAAGCTTGAAACCCATTGAAGCCCTTGGTGAAAGTATTATCTTATTAAGCTCTTCACTTATTCTTTCTGCTGAAAGTATTTCAATCCTATAAGCATTCCTTTCAATAGCCTCAAAGGTCTCGTTGTGAATAGAGAAATTGAGTTGAGTGGCAAAACGAATTGCCCTAAACATTCTTAAAGGATCGTCCGAAAAAGTAATATCAGGGTCAAGAGGAGTTTTAATAATTCCGTTTTCAATATCTATTAATCCATCAAAAGGGTCAATAAGTTCGCCATAATCCTCCTTGTTCAAAGATATAGCCATAGCATTTATTGTGAAATCCCTTCTGTTTTGGTCATCTTCCAAAGTTCCGTCCTCAACAATAGGCTTGCGACTTTCCCTATTATAGCTTTCCTTTCTTGCCCCAACGAACTCAATCTGCCAATAGTAATCATCAACCAAGAAATTAATCATAGCAGTACCAAAATTCTTAAATACCGACACATTGCAGTCCTTCCCAATTTGTTTAGCAACGTTTTCAGCAAGCTCAATACCGCTTCCCAAACAAACAATATCAATATCCTTGCTATCCCTCTTAAGAATAATATCCCTAACCCAACCCCCAACCACATAGGCTTTCACCCCCATCTGATTAGAAACCGATTGAACAATTTGAAATATTGGATGTGTTAAATGTTTTTCTAAATTCATTATCCTGCAAAAGTAATATAAATTCTCATTATTAAGATAAATTGGAGTTGAGAAAAGTTAATAGATAAGACTAAGGTAAATAAAACTCACCTATACAACATATTCTCTAAGCCCAAAGAAATAACCCATGAATGATAATAATTTGGAGTAGGGCAGAGTGAACTTTATTATAGTTAATATTACTATAAGACTTACTTAAAAGGAAGTTTATGAACACAAAACAGCCTGATTATGACCTCAAAACGCCATAATCACGACCCTTAAACGAAGAGTTGATGAACACGAAATGGCATTTCGTTGCGATGAAATGCCATCTCGTTAAAACGAAATGCCATTTCATGCTCATAAAGACGAAGATTAAGGTTCATCATTACGGCGTTTTGAGGTTGCAAACTCTTCGTTTAAGTGTCGTGATAACTACGTTTTGTTGTAGAGAAACTTCGTTTTGAATTTAGGCAAAAAGCATTAGAGTAATCAATTCCTTGATTAGTTAGTTTGAAAAGATTTTGAAAAGCTTTTGGATGATTATTTTTCAAACTTTAATTGAATGGTTTTTTTGTCTAATATTAAGGTTGCTTTATCTCCTTTTACTATTAGCTTAACTTTACCATTTTCGTACTCGGCACCTTTTGCCCATGCCTGAGTTTGAGTAAGTATTCTTTTTGCATCGTCAATTTCTATGATAGCTGTTGGTGTTTTGGTGTTTGTATTGAAAATAACGTCATATTCCTTATTATCACTGCCCAAAAACTCGTTTAGAGTATATCCATTATTAACCTCAGGTTCATTTTCAAGAATAATCTTATTTAAAGTATAATCCTCTGCAAGTTCTCCTTCTATAACCTTATTATTGATGTCTAATTGAAATAGTTTGTTTTCTCCAACCAAATAAGTGTTTTCTTCTATCTTAATAATGGATTTATCTACCCATTCAAACCTTCCTTTTGTGGTTTCCGGAATATCATTTGATTCTAAATATTCAATTGTCTTTTCATAAGTTTTATCATCATCTAATGTGATAACAGTATTAATGCCTGGACAAGACCCGCAAGGCAAAACTCCAAAATAAGTTCCTTCCCAGTCAATAGATGTTTGTGCGTTATGCATATCAACCTCTTGGGTTGGAGTTTGAGTGTCTGAATTGTTGGTTTTTGAACAAGCTGCAATCATTAATAATGATATTGCAACAGCTAAGATTGGTTTTAATGTCTTCATTTTAATTTCTTTTAAATGGTTTTTATTATTGATTTAAGTAATTCTATCTTCTCATTATATTGATCACTGAGCACATTCCAAATACTATCTTGGTCTAATATCCTAAGCTTTTCTTTGGTGTTTGAATGCTTTTGGTAGTCTTCCATATATTGATTTTTGTAATAGTTTTCCAATTCCTTACGATGTTTTTCAATTACCTTAAACTCTTTAGAGAATGCTTTTAACTTCTTTAAGTCTTCTTCGCATTGTTCTAAAAGTAGTTCTGTCTCTTCTAACTGAGTCATATTCTTAATATATATTTAAGTTAATTCAATTTTGCAAAGATAGAGTTTTTATTATGGAAATGTAGAGAAAACTTATTCTTTGTTTAGTCCAAGCTTTGTTCTAAATGGTGTATTATTCCGTCTGATAAGCCTATGCGGGGTACAATAATGTTTTTAATGTTAGCAATTTTGCAGACAGTAGAAAAGATTTCAAGTGCTGGAACTATTACGTCTGCTCTGTTGGGATTGAGTTTGTAATTTTCAATTCTTTCCTCAACGCTCATTCCTCTCAGGGTTTCATACAGTTCTATTATCTCTTTATCTGTCAAAACCTCTGATTCTTTCTTTTCCAAAAGCTTGTGAACTTTGTTAATGTTTCCTCCAGAACCTATTATTCCAACGGGATGATATTTGGTTTTAATCTTTTGAAGATATTGTATAAAGTCCGCCATCTCACTTATGGAGGTTGCTTGGTTGAGCATCCTAACTGTTCCAAGTTTAAAAGAATTTGAACTCTCTTTTTCAGAACCATTATATAGAATTACTTCTGTGCTTCCTCCTCCAACATCAACATAAATATAATTATCTTTCTTTGAGAAGTATTTATCAACCTCACCAGCCTCATAAATTAAACTGCCTTCCTCAATCCCATTAATTATTTCAACCGAGATACCACTTCTCTTTTTGATATTATCAATAATCTCTTTCCCATTCTTAGCTTCTCGCATTGCGGAAGTGGCACAAGCTCTGTATCTTTCCACATTATAGGCTTTGAGCATTAGGGAATAGCCTTCCATTGCTTGATAAAGTGCCTCTTGCTTTTCTTGACTTATCTCGCCTTTGGTAAAAACATCTTCTCCTAATCTTATTGGGATACGGATTAATGTTACTTTCTTAAATTCTTTATGTGTTTTGTAGTCTTCAACGTTTTTAACTAATAATCTTATTGCATTGGAACCAATATCAATTGCTCCTAAGGTTGTGATTTTCATTTGTTGTTTTCTGTGTAGTATTTATATAATTCTATCTGAGAACGTATTTTAGTGTCATTTAGTTGTGGAACATAGTTATTTTCTCCATTTTTGTCGGTTATCCTTGCTTTTACATTATCACTCCATTGTATCTCAAACACATCTCTAAGTGTTTTCTGTATTGATTTGTCTAAAATAGGGATACCAACCTCAACTCTTCGGTCTAAATTTCTTGTCATCCAATCAGCACTTAATATATATGTCTTTTCTTCTCCACTATTTCCAAAAATAATAAGCCTTGAATGCTCCAAATACTTATCAACTATACTTATTACCTGAATATTCTCGCTCAAATGCTTTACCTGAGGCACCAAGCAACAAGCTCCACGAATAATTAGTTTGATTTTAACTCCTGCTTTGCTTGCCTTATAGAGATGTTTAATGATTTTCTCATCCGTTAAGCTATTAAATTTCGCATAAATATAAGCTTTCTTTCCTTTCTTGGCATAAGAAATCTCTTTTTCAATTTCTTTTTCAAACCTGCTTCTCATAAAATAAGGAGAAACGACGAGTTGTTTGCAAGTAAATTTCTTATGTGTGTTTTCCAAGAAACCAAAAATCTCTCTTGCGTCCTGTGCTATTTGATTGTTGGCAGTAAAGAGTCCAAAATCGGAATATACCTGAGCTGTCTTTTCATTAAAATTGCCTGTGCCAACATAAACATATCCTTTTGTAACGGCTCTTTCTCTTCGTTCAACCAAAACCAATTTGCTATGCACTTTCAAACCTTCAATACTTAATATAACCTTCACGCCTTCTTTTTGCAAAAGAGCAATATTCTCAACATTCTGCTCCTCATCAAATCGAGCCATTAGCTCAATCAACACCATAACTTTTTTACCATTCTTTGCAGCATTGATTAGAGCATTGATTACTTTTGAACGCTCTGCTGTGCGATAGAGAGTAATACAAATCCTTTCAACCTTCTGGTCTATGGCAGCCTCCGAAAGAAATTGGATAAAATGATGAAAAGTATGATAGGGATAATTAAGTAATATGTCTTTTTCTTTTATGGAATTAATTATACTTGAGTTATGTTTGACCCTGTTAGAAATAATGGGCTTAGGATTTACGCTTTCAAGACTTGGATTAACTTTGGGAAAATCCATCAAATCCTTCAATAGATGATAACGCCCAATGCCATTAAGGAACTTATTACCCTTAAATCCAAATTTTGTAGAAATGATATCCAATGCTTCCTTTGGCATTTCATTATCATATATTAATCTAATCGGTCTCCCATGTAGCCTGTATTCAATACTCTTCTCTATCTTCTCAATATAACTTTTAGAAACATCATCGTCAATATTCAATTGAGCATCCCTAAGTATCTTAAAGGCATGAGCCGAAATACTATCATAATTAAACATAAAGAATATATCATCCAAACAAAGCCTGATAATATCATCAATAAAAATAATGTCCTTTCTGTCTTTTTTAGAAGGTAATACAACAAATCGAGGACAAGAAGAGCTCACGGGAATTTCAACAATTGCCATATTTGATATTCTTCCCTTTTTCATCAGTACAGCATGATAGGTGTTGCCATCCTTAAAAAAAGGTAATTTGGTACTTTTCTTAATCAGTATAGGAACTAAGCGAGGAGAAATAATTTCAGAATAGTAGTTTTTGCAGAAATCTATTTGCTCTTGGTCGAGTTCCTTTTCATTAATAACAAATATTCCATGCTTTTGCATTTCCAAAAGAATTTCATTGTAGGTATCGTTGAACTCTTCTTGCGAAACAGCAATTTTAGAATTAACAAGCTCTAATAAATCTTCTGCATAATAATCTCCCGAAAGCTTAATCTTTCTATACTCCTTAATGGATGTCATCCTAATAAGATTTGCTACCCTAACTTTAAGAAACTCATCCTGATTATTTGAAAATATACCTAAGAAACGTATCCTTTGCAGAAGAGGAACCGACTTGTCCTTTGCCTCTTGCAATACTCTTTCGTTAAAACTTAACCAACTTAACTCTCTGTTATTTATCATTATGCAAAAGTAATATCCAAATATGCCCTGAATATTAATATAATGTTAAATAATGGTTAATTTGAATATCCTTAAAGACTTTAAAGACCTTAAACTCCTTAAAGCCCTTAAAATGATTAACCACTAACCATTGACCATTAATCTAAATTCACTTTGATAAATAGAAAGACTTTTAGACATTCTGTTTATCTTATTAAGAAATTATTTATTTGAATTTATCTCTTGTTGTTTGGAAAATTAGTATTAACTTTGCAAACGTAATTTACAATAAATTAATTCAATATATCAACCATTTAAAAACAGTTAAAAATGAAACAAGTTCATAACTTTAACGCAGGTCCTTGCGTTTTACCAAAACAAGCAATTGAATCAGCTATTGAGGCTATTCGCAACTTTGACAACACAGGAATAGGTATTTTAGAAATCTCACATCGTACTCCTGGTTGGGAAAGAGTAATGGCAGAAACTGAAGCTTTGTGGAGAGAATTACTTAATATTCCAGAAAACTATGAAGTAATATTCGTTGGTGGTGGTGCTTCAAGCCAATTCTTCCACGTTCCAGCTAACATTATGAATAAGAAAGCTGCTTATCTTCAAACAGGTGTTTGGGCAAAGAAAGCTATCAAAGAAGCTAAGTTTTATGGAGAAGTTGAGGTTGTTGCATCTTCAGAAGATAAAAACTACACTTATATCCCTAAAAACTACACTATCCCAACTGATGCTGATTATTTCCACATCACAACTAACAACACTATCTATGGTACAGAAATAAAACATGATATTGACTGCCCAATTAATCTTGTGGCTGATATGTCTTCTGATATTATGTCTCGTCCTGTTGATATTTCAAAATATGCTCTTATTTATGGTGGAGCTCAAAAGAATGTTGGTCCTGCTGGGGTTACCTTCGTTATTGTTAGAAAAGATATTCTTGGTAAGGTAGAAAGAAAACTTCAAACAATGGTTGATTATACAACTCATTTTGGAAAAGAACCAAGAGATAAATCAATGTTCAACACTCCTCCAGTATTCTCAATCTTCGTTATGCACGAAACTCTTAAATGGGTTAAGGAATTAGGTGGATTGGAAGCAATGAACAAAATCAATGTTGAAAAGGCTAACCTTCTTTATAATGAAATTGACAGAAACAAAATGTTTAAGGGGACTGCTGAAAAAGAAGACCGTTCAATTATGAATGTTTGTTTCGTTATGAACGAAGAGTACAAAGATAAGGAAGCAGACTTTATGGCTTTTGCTAAGGAAAGAGGAATGGTTGGAATTAAGGGACACCGCTCAGTTGGTGGTTTCCGTGCATCAATCTATAATGCTTGTCCTGTTGAATCAGTTAAGGCATTGGTTGCTTGTATGCAAGAATTTGAAAAACTTAACGCATAAAAATAAACGAATATGACAAAAGTATTGGTAGCAACCGATAAGCCTTTTGCTAAGGCAGCGGTTGATGGAATAAGAAATATTGTTGAAGGTGCAGGGTTTGAACTCGCCCTTTTAGAAAAATATACAGATGTAAATGATTTCTATAAAGCAGTTGAGGATGCAGATGCTTTAATAGTTCGTTCTGATAAGGTAACAAAAGAAGTTGTTGATGCAGCAAAGAAATTAAAGATTGTTGTTCGTGCAGGTGCAGGATATGATAATCTCGACCTTGCAGCTTGCACTTCAAAGAATATTGTTGCTATGAACACTCCAGGTCAAAACTCCAATGCAGTTGCAGAATTGGCAATTGGAATGATGATTTATATGGCAAGAAATTCTTTTAACCCAGGAACAGGTGCAGAACTTAAGGGTAAGAAATTAGGAATTCACGCTTATGGTAACGTAGGACGTTTGGTTGCTAATATTGCTAAGGGAATGGGAATGGAAGTTTATGCTTTTGATCCATTTGTTAATGCTGAGCAAATGGCTAAGGAAGGTGTGAAAATGTGTGGTAGTGTTGAAGAACTTTATTCAACTTGCAACTATGTTTCACTTCATATTCCAGCAACAGAACAAACTAAGAATTCAATCAACTACGAATTGCTTTCAAAAATGCCTAAGGGTGGTTGTTTGATAAACACTGCAAGAAAAGAAGTTGTTAATGAAGTAGATATGCTAAGATTATTGGCTGATAGAGAAGATATGAAGTATGCTACTGACGTTGCAACCTCTAATCATGCAGAACTTGCAGAAAAGTTTGGCACAAGAGTATTTGGCACACCTAAGAAAATGGGAGCTGAAACAGCAGAGGCTAACATAAATGCAGGTCTTGCAGCAGCAAATCAAATTGTAGACTTTATTAAAAATGGAGTAACTAAATTTAAAGTTAATTAAGTTTTAATTCCAATCAAATTCAAAAGGCAATCCATATAATATTTGGGTTGCCTTTTTTTATTTATAAATAAAATACCTCTATTTCTATTCTCTACATTCTTAATATCCTTCATCTTTCTTTGCAATTGAAAGAAAGAAATTTAGATAAAAATTTACTACCTATTCATATACTTTTAATTAAATTTTACGTTAATGAAAATATAAACATAAAAAACAGAATTAAAATGAAGAAAATTATTTTAACAATCGTAGCAATATTTATTGCAAGTAGTTTTGTAAGTGCGCATCCTGCAAAAAAAGTCAATCTAACTTATAAAAATGGAGTTTTGAAAATTGAAGCCGTTCATGGAGTTAAAGACCCAGCAAAGCACTACATTAAAACACTTCAAATAAAGGTTGATGACAAGGTAGTAAAAGAAATCAATCTCGACAAGCAATCTTCTTCTTTGAGCGAGGTAACTGAGGTTTCTCTTCCTGGATTAAAGAAAGGTGCTAAGATTAAGGTAAAATCAACTTGCAGTCAATTCGGTTCAAAACAAGGTAAGCTAACCGTGGAATAACCTATAAAAATTCCATAAACAAATAACTTCATTAGCTTTTATTAGCTTTTGAAGTTATTTTTTTATCTCTATGATGTAATTTATTAGAATCAAAAGATAATAAAATAGAATCAAGAGTTAATAAATTAGAATCAAGTTTCAGTAAATTAACGTGAGTTCGGTAAATTTTATTTCATTAAAACAAAGGTAATTAGCGGATATTTTTGTATCTTTGTAGT
>ENA-UOOK01002649-UOOK01002649.1-fermentation-metagenome-genome-assembly--contig:-NODE-2649-length-21547-cov-4.396240_pt1 | contig 21547 bp, 17 predicted proteins | sample MGYA00245777_ERZ724023 | MGnify/ENA primary metagenome ERZ724023 (study PRJEB28704, sample SAMN03018312) | fermentation metagenome | biome: anthropogenic terrestrial biome; feature: soil; material...
GTGTCGGGTCTTCCTCGTAAGTCTGGCCGACATAATCAATATCGATGCAACCGGTCAGAGCCAGCAGGCAGAGCAACGGCAATAATGATTTGATAAAATGCATGATCGTATTCCTGTTTTTTGTAAAAATATCATGAACAGAGGTGATTTTCAAGGCGGAAACTATGAAATATTGATTTTATACTTGATCGGGGCGAAATTTTGAAATCGATTGCGGATTGACTTTTTGACGGTGTTCGGTTATATTATGCCTGAATGATGAATTGTCAGTATTTTGGAGTTTTACATGGTAACATCGCGAAACAGCAACAGAGATGAAAAATCATTGATGGTAGGACTTGGCCTCGACAACAAGGACGGCCACAAACGCATCACCAAGGGCGAAAATTTCTGCCTGGTCGGCGGCAGTGAGGAAACGCATGAGCGTATGACCGAAACCGCTATAAAGGTTAATGAAAAACTTTCGTCCAGGGGCAAAAAGCTCCATGAGATTTCCCGCGAAGAATTCATCGACATTATTCACGAGGCTTCCGGCAAATATCCGCCGCCTGCGGTTTTCAGTCCGTCAGCCGGCAGGGGATGAACTCCTGTACGTCCGCACTTTTGCCGGAGATGAAGATATCGGCAAGTTTCTCCCCGATGCCCCGGTAATTCTGTACCGCCGAAAGCAGCGGTATGCCGGTATTGCGCAACGAATGGGCATTGTCGAAATCCGAATAGAACAGATCACGATTGAATGTAAGCTTGCGGTCCGCCGCCATTTTCAGCACCGCCCCGGTAAAGCCGAGGGTGGGGGAAACCATCACAATCGGTCTTCCGGGGGCGAAGTCGATATTCATGAGCGTTTCGTAAATATCCTGATAAGAGAGACTTTTGATCTCGATGATGCGGTAATCGTTTGTGACCGCATTAAAGGCATATTGTATGTTGCATTCACCCACGATGCCGATGTGGCGGACAACCCTTCCTGCGATATCCTCCAGCAGGGAGATCTGTTCTTTGGTGAGCGTGATGATGGGTGCCACCACGATGCTCTCGCCGGTATGGATACCTAGTGGATCGAAGTTCTCCATCGGCACCACCGTGAAGCAATGGTCGTTGCTGTCTCGGATCACCTCAAACTCAATCTCCTTCCACCCCTTCAGGCTCTCCTCCACCAGGATCTGGTTCGAAAAAGAAAGTGCACTTTTACAGAGCTCAAGAAACTCTGTTTCATTTTCACAAATACCAGAGCCTTGTCCTCCAAGTGCATAAGCAGAGCGTACCATAATGGGAAAACCTATCTCGCGTGCCGCTATCAATGCATCTTCGAGCGTTTCTACCGCATGGGAGAGTGGTGTTTTTGCATCAATCTCATTCAGTTTCTTCACGAACAGGTCACGGTCTTCGGTGATCATGATGGCCTCCACAGAAGTGCCCAATACCCGTACACCATACTTTTCCAGCGTGCCACTCTGGTAGAGTTCGGTTCCACAGTTCAGCGCTGTCTGTCCGCCAAAAGCCAGCAGGATGCCGTCGGGTTGTTCTTTCTGAATCACCTTCTCCACGAAATATGGTGTGATGGGTAGGAAGTAAACCTTGTCGGCCACGCCCTCCGAAGTTTGAATGGTAGCGATGTTCGGATTGATAAGCACCGTTTCTATTCCCTCCTCCCGCATTGCTTTCAATGCCTGGGAACCTGAATAGTCAAATTCTCCTGCTTGCCCGATCTTCAAGGCACCGGACCCCAGTAAAATGACTTTTTTGATTGATTGATCCATTATTGATTTGTTGATATAATAATTCGTTGATGTGATGCTAATAAGTTAATCTGCTAATCTGTATACTCTTTCCAATGCTTGATTTCTATGTCCTCACTCGTGATCCTGCAGAAGGCATTGATGAAAGCACTTGCCAGTCGGGCATTGGTAATCAAGGGAATATTATAGTCGATGGCACTGCGACGAATCCGGTAGCCATTGGTCAGTTCCCGTTCGGTCAGATTCTTGGGAATATTGATAATCAGATCGAACTTTTTTTCAGCGATCATATCGTTTACTTTCAGTGTGGCATTTTCATCATCGGGCCATGCCACAAAGATACTGTTCACGCCGTTTTCTTCCAAAAACTTTTGTGTTCCGCCGGTGGCGTACAACGCATATCCATTTTTCTGTAAGAGCCGACAGGCATCGAGCAGGGCTACTTTCGATTTCGTTCCACCGGAGGAGATCATGATGTTTTTTTCTGGGACGCGATAGCCCACTGCCAGCATCGAGGTGAGCAATGCATCATCGAAATGATTTCCAATGGCGCCTACTTCTCCCGTAGAAGCCATGTCCACACCCAGTACCGGATCGGCCTTTTGCAGACGGGTAAAGGAGAACTGCGGTGCCTTTATTCCTACGTAATCGAGATCAAATGCTGATTTCTCAGGTTTTACAACCGGAATATCAAGCATCACTTTGGTAGCGAGTTCTATAAAGTTTATTTTTAGTATTTTGGAAACAAACGGGAACGATCTCGAAGCGCGTAGGTTACATTCTATCACCTTGATATCATTGTCTTTTGCCAGGAACTGAATATTGAAAGGACCGGTAATATTCAATGCTTTGGCTATCTGTCGCGTGATCTGTTTAATTCTCCGGGCGGTCTGCACATAAATCTTCTGAGCAGGGAATAGAATCGTGGCATCCCCGGAGTGTACTCCCGCAAATTCCACATGTTCAGAGATGGCATATACAACCAGCTCTCCATTTTGTGCAACCGCATCCATCTCAATCTCCTTTGATTCTTCAATAAATTCAGAGACGACCACCGGATACTTGCTTGATACTTCCGTGGCAAGGGTCAGGAAACGTTCCATTTCACTCTTATTGGAACAGACGTTCATTGCTGCACCAGAGAGCACATAGGAAGGTCTTACTAACAACGGAAAACCCACCTCATCGGCGAAATGGTGAATTTCGTTGAGCGTGGTCAGTTCCCTCCATCTCGGCTGATCTATTTCCAGCATGTCGAGCATGGAAGAAAACTTGTGGCGGTCCTCAGCGTTGTCGATGCTTTTGGCAGATGTACCCAGAATATTAACTCCGGCGTCATCTAACCTCACAGCCAGGTTGTTTGGTATCTGTCCCCCCATGGAAACAATGACGCCATGCGGGTTCTCCAGTTCAATGATATCCATTACCCGTTCATACGTCAATTCATCGAAGTAGAGCCGGTCACACATATCATAGTCCGTCGATACCGTCTCCGGGTTGTAGTTGACCATTACCGAGCGAAAACCTTCCTTGCGAACTGTATCGAGGGCATTTACCGAACACCAGTCGAACTCTACTGAAGAGCCGATGCGGTAAGCACCCGACCCCAGAACGATCACCGAGCGGTAGTCGCCCAGGTAGTGTACATCGTTCTCCGATCCGTTGTATGTGAGATAAAGATAGTTTGTTTGAGCGGGATATTCTGCTGCCAGCGTGTCGATCTGTTTTACCACTGGCAGGATACCTTTTTTCTTTCTGTAATTGCGAATGACGGAGAATGACTCATCATCCACCTGCTCTTTCCATAGGGCCCTGGCAATCTGAAAATCAGAAAAACCCTGCTGCTTGGCTCTCTTCAGTATTTTATCAAAATCATTGTGCTCGTTTTTTTCAAAATCCACCAATGAGAGGGGATATTCTTCCAGAGTTTCTGCTGTCAGTACAATGTGGTGGAGTTTATGAAGAAACCAGCGGTCGATTTTTGTCAGCTCATGAATCTGATCGACCGTATATCCTTTTCGAAAAGCCTTGCTGATCACAAAAATGCGCTGATCTGTCGGCTCCCGCAGTGCTTTGTCGATGTCGTCGATGATGAGTTCCTTGTTCTCCACGAAGCCATGCATACCCAGTCCGATCATGCGAAGTCCTTTTTGCATGGCCTCTTCAAAAGTGCGACCGATGGCCATAATTTCGCCGACCGATTTCATGCTGGAACCGATTTCTTTGGAGACGCCGCTGAACTTACCCAGATCCCAGCGTGGAATTTTTACCACGATATAGTCCAATGCCGGCTCAAAGAAGGCACTGGTTGATTTCGTGACCGAATTTTTCAGGTCAAAAAGTCCGTATCCCATTCCCAGCTTGGCTGCTACAAAAGCCAGCGGATAACCGGTTGCTTTGGAGGCCAGCGCCGAAGAGCGACTCAGACGGGCATTCACTTCAATCACCCGGTAATCTTCCGACTCGGGATCGAAAGCATACTGTACATTGCACTCACCCACGATACCAATGTGACGGACAATCTGAATGGCCAGTTCACGCAGCTTGTGATATTCTGAGTTTGTCAATGTCTGTGAGGGAGCCACCACGATGCTCTCACCAGTGTGGATTCCCAGCGGGTCGAAGTTTTCCATGTTGCAGACCGTGATGCAGTTGTCGTACCGGTCGCGTACCACTTCATACTCAATCTCCTTCCAGCCTTTCAGTGACTTTTCTATCAATAACTGACCGGAGTAGTTAAACGCCTTTGCGGCAAGAGATCTCAGTTCTTCTTCATTGTTGCAGAAACCCGAGCCAAGTCCGCCCAGTGCATAGGCAGCTCGTACAATGATGGGATAACCCAATCTGTCGGCAGCATGCAATGCATCGTCCAGCGTAGAAACTGCAACACTTTGGATGGTCTTCACGCTGATTTCATCGAGTTTCTTCACAAACAGATCTCGGTCCTCGGTATCCATGATCGCCTGTACGGGCGTACCCAGCACCTGCATATCATATTTTTCAAATACCCCCGATTGATAAAGCGCAACACCACAGTTCAACGCTGTTTGTCCGCCAAATGCAAGCATGATGCCATCAGGTCGTTCACGGGCTATCACCTTCTCCACAAAGTAGGGAGTGATCGGTAGAAAGTATATTTTATCGGCCACCCCTTCTGATGTCTGTACAGTAGCTATATTCGGATTGATCAGGATAGACTCTGCTCCTTCCTCGCGCAGAGCTTTCAGTGCCTGTGAACCGGAGTAGTCGAATTCTCCGGCCTCCCCGATCTTAAGCGCGCCCGATCCCAGGACAAGAACTTTATGGATCTCCCTCTCGCTATGAAAATTCTCCCTTTTCGGTGCCAATATTTGATCTGTCATAATTATACTCACTAATGATTTCTGAATCCTATCTTACAACCATCTGCTTCACAAACTCTTCAAAGAAGAACTGCGTGTCAGTGGGTCCTCCTGTAGCCTCTGGGTGAAACTGTACGGAGAAAAAAGGTTTTGTTTTGTGCCGGATACCCTCGTTGGTGCCATCGTTCATATTGATAAACCAAGGTTCCCATTCATCGCCAAGTAGCGATTCATCCACCGCATAACCGTGATTTTGTGAAGTGATGAAACACGCATTGGAATCGACCCGTCTAACAGGCTGATTGTGACTGCGATGACCGTATTTCAACTTGTAAGTGTTGGCTCCAGCAGCCTTGGCCAGTAGCTGGTTTCCCATACAAATACCAAAAACAGGCTTATCCTGTTGCATCGCCTTTCGGATGTGCTCCACCGTGATTGCACAGTAATCGGGGTTGCCTGGTCCATTGGAGATAAAGAGCCCATCGTAATCCATACCAGTGAAATCATAGTCCCAGGGCACCTTGATCAGATGCACATTTCGTTTGATCAGCTCGCGTACGATGTTCAACTTTGCACCGCAATCGATCAGGACTACTTTTTTCTCTCCATGGCCATACTCGACCGGTTCTTTGCAACTTACTCTTGCAACCAGGTTTTCGCTTTCCGGATCATAAAAATCAATTTCGTTCTCTTTTTCAAAAACAATCTTACCAAGCATGGATCCTTTTTCCCGCAATATCTTGGTGAGCAGGCGGGTGTCAATACCTGAGATTCCGGGGATCCCATTCTGCTGAAGCCAGTCACCCAGACTCTGGTGTGCATTCCAATGCGAATAATCGTCGCAGTAATCCTGTACGATCAGTCCCGATGCATGGATGCGTGTGGACTCAAAAAAATCGGAAACTCCGTCTGTTTCGCTTTGTGCGGGAACTCCGTAATTTCCGATTATAGGATATGTGAGTGTTAGAATTTGTCCTTCGTAGGAGGGGTCTGTCAGACTTTCGGGATAACCGACCATTGCTGTACTGAAAACGACCTCCCCCGATGATGCCTTTTGGGCTCCAAACGATTGTCCGTGAAAAACCGTCCCGTTTTCAAGGATCAATCGCACCGGTTTGTATCTGTGCATAGAGTCACTGTTGTTATGATGATGAATTGATACCGTATGATATTAGGACACAAAGATAGAAAAAAAGATAGAAACGAACACAAATATCCACACAAAAGATAGAAAAACCAACAATTGGATAAGGAGTGCGCTCAGTTTGTATCATATAATTTCTATTTAATTAACAAAACAATTTGCCCCCAATCTGTTTAAAATAATTATACTAAAGATCAATGCGAAGTAACAGCTCATATAAACCCAACACATGAATAAAATTGCTATTATAGGAAATTATCCTCCCCGCCAGTGTGGCATTGCTACATTCACAAAGGATCTCAACGAAGGATTTAAGGAAATAGGCGTAACCACGGCTATAGTTGCGATGAACGATGGCCTGAATCAATATGATTACCCCGACGATGTGGTTTTTGAGGTGGAACAGAATGTAATGGCCTCTTACATTTATGCGGCACAATATTTGAATGCCAATTCTTTCGATGCAGTAATCTTGCAGCATGAGTTTGGTATTTTCGGAGGAGAGGATGGTAAAAATATTATTCAGCTTCTGACACGTCTGCGCATACCCATCATCACCACATTTCACACTGTCATTGATAATCCGACCGTCAATCAGCACAAAGTTGTCACAGAGATTGCCCGTCTTTCACAAAAGCTGGTTTGCATCTCTCAAAAAGGAATCGAATTGCTGAATGATATATATGGCTTACCTGTGGAAAAATGTGTCCATATCCATCACGGCGTTCATCAATATATTCCTGCAGATATTTCCCGCCTTCGGAAAAAACTGGGAGTGGAAAACAAGAAAGTATTGCTTACATTTGGACTGCTCTCTCCAAACAAATCAATCGAAGTGGTAATCAACGCTCTGCCAGAAGTGGTTGAAAAAAATGCAGACATAGTTTATGTAGTATTGGGAGCTACTCATCCGCATGTCATCAAACAGGATGGAGAAGATTACCGGCTGAAGCTCATCAGGTTGGTAGGCAAGCTAGGGTTAGAGAAAAATGTTATTTTCATCAACCGTTTTGTATCCAACGAAGAACTTTTCAGTTTTCTGGCGTTGTGTGACATATATGTGATCCCTTATATGGGAGAAAAGCAGATATCTTCCGGAACACTTATTTATACCATGGCTGCTGCAAAGCCCATTATTTCCACTCCGTTCTGGTACGCCAAGGAGATGCTTTCCGAAGAAAGAGGTTTGTTGTTCGATTTCCAGGACTCACAGTCACTGAGCAAGCAGATTAATATGTTGTTTGAAAATGAGGAGAGACGAAAAACCATCGCACAAAATGCCTTTAACCTGGCCAAAACATGCTATTGGTCACTCATCAGCCGCCAATATGATGAACTGGCAGAGTTGCTAATAGAAGAAGACCGGTTGAAGAGTTCCGGTAGCAATGAACAAGTAATTGAACCCAACTTCATCCTTCCTCCCATAAAGCTGGACCATCTCAGAATGTTAACCGACTATACAGGTATCTTACAACATGCAAAATACAACGTGCCAGACAGAAATCACGGTTACTGCACCGACGACAATACACGTGCACTCTTACTCTCGATCATGCTGGAGAGTGAAGTGCAGGATGTGGATGAGATAAATAGGCTAACCGGAGTTTATCTTTCGTTTATCGACTATGCCTATAATCAAAAAAACGGAAAATTCAGAAACTTAATGAACTACCAAAGAGAGTGGATCGATGAGGAGGGGTCGGAAGATACCACAGGGAGGGTGGCCTGGGCCTTGGGCTATACAGCATCTTACACTCAGATGACCAACTTCCGCCATCATGCAAATCATCTGTTTGATAAAGTACTACCCGCTGTAGACAATCTGACCCATCCCCGTGCAATAGCCTACGCTACGTTGGGATTGGTTTATTATGCAAAGAAGAACGAATCATCTGCCGTGATGGAACAGATAAAGCGCAATACTGAAAGATTATATGCTCTCTTTGAACCGCACATCGACAAAGAATGGCTTTGGTTTGAAGAAAAAGTAAGTTATGCAAACAGCCGCATACCACAGGCCATGATTCAGGCTGGTCTATTCTTACACAATAAGAAGTTGATTGACAGGGGCACAAAGATTTTGGATTGGCTCATCGCACATCAATTCCATCACGGTATCTTCTCTCCTGTAGGTAACATGGGGTGGCTTACGCTCGAGAGAAAAGCACAATTCGATCAACAACCCCTGGAGGCAAATGGCATGATTGATGCCTGCCTTCAAGCAGAAGAATATGCAAGGAATGGCACTTATGCCGATTACGCGTTGAAAGCCTTTTATTGGTTCACAGGCGACAATGACTGTGCACATCCATTGTATGATTTCGCCACCGGAGGGTGCCGTGACGGACTCCACCGGGATGGTGTAAACCTAAACCAGGGAGGTGAATCAACACTCTCGTGGCTCATATCCCTATTGAGTATCTCATTTTATTTACGAAACAAAAACAATGAACTACTATGATCGAAATGCAACGACATCCCATCCACATAGTGCCTTCCTCACGTCGTACGCTGGTGCGCCCTTTTGTCCCGGCAAACAAATATCAGGTGGAACATATTCTATTCCGTGCTTTTGCGATTTCCAAGAAAGAGAGAAAGCAAATCCTTCAGGATGCATGTGATAGAATTGAAGTATCGCCAGAAGTCATCCAGCGTATTTTTCTCAGACACTTTGGACATATTGAACACCGCATTCCTTCCAACATTGAGCTCACTAAGGATGACAAACGATTCATCGGTGCCTTTTTTACACAGCAATATGCGCTTGAATCTACCGCACTGTTTAATCCCTCCATTGTTCCCCACCCCATACAGGATAAGGAAGGGGTAATCCGTTTTATCATTAGCCTGCGAGCTGTGGGTGAAGGGCATATATCCTCGATCACTTTCATGGAGGGTGAAATTGATGCCGACTTCAATATATCGGTCGCCGAGAACTCCCCTGTTGTCTATGAGCCGGAAAGGTTTGAACATCATTATGAGAAAGAACTGATGATCAAAAAGGCACACGAGCTTGGTATTCTCACAAACCTCAACAGGGATCTTTTTCAGCACATGGCTGATGAATTTTCCTATGTGGAATTGACCAAAGCCATCAACCGGACATTCAAGGAAAACACAACCGTCAGCACAGAAGAGTTGGAAATCTCCATGAACAACATCCGATCGCTGGCCCTTTCTAACTTTTCTCTTGATTTCACGACCGACAATATTACGGAAAGGGCAATTTATCCAGCATCGCCTTCTCAGAGTAACGGACTGGAAGATGCTCGTTTTGTGCGATTTATCCATGACGACCAGCAAGTGGTATATTATGCCACCTTCACTGCCTACAACGGGAAGACTATCATGCCCGAACTCCTTGAGACGGTAGATTTCAAATCGTTTAAAATATCCACTTTGAATGGTCCTGGTGCAAGCAATAAGGGTATGGCACTTTTTCCAAGAAAAATTAACGGATCTTACATGATGCTGGGACGCCAGGACAACGAGTCGCTCTATATCATGAAATCTGACAATCTTTATTTCTGGTATGAATATCAACCTCTTTTGAAGCCAACTTATGATTGGGAGTTGATTCAAATAGGCAACTGCGGATCTCCCATGGAAATTGATGAAGGCTGGTTGGTGATCACGCACGGTGTTGGCCCTGTACGCACTTATTCTCTGGGAGCTGTGTTGCTTGACAAGGAAGATCCGCTACAGGTTATCGGAAGACTGAAAAAACCATTGCTCACCCCTTCGAAAGAGGAAAGCTCCGGCTACGTACCCAATGTAATTTACACCTGCGGGGCGATGGTGGTAAACCGCACACTGGTGCTACCGTATGCCGTTGGTGATGTAATCACCACTTTTGCCACGATCAGAATAGACGACTTGTTGCAGGCTATGAGGAACAATTAATCTTCTATGTTGAATGAAAATTGCAATGCTCTCTTCCATAGCCTGGCGCACACCCCCCGATCATTATGGTCCATGGGAGTTGGTTACCTCACTACTGACGGAGGAGCTGGTGAAAAACGGTTTGGATGTAACACTCTTTGCGACGGCTAACTCACGCACGAATGCCAAATTAATAGCGGTCTGCCCCAGGGGTTACGAAGAGGATAAAAACATAGACCCAAAGGTATGGGAATCACTTCATATCTCTTTGTGTTTGGAACATGCGGATGAATTTGATCTTGTGCATAACCAGTTCGATTTTCTACCACTTACCTTTTCCAAGCTCACAAAGACACCGATGTTAACCACCATACACGGTTTCTCATCACCTCGTATCCTGCCGGTGTATAAAAAATACAACGACCATACCCATTATGTTTCTATCAGCAATGCCGACCGTTCACCGGAGCTGCATTATATTGACACGATTCATCACGGCATAGACCTGAATCAGTTTACGTATATTCCGGAGCCAAAAGACGATTATATCCTCTATTTTGGAAGAATACATCATGACAAAGGTACCTGGGAAGCGATTCAAATAGCTCGGTATGTAAATACTCGATTAATTATTGCCGGTATTATTCAGGATATGGATTATTTCAACCAGTTTGTGAAACCTTTTCTAAAGGTGGGAGAGGTTGAATACATCGGTAGCGTGGGGCCAGAAAAACGGAATGTTCTTCTGGGTAACACAAAACTACTGCTGCATCCCATCCACTTCAATGAACCATTTGGCCTTTCCGTAATAGAAGCCATGGCTTGCGGTACACCAGTAGTCGCCTTCAGCAAAGGAAGTATGAAGGAATTGATTGTCGATGGAGAGAATGGCTTTCTCGCAGAAAATATGGATGAAGCAATCGAAAAAATAAAAAAAACAGACCAGATAAACCGTCTAAATTGCAGGAAACATGTGGAAAAGCATTTCAGCAAGGAAATCATGGCGAATCGTTATATTGAAGTTTACAAAAAAATCTTAGCTAATAAAGGATGAGGCAGACAAAAGATGTGTATCTTTAGGTCCATATTCATCTATTCAATAGGATTTACCAATTATACCCATTTATTAAAAAAAATTAAGCATGCAGGAACAAGAATTTAAAAGCGAACGTTCAAGGAACCGTATCATAGAAGCGGCCATTCTGGCTCTAGGTTTGGTCGTGATGGGCATCGTACTGAAAGCCGCCATCCACAACTTCAGCGACAAAGACCGTGTGGTGGCCGTGAAAGGACTTGCAGAAATGGAAGTGCCGGCTGACAAAGTGATTTGGCCGTTGATGTATAAAGATCTTGGAAATGACCTGAGCACACTTTACACGAACATTCAAAGTAAAAACAAAACCATTGTCGATTTTTTAGTGTCGCATGGTATCACACGCGAAGAGATAAGCGTGGCACCACCTGAGATCATCGATATGGAAGCGGAGCGCTACCTTAACCAGGCCATTCAGTACCGGTACAATGCTACCTCGGTCATTACGGTTACCTCCACCGATGTGGAAAAAATAAGAAAACTGATATCGGGACAGACCGAATTGCTCAAACAGGGCGTAGCCATTACAGGCGGAGATTATCGCTACAACACACTCTATGAATTTACAGGCTTAAACAACATCAAACCGGCAATGATTGAAGAGGCCACCAAGAATGCCAGAGAGGCGGCAGAGAAGTTCGCACTGGATTCAGGCAGCAAGCTGGGTAAAATACGCAACGCATCGCAGGGTCAGTTTACCATTACCGACCGGGATGCCAACACCCCCTACATCAAGAATGTGCGGGTGGTAACCACCGTAAACTACTATCTCAGAAACTAAACAAATGCAACCCACCACTGCTTTTGTTTCAGATTGAGAAGCGATTACCCGCCTTCAGGAAGGCACCGTATTTTTCTGGATTAAAAGTGTAATAGTAGGCGCCCCGTCTGGAGTTTTCCTTGTCTTTGATGGTGAGTTTGTCTAGGATGTTCATCGAGGCGAGTTTCTTTCTGAAATTTCGCTTGTCTAGAGGCATCTGGTAAATGGTTTCATATAGATCCTGCAGTGAGGTAAGTGTGAACTTTCCATCGAAGAAATTGAAGATTATCGGTTCTGTCGACACTTTGTATCGCAACAACGTGAGTGCATCGTTAACCATGCGGTTATGATCGAAGACCAACTCAGGTAGCTCGTTAATGTTGATCCAGCGGGCATCAAATTTTTGAGCCAGTGAGGTATTAAAGTTCTCCATCTTTACCAGCGCATAAAAGGCCACTGAAATAACCCGGGCACCACTGTCGCGGTCCGGCTCCCCATAAGCACCTACCTGCTCCATATAAATACCTTCCTGCTGTGTATAGCGATAGAGTATCTTTTCTGCTGCTTGGGTAAGGCTTTCATTTTCTTCCATAAATCCGCCCATCAGGGACCATTCGTTTTTGAGTGGCTCCACAGGACGGCGTGTGAGTAGCAGATGCAATTCTTTTTTTCGGAATCCAAAGATGATGCAATCGGCAGCGATCAAAAAATGATCATTGTTTTGGTAATAGCTGGTAGACATAACCTAAGGTATCGAGATTTTGTTTGATGGTATAAGAAAAAGTAATAAAGCCGGAAGCAGATACCTTGAGGCATCTGTCTTCCGGTTTATAGTCTCTCTGTTGGGATCAAAGTCTGCGTGCTCCGTCGCTGATTACCACGTCGTAGACTTTGGGATCATGGCCATATTTGGCACTGAACTGAGCTTTGGCATCCTGGATAAAAGAATCGTACAGCTCATCCTTCACCAGGTTAATGGTACAACCGCCAAAGCCACCTCCCATCACGCGTGAGCCGGTGACGCCATGCTCACGTGCAACATCATTCAGGAAGTCGAGTTCTTCGCAGCTCACTTCGTAGAGCTTGCTCATACCGTGATGGGTTTCATACATCTTCTGTCCCACCGTTTCATAGTCACCCCGTTCCAAGGCGTCGCTCACCTCTCTTACCCGTTGGGTCTCCTCGATCACGTACTTCGCGCGCATGTAATCCTCTTCGGATATCTCGCTCTTCACCTCGTCTAGCATCTCTAAGGAGGCATCACGCAGGAACATCACCTCTGGATGTCGTTTGGCAATCGTGCGAGCAGCGTGCTCACACGACTCGCGGCGTTTGTTGTAGGCCGAGGAGGCCAGTTCATGCTTTACCACTGTGTCGAGCAGAACCACCTTGTACCCTTTCGGGTCGAATGGGAAATAGGCATATTCCATCGATTTGGTATCAAGACGAATCAGATGACCCTTCTGACCGAAAATAGAGGCGAACTGGTCCATGATGCCACACTTAACACCCACGTAATTGTGTTCAGTGCTTTGTCCGATGCGGGCCAACTCAAATTTGTCGATGCCAAGGTTCAGCAGGTCGTTCAGTGCAAATGCAAAGGTGCTCTCCAACGCTGCGGAGGAAGACATTCCTGCACCCAGGGGGACATCACCAGTGAAAACTGTGTCGAATCCCTTCAGTTTGCCACCTCTTTTGATAATCTCACGGCAAACGCCAAAGATATATTTGGCCCATCCCTCTTTCGGGAGATCCTCCTCGTTGAGTCCGAACTCGCTACTTTCATCCAGGTCAATGGCATAGGCTCTTACCTTGTCAGTTCCGTTAAAAAGAATGGCCGCAGTCATTCCCTTGTCGATAGCACCGGGAAAAACAAAACTGCCATTGTAATCAGTATGTTCACCGATCAGGTTGATACGCCCAGGAGAGGTATACACATCGGGGGTGTCACCACCGTATTTTTTTTGAAAAATATCTATTACTTCTTGTTTAGTCATATTTCCGTTGTACTTATTGAGATTATAGGGAAAAAAAAAGCCCGTTTTTCAACGGGCTTTTACCGTTTATTCATCGGCCACGTTAATATTTTTGTTCACATTCTTGGATCCTATCACTGCATAATATAACAGGTAAGCAAGACCGATCACAATAACCCAGTAACTGGAAAGATAACCAGCTGCATCGGCAACACTTCCCTGAATGGCAGGAAGGATTCCCCCACCGCATACAAGTACCATGAATAATCCGGATGCCGCAGCCGTATATTTACCCAGTCCTTCCACTGCGAGGTTAAAGATGCCACCCCACATGATCGAAGTACAGAGTCCTACCAGCACGATAAACATCGCATTGATGGGTACCTGAGCAAGGCCAAAAGAGAGCGCACCTGCTGCTGAGCGCTGCAGTACAGGCAGTGAAACCATGCTGTCAGTGGGTGAAAAAATTGCCAACAGCACCAATATCAGTCCTACAAATGAGGTGACGGTAAGCATCGTTTTGCTTGAAACCTTGCTAGCGATGGAAGCACCTATGAGACGACCGGCAAGCATCAGCAACCAATATGTTCCAGCAACAAAACCGGCGATAGTTTTTCCCACTTCGGGATTATCAGAGAGCCAGTAAATCATCACACCAGGGGTTCCCACTTCCACTCCCACATAGACGAAGATGGCGATAGCACCCAATACAAAATGTCTGAACTTAAGGGCACCTGTCATCAATTGTTTCAATGACTGCTTGTCTTTCGATATATGGGGTTCAGGGATTGAAACGGCCATCATCACAAAAAACACCAATGCAAAAACTCCCATGGCAATATACATGACTGGGAACACATCCTTGATATTGGCTTTGGCTGCTTCACCAATGAGGATTCCCACGAATGCAGGTGTAAAGGTTGCCATTACAGAGTTGAAAGAACCTCCAATCTGAATGAGCTGGTTCCCTTTGTTGCCGCCTCCGCCGAGAGTGTTCAGCATCGGGTTCACTACAATGTTCAACAGACACATGGAGAAACCTGCGACAAAAGCGCCAAGCAAATAAACTCCAAAAGCTACGTTTTGATCAGCATGACCTGAAAGATACTGAATCAGTACTCCCACGAAGCCGATTGCAATGGCGATGAGCGCTGTTTTCTTGTAGCCAATACGCTGCAGGAGAATGCCGCCGGGAATACCCATTACAGCATATGCTATGAAGTTGGCAGCGTTTCCAAGCAGACCCTGGAAGTTGGATGCACCGAACTGTTCCTTTAATACTTGTCCCATGGGTGCTGCCAGATTGGTAACAAATGAGATCATACCGAACAGTGCGATCATCATGATAATGGGCACAATCCGGTTCGTTGATTGATTGGTTGTTGTATTCATTTCTTTCATATTAATTAATTAACTTACGATATAGTTGTTGTAACGAATTATCAAAGTGTAAATTGGTAGGTGGTGCGTGAATCAAACTGCTCCCCGGGCTTCAGTATCACCGAAGGGTAAGCCGGTTTGTTGATGCTGTCGGGGAAATGCTGTGTCTCGAAGCATACAGCTGCTCTTTCGGGATAACAGTGTCCGTTCTTAGCCTTGAACCTGCCAGTCATCCAGTTTCCGGTATACAGCTGTAAGCCCGGCTCGGTGGTGTATATCTCCATTTTTATACCAGTTTTAGGAGATTGGCAGTAACCTGCATAATGATGATGTACATCGTCCCCGGACGGTTTATTTATGATATAAGTGTGATCATACCCTTTACCAAAGTGTAGCTGTTCAAAATCATCGTTGATGCGTGCACCAATTGCATAAGGTTTGGTGAAATCCATGGGGGTATCTTTTACCGGTGCAGGGTCGCCGTAGGGAATGGCTGTGGCATCGGTAGGGAGGTACACATCGGCATTCAGCATAAGGAGATGATCACCTATATAGGGATCACCCTCACCCGACAGGTTGAAATAAGAATGATTTGTCAGGTTCAGAATGGTTGTTTTATCAGTAGTAGCCTGATAGTGTAACTCGAGCGCATTGTCATCTGTGAGGGTGTAAGTTACCATGACCGAGAGGTTTCCTGGAAAACCTTCCTCACTATCGGGCGAAAAATAAAAAAGTTCTATACTTTCTGAGGTGACATTTCTCACATCCCACACCACCGCATTGAATCCTTTCAGTCCACCGTGAAGTGAGTTGGGTCCATTGTTCACTGCAAGCCTGTACTCTTTCCCTTCTAAAGAAAAACGGCCTCCGGCAATTCGATTTGCCGTGCGGCCGCATACCGCCCCAAAATAAGGCTCTTCGGAGATGAGATACTCGTCGATCGAGGAATGTCCTAACACCACATCAGTGAGCAGGCCATTCTTGTCTGGTACCATCAACGAGACAATTTTTGCACCATAATTGGTAATGGTGACTTCACTTCCTGCTTTGTTTGTCAGCGTATATAATCCGGTCTGCTTGCCATCAACTATTTTTTCAAATGCTTCGACCAGCAAACCGGACTTGCTATACATTTTGTCCATGTAATTTTCTTGGTTTAAAGAATAAGATATTGATGAAGATTGATCTTTGAATTAAATTCGTGTAAAATTAACACAGATTTGGACAATTACCCAAAAAAAAATTGTGTTATACAACATAAATTTCAGAATTTATTCTCTGCATTAATTAATCTCCACGTCATCAGAGTCTTTTATTTTTTTTGTTACTAATATTTTATCAATTTTATTTCCGTCTACATCCATAATTTCAAAATGGAGGTTATCATAATCGAATTTGTCGCCCACGAAAGGTATTTTGTTGATGCAGGCAAAGACAAAACCTGCCACTGTAGAATAGTCGATCTTATCAAAATCAACGATGAAATCCTCATCGAGCTGGGTCAATATCTCAATCGGAGCCTCACCGCTCACCAACGCAGAATGATCATCGCGCATAAACAGGAGCGGGTCGGCCAAAGCATCGTCATTTTCCTCCGGTATGGCTCCCACCAGATTTTCGAATATATCATGCATGGTGATGATTCCATCGAGGCTACCATATTCGTCCACTACAACAGCCACAAACTTGTGGTTGCTTTTAAAGTTTTCCAACACCTTCTGTGCCCGAAGTGTGTTGGGTACAATGATCGGCTCCATGATAAGATCCTCCACCGAGAAAAGTTCCCTTTTGCTCAATCGCAGCAGAAAGTCACGCATGGAGATAATACCCGCAAATTCATCAATCTTCTTTCTACAGGCAAGTATCTTGCTGTGCTTCATCTGGAGCAGATCCTGAATAATTGCCTCCCTTTCTTTGCTGATATCCACCCACTCCACATCGGTGCGATGGGTCATCAGGTGGATGGCTCTTTTATCGGAGAAGTAGAATACCTGTTCATGAATGATGTTCTCTTCTACATCAATGACTCCTTCGTGAGAGGCGGTCTTCAGCATGGCGCGCAACTCCATTTCAGAGATTACCTCATCCCTCGGTTTGAGACCGATCAGTCGGGAGATAAAACTGGTAGAGAATGCCAGCAGCTTCACAAAAGGATAAAATATGATGCTCACCACATGGATGAAAGGAGCGACGGCAATGGCCATCTTTTCAGCGTTATTCAAAGCAATTGTTTTGGGTACCAGCTCACCAACAACAATGGATACATAGGTAATCAGGAAGACCACGATCACCATGGAGATGCCCTCTGAAAATGGGGCTGTCGTTGCAAACCGCTCAAAGAAGGGTACCAGATATGCTGCAAAAGCCTGCCCTCCAAATGCACCGTTGACGATGCCGATGAGGGTAATCCCCACCTGCACCGACGATAGGAAGTTATCAGGATCAGCCTGCAACCTGAGTGCCCGGCTGGCTCCCTTTTTTCCCTGTTTGCGTTCCCGGTTGAGTTTGTTCTTCTTTGCCGAGACAATGGCAATCTCCGACAGAGCAAAAAACCCGTTGAGCAGGATCAACAGGAGCACAATAATGACGTCAATCCACATACTACAGCATATTCAGTGCATAATGCCACCCAAAACTTCGTAAGTTTACCACAACGGAGAGGGATAAACAGCGCTTTCGGTGAGTTCTTTCAGCCTGGCCACCACACCGGGACGGTCTTCAGCATAGGTCACGCCGAACCATTTTGAAGGAGTATCCAACACTTTTACGGTCACCTTACCAGTTACAGTGAGGTGGTTCACCAGCAAAGGAATAAAAAATTCCGATTTGATGTTGTCGGCGTTCTCTTTCAAGAACTGTATAAAGTAGTCGTCGGAATAGCGGAAGTAATCGGGTGTGAAGCCCCACATATTCATCGACACCGGGGTATGGTCAGCTATGGGAACCCATTGGTCGTTTTCATCCTTGTAGCTTACTTTGCCCTCTACACGCATCACCTGTGTACGTTCCACCACGCCGGTAAGATGTCCCACGGCATCGGTCTCACATACCCCTCGTGCCACGGTACCGCTTTCGGATAGCGTATTTCCCACGTGGTAACCCACCATGCAATATTTATTCTCACTGCCGGCGAGACCCGAAAGATAGTCGGCCAGTACACCAAAACTCTCCCTCCCGTAGAAGTCGTCGGCATTGATCACGGCAAAAGGTTCCTTAATCACCTCTTTGCCCATCATCACTGCGTGGTTGGTGCCCCAAGGCTTCACTCTATCAGGGTGTGGAGTAAATCCCTCAGGAAGATGGTCGAGCTCCTGAAACACCAGTTCCACCGGTATTTTCTTGTCATATTTGCTGACAATCTTTTCTCTGAAGTCGGCTTCAAATGATTTACGGATTACGAAAACCAACTTGCCAAATCCGGCATTTACAGCATCATAAATAGAATAGTCCATGATGGTCTCACCACTTGGACCGACGCCGTCGAGTTGTTTTAATCCGCCATAACGACTGCCCATTCCTGCAGCCAAAACAAATAATGTAGGTTTCATTGTTCGGGTATATTTTTTTATCTCACAAATATAGGATTTTTACAGATACCAGGGAAACGAACAGCTGCGAAAGTGGCAATCTTGTTTATTTTGATGGTTCAAAGGCACGCCACAATGCATCCTCCGGCAAGGGAGCGGTAATGGAAATTGGCTCTTTCGATACAGGATGTATAAAGGAAATAGCACGTGCATGCAAACTGATGCTCCCATCGGGGTTGGAACGTTCGGCGCCATACTTGAGGTCACCTTTGAGGGGAGAGCCAATTTTTGCAAGCTGGCAGCGTATCTGGTGATGACGTCCTGTCTCCAGATCAATCTCGAGAAGGAAATAGTTTGTGGATGCCGCAATTTGTCGGTAATGAAGAACGGCCTTTTTTGTATGGGGTTTTTCTGTATCGAAGGCTGCAGACTTGTTGGTTTTCTCATTTTTGATGAGATAATGGGTCAGGGTATCTTCGTCTGCCGGGGGCCGGTTTTTCACAATAGCCCAGTAAATCTTCTTCACTTCACCCTTACGAAACATGTCGTTGAGCCGGGTGAGTGACTTGCTGGTTTTGGCAAACACCACCACTCCACTCGTCGGCCGGTCGAGCCGGTGGGTGACACCGCAAAAAACATTGCCAGGCTTGTGATACTTCTCCTTAAGAAAGGTTTTTACCATCTCCGACAGTGGCTCATCGCCCGTCTTGTCGCCCTGTACAATCTCACCGGGTGCCTTGTTGACAATGATGAGGTGGTTGTCTTCGTATAAAACAGTCATCTTATAATTCAGGATCCGTTTAAAAATATTCAGAGGCACATAGGTACTCCCGTGTGCCTCCGACAATATGATTGTTACCCCTGATCAGGTATTCATGCCACCGCAGACATGGATTACCTGGCCACTCACGTACGAAGAAAGGTCTGAAGCGAGGAAAATAGCTACATTCGCTACATCTTCTGGCGTCCCTCCGCGTCGCAATGGTATTTGTTTTGCCCACTCATTGCGCACCTCTTCTGAAAGTTGTCCCGTCATATCGGTGATGATGAAGCCCGGAGCGATGGCATTGGCACGAATGCCCCTTGATCCCAGCTCTTTGGCCACCGATTTGGCCAGTCCAATCATTCCTGCTTTAGATGCTGAATAGTTTGCTTGCCCCGCATTTCCGGAAACCCCCACTACCGAACTCATGTTAATGATGCTTCCTGTTTTCTGGCGCATCATCACGGGTGTGACAGCATGGATAAAATTAAAAGCGGACTTCAGGTTTACGTTGATCACCGCATCCCATTGTTGTTCGCTCATTCGCATCATTAAACCATCTTTGGTGATGCCGGCATTGTTAACCAGAACATCGATACGACCGAAATCCTGCATGATTTGTTCCACCACATGGTGTGTTTCTTCAAAATTAGCAGCATTGGAAGCGTACCCTTTGCATTTCACACCGAGAGAAGCAATTTCATGTTCGGTGGCTTCACCGGCTTCGTCTATCACCAGGTCGGTGAACGCAATATTGGCTCCCTCCGATGCAAATTTCAAAGCGATGGCTTTCCCGATTCCGCGGGCAGCACCGGTAATCAACGCTGTTTTCCCTTCTAATAACTTCATATGATTATTTTATTTTCATTGTGGAGTATGGAACCCGCAAGGATTTATTCTCTTGAGAGAAATAGTCTGAATGCTCGTTTCATACGATTATTATTCATCAATTGCTCATGTATGCCGACAATCGTTGATTGCTATACCCAAAATCAGATAACTGAAATAGTTTATTTCGCATACATTCCTTTAAACAAAATGGAAGAAATAATTTCCCTGTCCTCCTTTTTATTGTAGTCGAGCTTCATGGCACCGCGAATGGTGGGCACTTCAAGACCCTTGAATGCGTAATGCAATATCTCGGCTGTTTGTCTGATGTCGCAGGGTTGAAAGATTCCCTTTTCGCAACCATCCTGGATGATGGTCTCCAGGTAATGGATCTCTTTCCTGTCAAACTCCTTGCGTACATTTTCTACCTTCCAGATATCTCTGAAGAAATCAGCCCGCAGGTTACCGTTGCGGGTCACCACCTCCTTGATGGCGCCAAAACGGGTAAAAGCCAGCAGAATAAGCTTCTCATCTGCAGGCATATTTCGGCGTGTCACCTCCTCCAGTCTGCCGAAGAGCACATCGAGCTCCGACTCAATTACAGCCTTATAGATATCGCTCTTGCTGCTGAAGTAGGTATAAAGGGTACGTCTGCCTCGTTGAGATGCCTCGGCAATGTCATTCATTGTCGTATTCTCGACACCTTGTTTTGCAAAAAGCTGCCGGGCTACGTCAATTAAATTGTTTTTCGTTTTTGAAATGGGCGAAGTCACCTTATTCTGCACATTTTATTTATATATGTGCAAAAATAAAACAAAGATTTCAAATCTGGAAAGCAAATGAGGAAAAAAATAGCATGATCCTGTTACTTTTTTTCACTGAGCAATGTTGCCGCCTCACATACCTCCCGGTACCACGATTCACCGAATCTTCTGATCAGTGGTTCCCGCAAGAACTGGTATAGAGGTACGCCCTCTTTTCGTCCCAGTTTACGGGCGGGCTGGCAGACCGACCAGCGATGATAGTTCACCGCCGTAAAATCAGCATAATTATGCAACCTCACCGGGTAAAGATGACACGAAACAGGTTTCTGAACGGCAATGCGTCCTTCTCG
>ENA-UOOK01002651-UOOK01002651.1-fermentation-metagenome-genome-assembly--contig:-NODE-2651-length-21522-cov-5.439558_pt1 | contig 21522 bp, 18 predicted proteins | sample MGYA00245777_ERZ724023 | MGnify/ENA primary metagenome ERZ724023 (study PRJEB28704, sample SAMN03018312) | fermentation metagenome | biome: anthropogenic terrestrial biome; feature: soil; material...
GATAAGAGTTGGATTCACGAAATTGTGATGAGCGCCGGCAAAAAAGATGCTTGCGAACTGGGTGTGATAGACACTATCATTATTAAAAATGTGTTTGGCGGACTTTCTAAAATTGGTTTTAAAAGTTGCGATCAAGGGCGAGAAAAGTTTCAAGGCGCAAGTTTAGATTTTGTTTGGTTTGATGAAGAACCGCCATACGATATTTATATGGAATGCAAAATGCGTTTGCTTGATAAATGTGGCGATATGTTTGGAACAATGACACCATTAAAAGGTCTTAGTTGGGTATATTCGCATATTTATTTAAACGAATTTGGCGACAATGATATTTGGTACACACAAATGCAGTGGAATGACAATCCTTTTTTACATCAAGATGAAATAGACAAATATTCAAAAAATTTAAGTGCAGATGAATTGCAGACTAGAAAATATGGCAAATTTATGCATGCGTCGGGCATTGTTTATGACGAGTTTGACGAAAACATTCATGTGGTGGATAATTTTGAAGTCCCTTATGAATGGCAAGACACCATTTCTATTGACCCGGGGCTTCATAATCCGCTAAGTGTACATTGGTATGCGGTGGACTATGACGGAAATGTGTATGTGGTGGCGGAACATTATGAAAGCAATAAAACGGTGGAATATCATGCAAATAAAATTAAGCAAATTTCATCACGATTAAACTGGCATAAAAACACTAACGGCATGATAGAAGCACTTATTGATAGTTCGGCGAGTCAACGAACGCTGGCAAGTGAGAAAAGTGTTGTTGAACTGTTTTACGACAATGGGATATTAGTGAACACTCGAGTTAATAAGGATTTATATTCTGGCATTAATAGAGTGAAGGGCTATTTGAGAAACGCTAAAAGCGAGGTACGGCTATTTATTTTTAAAAGTTGTGTGAATCTTATTCGTGAGATTAAAGGCTACTTTTGGGGAAATAACGATATTCCATTAAAAAAAGATGACCATGCTCTTGATGAATTAAGATACTATATTATGAACAGACCCGAAGTACCCTCAAAAAAAGAAATAAAAAGCGAACTAGTTAAAAACAAAGAACGACTTTATCGTAAACTTAAAATGCAAAGAGGTTATTAAATGTTTTTAAAGGATAAATGAAATGAAAAAAACAAGTAAACAAACGGTTGAAATAAAAGAGGAAAATAGTGAAAGGCAAATAAAGGATGCGCTAATAAAAAAAGCGTTAGGTTTTACTGTGGAAGAAATAAACGAAGAATATAATTTTGTTGAAGATGAGCCAGTGCTTGCTAAAAGGAAACATAGTAAAAAACATTATCCGCCCGATTTATCCGCAATTCAATTAGTGCTTGCGAATTTAGATGATTTTAAAGAACTGGATAGTTTAACGATGGAACAGTTAGAAATGGAAAAAAAGCGATTAATAAAAGAATTAAGGAGAAGAACTCATGAAAATAGTTAGTGTTAATATAAAAATAAAATGCGACATTGCAGGTTGTAAGCAATTTGCAGATTATGCGATTACTAGCAAAGGATTCTTTGCAGATAAAAATTTATATATTTGCGATAATTGTATGAAACAAATGCATAATTGGTACTCTCAAAAAGTTGTTCCTAAAAGCCCTAATAATTTTTTAAATAAAAATAAAAAAATAGGAGGGTATAATGAAAAATAAAAACAAAAAACCGGTGGAAATTTTAGATGAAGACAGCATAGTTGAAGAAGTGTTGGAAGATTTTAAAATGCGTAGTATAGAGCGCAAAACCTTTGAACGCGCGTGGCAACTTAACATTAATTTCTTTTTAGGCAATCAATTTTGCTCAGTGGACTCCAAAGGTGATATTGTTGATAATTTTAAGCAGTATTTTTGGGAAGAGCGTGAAGTTTTTAATCATATAACGCCATTAATTGAACTTAGACTAAGCAAACTTGGTCGTGTTCGGCCGTCCCTTGCTGTTGTGCCTTTTTCCGATGAGCAAAACGATGTGTCAAATGCAAAGCTTAGTAAGAAAATATTAAAGGCGATTAGTCATAAAATAAACATGCCTAAATTAATTTCGCAAGCAACTATGTGGAGCGAGATTTGTGGAACGGTGTTTTATAAAGTTGGTTGGAATGAGTCAACGGGTAGAGTGTTGGCGATGAGTGAAGACGGACAACAGATGTGTGAGGGTGATATTGAAATTGCAGTTGTTAGCCCTTTTGAAATTTATCCCGATAGTAATACTTATAATAATATTGAGCAGTGTAATAGTATTATATATGCGCGCGCTTTTCATGTTGACGCTGTTAAAAATATATGGGGGTTAGACACAAAAGGCCAAGATATAAATGTGTTTTCACTTGATAATATTTCTAACACTGGCGGACTGGGTTATCAATCCACAACTTCGAGTATTGCAAAATCTATAAAGAAAAATCATGTGTTGGTATTAGAAAAATATGAAATGCCAACGATTGAATTTCCTAATGGCAGGCTAATTATCGTAGCGGGAAAAAGCTTAGCGTATGTGGGGGAACTGCCTTATATAAATGGTGTTGACGGTAATCGCGGATTTCCTTTTATTAAACAATGTGCCGTTCCGGTTCCAAACTGTTTTTGGGGAGTAAGTGTGATTGAGCGGTGTATTCCTATTCAACGTGCGTACAACGCAGTTAAAAATAGAAAACACGAATATTTAAATAGGCTCACCATGGGAATATTGGCTGTGGAAGACGGATCCATTGATATGGAAAATTTAGAAGAAGAAGGGTTGTCGCCCGGCAAAGTGTTAGTTTATCGTCAAGGGTCAAATAGTCCTAGAATGCTTTCATCGGGTAGTGTTCCGCTGGATTTTCAATATGAAGAAAACCAGTTATTAGCGGAATTTACAAAAATTAGTGGAGTAAACGACCTGCTAAGTTCAAATATTGCGGGGCAAAACATAAGCGGAATCGCTCTTCAATTATTAATAGAGCAGGATGAAGTTAGATTGATTTCCAGTGCGGAAGAAATTAGAACATCGGCAAAAGAAATCGCCAAACATATTTTAAGATTATACAAACAATTTGCAGTTTTTCCGCATGCATCAAAACTTATTAGTGAAGACGGAAGTGTGGAAATTTTTTATTGGAAAAATAGCAATATTTCAAGTGAAGATATAGTGTTTGAAACAGAAAACGAAATCAATGAAACGCTTGCACAAAAACGAAGCATGCTGTTTGAGTTGTTACGGACGGGACTACTTAATGATGAAGACGGTAAACTATCAAATTCCACGCGTGCAAAAATTTTGGAACAACTTGGCTTTGGAATTTGGGAAAGCGCACAGGATATTAAAAACTTGCAAATAAACAGAGCAATTAAAGAAAATTTAATGTTAGTAAACGATGGCAATATTAATGCACCTAAAGAAATTGATGACCATGAAGTTCATATAAATAATCATATTTCGTTTATGCTTTCTAAAGAATTTGATAAATGTAATGATAAACTGGAAGAGAAGCTCCTAAAACATATTAAAGAACATAAAGTATTTGAAAAGTTAACAGCGCAAGCAGAAATTGTAGCAAAAGATTAATAGTTTAATTTTAAAAATTGTAAAATTAAAAAAGCTTTAAAATCGCGTAATTATTTGTAAGTTTTATAGTCAAAAACATATGTTCGGTTGACATAAAATAACCTTCAAACTGTCAAACATTAGTAGTTATTGTCAATAGTAAACTTCCTTTAATGTGCTATGCAATTTAATTTAAAGTTTTGTCGAAAGAGTGTTTAGTTTTGACAAAATGTATGTATGGAGTATAGAGAAAAAATATGGAGTGTAAATAACAATATTATGTGAAAATAAGCATTATGTGAAAATAAGCAATTAATAAAAATAGCTATTTATAATCTAACTAATACAAATTTTTGAAATTTATATGTTTTAAAAACGATATATAATTGGTTGACATGAAACCGACTAAAAATCAACAACTTAATTGGTGTGTAATGTCAATAATGGTCTTATGTTATTGACATACTTGTAAAACTGAATTATTACTTTATGTTTAATTTTTTGCTAAGATTGATATTTTTGTGTTATCGTTGAAATTCAAATTCATACAAATAAATTTTAAACAGGAGAATATTATGAAAGAAAAAAATAATATTGGAGAACAACCAAAAGAAAGTGTTTTAGAAAATGCGAAAGTGTTAGAAAAAGATGAAGTTGAAAATAATTTAAACACCGACGAATTAGAAAAAACAGAATCTTCGGGCTCTCCATTTGGGAAATTTAAAAACGCCGATAGTTTGCATAGTGCATATCTCGACTTAGAAAAGCAATTTACTAAAAAAAGCCAGAGATTAAGTGAACTTGAAAAAGCGGTTGAGCAGGATAATGTTGTAAGAAAAACACCCTGCTTTGAGCGTGAAAATTGGCGTAGTGAAGTGAAAGAATTTTTATCTTCACACAGTGGCGCACTGGAACATGCTAGCGATATTTCTAATGAGCTAATAAGTGATAATAATTTGGCGTGCTTGCCAAACTCTCTGGAACTAGCTTATGCAAAAGTACTCGCTCGCAAAAATAAGTCGGCCAGCGAACTTTTAAACGATAAGGAATTTGTTGAAAACAATATTTTGAAAAATGATAACATTAAAAATCGAATAATAAAAGAATATATTGAGAGTGTAAACCTTAAAAAAACACCGCCAGTGGTACTTTCTAATAAAGGTTCATCGGTGGGGTTTTCCTTGCCTCAAAAACCAGCAAATTTGCAAGACGCTAAAGCGATGGTGGAAAAATTGTTCTTTTAAAACTTATTTTCCTTATAGTTAAAAAGTTTTATTAAACTTAAAAAAGTTTAAGCGAAAAAAAATTACTTAATCTATAAAAAATGCAAAGAAAAATAAATAAAGTTTATAAAGGAGATAAAAATGGTTACATTAACTTCGGCAGATAATGCGTTAAAAAGCGTTTATTTAGGAGTGGTAAGCGATCAATTAAATATAAAATCAAATCCGCTTCTTAGTAAAATCAAACAATCCACTGCGGATGTTTGGGGTAAAGAAGTAATAAAACTTGCCCCTTTCGGACTAAACGGTGGCGTGGGAGCAGGAGCGGAAGACGGTGCTTTGCCACAGTCATTTAGCAATCAATATGTTCAATTTAAAGCATCATTAAAAAATTTATATGGAAAAATTGAGCTAAGTGATAAATCTATAAGAGCAAGCCAAAATAATTCGGGTGCATTTGTAAATTTATTAAATGCAGAAATGGAAGGACTAATAAAAGCAAGTTCCTTTAATTTAGGAAGAATGCTTTATGCTGACGGTTCTGGAAAATTATTAAAAACTTTTATCCATGAAGAGGGAGCGAGTACACTAACTAATTGTGATCAAGTAAAATCGTTTATGGAAGGAATGACAACTGAAGTGGTGGATATTGCAAGCGGACAAGCACTAACAAATAGCGTTAGGCGAGTTTCAAAAGTTGATAGAGGCAGTAAGGCAGTAAACTTTTCGAGTGGGTTTGCTTCTTTATTAAACCCAACCGATCATGCAATCACAATGCAAAATTCCTACAATAAGGAAATAACAGGACTAGGTAAAATTTTTAGTAATGACGGCAGTTTATATGGAGTGGATAGAAATACTCACTCATGGATGAAGCCATATATGAAAGAAAATGTTGGAGCTATATCAGATGTGGTAATTCAAGAAGCCATAGATTATTTAGATGAAGTAACCGGGAGTGATGTTGATTTTATAACTTGCTCCAGCGATGTTAAAAGAGCATATCAAAATTATCTAAGCACTTTTAGAAGAAACATCGATTATATGGATTTAGAAGGTGGATATAAAGCAATGTCATTTTCTGGTGTGCCTATTATTTCTGATAGGTTTATTGAAGACGGAACAATGTATTTGCTAAACACAAAAGAGTTTGTTCTTCATCAATTATGTGATTGGGAATGGTTGGAAGGAGATGACGGAAAAATATTAAAACAATCGCTAAATTCTCCAACTTATATGGCAACACTTGTTAAATATGCAGAACTAATTTGTGATAAACCAAACGGTCAGGCAAAGTTATCTGGGATAACAGCTTAAATGATTTGACATAATACTTGAAAACAGAAAAATACTTAAAAAACTTGAAAAAATTTAAAACTAATCTTAATAATTATGAGTAGTGCAAGAGTATATTTTTGTTTAAAACTTATGGAAACTTTTTTAATAGATAATTTTATAGTGCAACTATAATAAAACACAAATCAAGTAAATACTGTTAATAATTTCTCATATTAGTAACAATATGTGGGAGATTTTTGTCAATAAGTATTAGGTTTATGTCAAATATTGAAAATATGGAGGCCGTTATGAAATATATAACAAAAATTAATAGAGATTTATTTAATATTGTTAAACGATTAAAAGCCATAGATAAAAAATATTTTGTAGTTTTTAATCACAAATTTAAAAGGTTTGAAATTCATAACGCCTCCCAATTTTCTAACACACTATCTCTTGTTTGCCCCTATCCAAAACTTGATATTAGAGTGCTGGATTTAGTGATAAAAACACGGGTGGAAAGAGGTGCAGAACTTCTTGATAAAATAGAAAAACACAATCAAAAATTAGAGGAAATAAAAACAAATAATGCACTCGATTATTCGTCATGTATGTTAAAAGAAATTCACTCTTATGCGTTAAAAGGGGGCAAAGATTTTGACTACCGAAAGGCATATTTAAATGATTGGATATAAAATATATAATATCAAATAATGTTTAATTAGTGCTTAATTTATTGCATGCATTAAAGAATTTCAAACTGATATTTAATTATCAATTTAATTAACAATCAATTTGAAAGATAACAAAAAATAAGCATTATTTAGTGATATTGTTATTTTAAAAAAAATATCAGTTTAACATAATTATTGCATTATTTATATTGTTTTTTATTAAAAAATTATAAAATACAAAACTGCAAACTAAATTAAAGTTAAAAAACTATATAATAACAAAGCAAAACTGTGCTTTACGGTCAAAGCTCTAAAAGGAGGAGTAAATGATAGTTAAGAAAATTTTACTTAGTGTTTGCACTATGCTTCAACTAACAGAATTAGCAAGCGAAATTGAACAGGACGAGACAAGCGAAGAAGTTAAATTAATGCTAGCGTGTGTAAACTATGTTAATAACATAATAGCCACCGACTACATAAAAATTTATAAAACCGTTGAAATAAGCGTGGAAGATTCCGCCCAAGAAATTGAATTTTCACAAATATCCAGCCATACTTTTTTAGGAGTTAAAAGCGTAATTGATGAGAGCGGAAATAAAATAAATTTTACTGTTACAGATAGTGGTTTAAAGGTTTATAAAAATGGAAAGATGAAAGTCTGTTTTGCATATTTTCCAGATGAACTGTTACTGGATGACAGTATTACAAATTACAAAACCAAAATTAATGAACGAATTTTTGCGTATGGTGTTGCAGCAGAATATTTGTTTATTAAAGGAATTGTTGACGATGCCAGCATGTGGGATGAAAGATTTAAAAGAGAGCTTTTAACTATCACAAGAAAACTAAAATCAACAATCCTTCCAATAAGAAAATTTAAATAAGGAGGGCAAAATGTTTTATGAAAAAAGTTTAAATTTAAAAAAAATATCTTATAAGAAATACAACTATTCAAACTTTTCAAACGGTATGAATAGTGAAATAGACGAGACTTTACTTCCACTTCGCTTTGCAAAAAACACATATAATTTCGATTTTAACAATGGCGCACTTAAAACAGGATTGGGGATTTCGGAAGCGTATTTATTATACGATGCTAAAAATCCAACTGCAAAAAAACTGCTAAACTATCCTGAAGGATTAGATATTTTAGGGGCTTGGGTTTTTAAGCAATTCAATCATTATTCGAAGGAATATAACAATATGTTTATTGTTTATTGTTCGGACAAGTATTTATATGTAAACTATCTTTATGCTACCACTCCCGCACTTGTTAAAATATCAAGTTTAACTTTTTCAAGTTGCCCAACAATTTTAAACTATAAAGTAAACGGAGAAGACACTATTTTAATCTGTACGCCCGAGGATGGTTTATTTTTTTGGAACAATGTGCAACCGTCTGAAAAAATTGAAAGTGCACCCATGATAACTAGCATGTGTATGCATTACGAACGCTTATTTGCCACCGGTTCACTAGATAAAAGAAGCCTTTGGTTTAGTGATGACATGAATCCAACAAACTGGAATCTATCATTAACCGAAGGTGGTTTCATTCAAATGATAGACGAAAAAGGAACGCTAAACAAGGTAGTGTCTTTTGATGATTACTTATATGTTTTTCGCGAATATGGAATTGCAAGAGTGGTTGCGTATGCTAATCAAAGCGAATTTTCTGTAACTCAACTCTACACAAGCAACAACAGAATTTACGAAAAAACAATAGCCGTTTGTGGCGATAGGGTAATGTTTTTAGCAAGTGACGGTGTTTATTCTTTTAACGGAATAACCACCACAAAACTTACACTTGGAATTGAAAACTTATTAAATGTAAATATAAACTCACAAGCGATTGGAGCATACTTTGACGGTTATTATTATATTGCTTGTAAAATGAGTTTTCCTGACTTTGAAGAAGTGGAGTGTGAAGCGGGCGATTATAAAAATAATGTACTACTCGAAATAAACTTAAAAAGTTGGACAATTAATATTTTGCGGGGTGTGGATATTTATAATATGCAAGCGATAACCGATGAGGTGGAAAATGCACTGTTTGTGTGTGTTAAGCATGAAGGAAAAGTGAGGCTTGGAAAAGTTGATAAAAGCGGGCAGGTATACTCAAAAGCCACAAAAAAAGTTTGGTGTGCGCCACGAGTCGATTTTAATTTACCTATACGCAAGAAACTAATTAAAGAAATGAGCATTATAACCAAAACAGATATAACGATAGAATTTGATACCGACGGAAAAAAGAAAAGTATGATTGTATTTGGCAAACAAAATGCGCAAAAGATTTTTCCAAATGTTACCGGTTATTTTGTGGGCATAAATTTTATTAGTGCACAAGCAGAAGTGGAAATTAGCAATCCGCAAATTATTGTGGGCGTGCTTTAATTTATATTATATTTTTTTAGAATTTTTTGGGGAAGCAAACGGGCATGAAACATTCTTTAATTTTAAAATAACTAAAATGCTCACACTTTTTTTCCAAAAAAGTTAGGATTGTAAGCTTCAACTTTTTTTCGTTTACTCTATACTTTTTTGCAGGTTGATAACTTTTTTAAATACTTGACTTATAGAGTATTGAGTTCTCATAAATTGAAGTGCGTTAAAGTTTTGTGGAGGTAAAAAAATGAAAGAAATAAACAATTATGGTAGACTTGCTTTCGATATGGTGAACGATGTTAAAAAGCAATTAATTAACGAACAGTTAAAAGAAAATTTTAAAATAAAAGAATTATTTTTTAAAGGCAGATTCAATAATCTTAGTTGGCAAGTAGATTTTAAAGGGTTAGAGGGAACTGTTGCAAAATTTAATTTTGTGATAAATCAAAGCAACACAAATCTAGTTTTTAATTTAAACGGAATTAATGTTTTTAATAGCACTACTAATGAAGTAAACTTTAATCTTCCTATTTTAAAAGCGAATACTTTAAAAATATCATGCAGTGAACTCATTGAGCAACCATTTACGCTTTTAATATTAGGCAATGTTGTGGATGATAAAATTAAAAACAAATTATTTTTATATGAAAAAGATGATTCTATCGATGCGTTTTATTATGATGAAGGATATAAGTACGCTGTGCTTTCTTGCCCTCAGGATTTGTTTGGCGAAGATTTACAAGCAATGCCACTTACAGGTCAATTTTTTAATGCCTGCCATAAACTTGCTAGTGCTATTATAGCTCATGATGATGTATGCATTTTATCGAAAGTTGATGGATATTTAACAATAACTAGAAAGAGTTCGCAGTTTGGCACTGCGCAAATTGTTGGAGGTTATAATATCACAGATAAAGCCTGTTTAGTGCCTATTTCGCATAGTCGGCTTTCCTATCATATAGTATATATAAAAAATAATACTATAACAAGTTTATTGTTGGCATCAAACTATACTATAACTCGCACAATAGTTCATTCAATAACTCTTACATATCCCATTGTTGATATGGGTGGCTGTGTTTACGCGGCTGGTAGTAGTTATTTGTTTAACGGATTTTGGTTTGTGGACAGCAACAACGATGCTTATTTGGTGGCGACTAAAAATTATACTCGTTCGACCACCACTTTTTCATATCACAACAACGCTTTTAAACTCGGCAAAGCGGAAACGCTACGGTTGTATGTTGACGGATTTAATATAACTTGCTATTTAATTTATCAAAATAAAGTTACTATTCTTGCATTTTATGTAAATATAAATAACACTCTTAACTTTTTGCAATTGATTTCAAAAGAGCAATATTCTTGCGTTGATGATGGTATGTTATTTCGTGGCGAACATCTTTTGAAGTATCGAGAACTTTTCACAAGTAAACCATTATTATAAATTAAAATAAAAAATGTATAATTATACATTGATTTAAAGTAAATTATGCGAACAGTTTATAATTTTTATTCCCCTTTTAAATAAATTTTTAAAAAAAGTATAGTTAAAAGTTTTTTGATGCTTTAAAATGGTTTTGAACTTGCGTTAGATTTGTTTGATTGCTTTTGACTGTTTATATAAATTCCTAACGAACAATGTTTTGTATATTAAATTTTGATTGCAAGAAGTATTAGATGCAGTTTTTAAAACTTGCGCTAGATTTGTTTGATTTTGCTTTTGACTGGTCACCGACCATGAATCATTGTTATTGTTTTTTGCTTATGTTTTAAAAAAACGGTTAAAAATAATTTTATAAAATTTCGTTCAAAAGGATGCTATCATGGGATTAAATAAAAAAGAAATTATCACTAAAATACTAAGGCATAATTACCAAAATTTTTTAAAAGGTAAAAATAAAACAGGAGGATAAAAAATGAGTTATATTGATAATGAAACAACACAAAAAGTTATGGCGATAACAAATACCACTGCATCCAATAAAAAACTTGATGAGTTATTAAAAAATCTTCGCGCTTTTAACAATAGACTATCTTCATCAACCAATGACATTACAAAAAATGAAATGCAGTTAAAAAGGCTGGAAGAATTAAATTTATCAGCAGATGATATTCGTCAAGATGCAGAAAATGAACTGTATGACTATAAAAAAACTACTCAAGAAAATATTATTAATCAATCGCAAGCAAAGGAAAAAGAGCTTGTGATAAACAAGGATAAATTACAAAAAAACTATGCAGATGCCAAAGAAAAAACTCAGGACTATTATGGAACAATTAAGGAAAATGCAAGCAATGATGCATTAAAGCGGGGATTGGCAAGAAGTAGTATAGTTATAAATACGCTTGATGCTTTTAATAAAGATGAAATTGAAAATTATAATGTTTTAAATAAAGAACTAACTGACAGTTTAAATGAAATTGATTTTCAATTAAGTTCGATTGATAGCAAGCAACAACAAGCGCTGGCAGATTTTGATATTGAATATGCTGCAAAACTAAATAAAAAAATTACCGACTTAAAAAAGGAATACCATAATGTTCAAAACGATATAATTAAATATAATAATCAAATAACTGAAGCTGAAAATAATTTTAATTTAAAATATGCAGAACTTGAAAAAACTCTGCAAAACTCCAACTGGGATAAAGAAGTTGACCTTATTGAACTATCTGGGAAGTTTGGTGTAAATGTTATTGAAAGATATAAGCAGAATCAAATGTTTTCTATAATAAGCAATCAATTACACTCAGCAAATGAAGAAGAAAAATCCGCTATTTTAAATAGTCCTGAAATTGCCAGTATGTTAAGTCAAGAGCAGTTAGACAAACTATTAAAGCAGTTTGGTGCAAAGTAATGTGGGAAGAAATTTTTAATCTAGCGATAAATAACGGACTATGGGCGGTACTATTTTTAGCTTTGCTTGTTTATGTGTTGAAAGATAGTAAGAGCAGGGAAGACAAGTATCAAAACACCATAAAAAAATTAGCGGACAGCTTAACAGTTATTGAAGATGTAAAAAAAGATGTTAAAAAAATTAAAGTTAGAATATTTAATAAAAAAACAAATAAAGAAGCAAGTTAATTATATTAATTCTTGTAAAAGTGAGTTATTTTAATGTAATTTTTGTATAATAATTGTATTTATAGTGATAATTAAGTTTATAATAATTAAAATTAATTAATTCAGATTAGAAAATAAAATTCCTTTTATAATAGTTATAAAAGGAATTTTTTTTTAAAAAAAGCAAACCACACGCTTAGCGTAAATTACGCTTAAACTAATTATTAAACAGAATAAGCTATTTTTAATATTAATAATTTTTTTTATATTTGTTAAATTGTCAGTGATTGTCGTAAGAGAGAAACCACAAAGTTTAAAAAACAAAAATTCACATTAAAAAAGTTTAATTTTAAAAAACATTAGAAAGTGTTTAGGTATATGTATTTTGAAATATGTAAATTCAATTTGGCACGGTATTTTTAGTGTAAACGAAATTTTAGTTTTAAAAATATAAGTTTAAAAAAAATTAAAATAAGTCATCACTATTAAATTAATAGTAGTGAATAAGTATTCATCAAAGTAATTTATCATGCATAATTTGGCAAGCGTAACACCAAATTAAACAAATTTTAATAAAATGGTTGCAATTTGATTTTTTTAATGCTATAATTCAAAAGTTGTAAAAAGATTGGCAAGAAATCGCCTGTATCTTAACCGTTCCCATTTCGGGTTTAAAAAATTTAAATGAAATTTTTATTTTTAAGAATATATTTAAATTAATTAGCATTTTGTTTTTATAACAAAGTTATTTTTATTTCGTAAATGGTTTTTTTACTTTTTATTAAGTGAAGTAAAAAATTATACGCCCTAAAAAAATGATTAGTCTTTAAAGCCTAGCAATTAAAACACAATCTTTTAGATTAATGCTCTTAAATGAAAAATATAATCAAAAAATTTAATCGTTTTAAATTAATTTATTATTTCATTTATAAACTGATTGATAAAATTGTTTTATTTTTAATCCAAGCAATGCTTGTTTTAAAATATGAATAAACTATGCCTAAATTTTAAATAGATATGCTAGTAATATTTAAAGTTTTGATAGTGCTAAATAAAGTTAGTGAACATTCACACATTTTACTTTAATCAAACTCAAAAATGAAAATAGTTGCAACTAACTAATAGTTTGCAACGAAACATAACCGTTTATTATTTTAAATAAGTTGCAACTTTAATTTTCGTTGCAAACAAAACGCGTGTAAAATGGAACAAAAATTTGAAAATATTTTAACTGTTTTTAAAACAGTTAATTAATTTTATATTTTAAGATGAGGAAAATTCCTCACTTTAAAAAACTTAGAAGAAAGTTATTGAATTTACTTTAAATTTTTATCTTATTTTAAGTTTACAATTACTAAAAATTTTTTAAGGAGACTAATATGATAGTAAACAAACAACCGACTTTAAAGTTGTCTTTTTTAGGTGGCGTGGGAGAAGTTGGAAAAAACATGCTTGCTGTGGAATACGGCGACGACATGATTATAGTAGACGCAGGAGTTGCATTTCCATCCGATGATATGCCTGGGATAGATTTAATTATTCCTGATTTTAACTATATTCAAGTGAACAAACACCGTGTTAAAGCAATCATTTTAACACATGGTCATGAGGACCATATCGGTGCAATGCCATATCTTATGAGACAGATTGATGCACCAGTTTATGCAACAAAACTTACAGCTGCACTTGTGGAAAATAAACTTAGAGAACATAAGGGAGTGCGTTTTAAAATTAATATTGTGAAACCAAAAACTGTGATAAATGCTGGAGTTTTTAGCATTGAATTTCTTAAAGTTACACATAGTATTTCAGGTTCACTTGCGCTAGCAGTTACCACACCTGCGGGTATTTGGTTCCACACTGGCGACTTTAAACTTGATTTAACACCAATAGATGGCGAACCTATGGATATGGCCAGAATGACAGATATAAGCAAAAAAGGTGTGCTATTACTTACTTGCGATTCCACTAATGCTGAACGAACAGGATTTAGTATGAGTGAGCGAAAAGTGGGACAAACGCTGGATGCTTTATTTGCTCAAAACAAAATCAAACGCATAATTATTGCGACCTTTGCCTCCAACATTCATAGAATCCAACAAATTTTTAATATTTGTGAAAAATACGAAAGAAAAGTTTTGCCAACAGGCAGATCAATGGTAAATGTTTGTGAAATAGCAAACAAAATCGGCGAGTTAAAATTTAATAAAGAAATTATTGCAGACATGACTAAAGTAGACAAATACGACGATGATAAGATTTGTATTGTATGTACGGGTAGTCAAGGCGAGCCAAACAGCGCACTATCCAGAATGGCAGCGGGTGAATTTAAGAAAATCGAAATCAACGAAAATGATTGCGTAATTTTCAGTGCGTCAGCAATTCCCGGAAATGAAGCAGGAATAAACACAGTAATTAATGGACTATATAAAAAGGGTGCAAGCGTAATTTATGAAAGCTTAGCAGAAGTTCATGTTAGCGGACACGCCTATCAAGAAGAAATTAAAATAATAATGAGTCTTTTAAAACCTAAGTTTTTTATTCCAGTGCATGGAGAATATCGACACTTAATATCTAACGCAAAAATAGCAATGGAACTAGGAATAAATAAAAGAAATATCCACATTCCAGACCTTGGAGAAAGTATATCAGTAACACCTACTACTATTAGAAAAACAGGCACAGTGCCTGCCGGAGTGAAAGTTATTGACGGACACGATATTTCTGATGCAGGTGGTTCCGTGCAACGGGATAGGTTGCTACTTGCAACGGAAGGACTATGCGTGGTGCTACTAACGATTTCTGCGCGTTCTTCTGTGCTTACAAGCAAACCTGAAATTATAACCCGTGGATTTTTATATGGAAAATCCAACCAAAACATAATTGAAGAAGCAAGGGACTTACTTATAAATGCAATTATTCAAGTGAATTTTAAAAGTCAAGATTGGACAATAATTAAAGACAGTATCAAGAAAACATTAACAACTTTCTTTTTCAAAAAATTAAAAAGAAAACCAATGATTATGACAATTATTGTGGAAACAAACTAAATAGATTCATTTTAATTTTAGAAATAAAAAGATATTTTTTCGCGTGGTTAATATGATAAAATCTAAAAAAACTAGTTGTAAAAATCAATGTGAAGATAAAAAAGTACTAACAAGTAAGTAAAAAATAATGAAATAACAAATGCAAGTTGAACAATCTTAAAAAATTAAAAATTATAATAAAAACTATTTTACATTTTTAATTAAAATGAAAACCAAAAAAAAATTATAAAACCGATAAAAAAATAATGAATATTTAACATAACTATTTAAAAAAAACCGATAAAAAGAAAAATAAAAATATTTAGCAAACTAAAATGGTGAACAGGCATTATATAAAGAAAAAGTCTAAAATTAAAAAAGAAAGTGATATTTAAATTAATAACAGTAAAGTCAATAAAGTTGAAGATAAAAAATATCTTGCAAATAGTCATGTTTTTTTAAAAAATAACTACGCGAGTTTAAATTCCTTGACTATTACCGCTTTATAAAAAAAATTTGAACCGAGGATAAATTGGAAACAATAAAAAAATTAAAAGAGTATGCGAAAATTAATCATGTGCCCGTTGTTAGAAATAACACCCTTGTTCACTTATTAAAATTAGTGGATAATCCGTTAGTTTTTAATATTTTAGAAATAGGTACTGCAATCGGTTATTCGGGAATTTGTATGTTAAACGCAAATAAAAATGCAATACTTACCACTATTGAAATAAATCCCGAAATGGCAAACATTGCAAAGCAAAATTTTGCAGATTTTAACTTGTTAAACAGAGTGGAGTTGATTTTAGGCGATGCAAAAACGGTGCTGGAAAATTTAGTGAAAAAAAATCAGAAATTCGATATAATTTTCTTAGACGGCCCTAAGGGACAATATGTAAAATACTTAAAAATCATAGAAGAGTTGATGACTAAAAGAAGTGTGCTGTTTGCAGATAATATATTTATTGGCGAGGGCTTAACAAACAAACATAACACAATCAAACACAGACTAGCAGAATTTATAGAGATTATTAATAAGCCACCTTTTATTAGTGAAGTTTTTACAGTTGACGAAGGGTATGCTATAATAAAATTAGCAGAAGAAATAAACAACTAAGGAGTAAATATGATAGAATTATTATCGCCAGCTGGCAGTATGGAAAAATTAAAAACAGCGTTTAACTATGGAGCAGATGCTTGCTATTTCGCAGGAAAAAAATATGGACTAAGGGCGTTTGCAGATAATTTTGATGAGGACGAGTTGGCTGAGAGTGTGAAATATGCTCACTCTATGGGTAAGAAATGTTATATCACTTTAAATATTCTTGCTCACAATAGCGATTTTGAAGGATTAGTTGATTATTTAAAATACTTAGAAAATTTAAAAGTAGATGCTGTTATAGTAAGTGATTTAGGCATTATGCAATATGTGAAAACTCATGCGCCAAACTTATCTATACATGTTAGCACACAAGCAAACATAACTAATAAATACTCTGCAAAAGTGTTTGCAGATGCAGGGGCTAGTCGACTAATTTTAGCGCGTGAGTTATCCATAAAAGAAATAAAAGAAATAAGGGAATATTTACCAAAAAAAGTGGAACTAGAATGTTTTGTGCATGGGGCAATGTGTATTTCCTACTCGGGCAGATGCCTGCTTTCTAATTATTTATCGGAAAGAGATAGCAATCGCGGTGCGTGTATACAAGCGTGTCGTTTTCAGTATTCAATAATTGAAAAAAGCCGAAGAACAGATGAAAATGTCCACACAGGCGGTTATGAAATTCAAGAAGATAATAGAGGAACATATATTTTAAACAGTAAAGATTTATGTATGATTGAATATTTGCAAGAGTTAGTGGATGCAGGGGTAACAAGTTTTAAAATAGAAGGCAGAATGAAAAGCGTTTATTATGTGGCAACGGTAACAAATGCATACCGCCGAGCAATAGATTTATTGCAAAGCAAAGAAAAATTAAATGTGAATCTTATTCAAGAACTTGAAAAAACCAGCCATAGAAGATACACAAGCGGTTTTTATTTTAATGAGAAAAATAAAGAATACTTAGCATCTTCCATGACGGTTCAAACACACGAATTTATAGCACTAGTGTTAGAAGATAGTAAGAACGGTAAAACATTAATTGAACAACGCAATAAATTCGAAGTGGGTGATGAGTTAGAAGTGTTGTCGCCAAGCGAAAACTTTAATAAAATAATTAAAGTGGAAACACTAACAGACGAGAACAATGAAGGGATAACAATTGCAAACCAAGTTCAACAAAAACTATTTTTAAAAACAAATTTAAAACTTTCAAAAGGCGATATTTTAAGAAGAAAAGTTTAATTAAACATTTGATATTGCAGGACAAATTTAGTAATTTTACAAGCGATAGTGCATAGTATAAATTCATAAAATTTTAAGGTTATATTAAACTTGCTTAAAAACCTTTTAAATTTTATGGCTGTTAATTTCATATGTGCAAAAAATTAACTTATTCTATTTTTCGGTGGTTGTTTAATTTAACAAAAAACACACTTTTTATAGTGTGTTTTTTGTTAGCATATCGCTCATTTTATGTTTTAGTTTTTGTAAGAATATTTTTATATTTTAATTATAAGTTTTTAAAAACATTTTATGTAGACCTGCTTTTTTTTTAAAAATTAAATTTTTTTTATTTTTATCTTCCCAAAAAAATTTTCCTGTTGATTAGTTTACATTTACATAAATTAAATAGTTTTTTTCTTTTCAAATTTAATTTTTTTGATATATTTAGAATGTTTTATATTTAATTAGTCTAACAGTTTGCTATATAAAAATTAAAGCATGAATGTTTTTTTGCACATGATTTTTAAAATATGAAATTTTAACTAAAATGTGCATGTGCCTGTGATGCTAATGTATTAAAACTAGTATAGTATAAAGAAAAATGAAAATAAATATCACACGAGGTATTTATTTCAAATTAATTTAAAAATGCTTAGTATATTTTATATTAAATTTCACAATAAAGTAAATTTTATTAAATAATGCTTAGGCTTTGTCTTCTTCTTCTGCCACCAAGCATTCTGTGGTAAGTAGGGTAGATGCAACACTGCTAGCGTTTTCAATCGCTGTTCGCACAACTTTTGTGGGGTCAATTATTCCGCATTTTATCATATCGCAGTATTCATTTGTGAGTGCGTTATAGCCATAATCTTTCGCACCATTATTTCTTATGTTTTCTATCACAACACCACCTTCCACTCCGCTATTTTCTGCAATAATTCGAAGAGGGGCAGATAATGATTTCAAAATAATTTCCGCACCTGTTTTTTCATCGCCATTAAGGTTTAAAATAAGATTTTTAACTGCTTTTTCGCAAGATAACAATGCAACACCTCCGCCGGCAACAATGCCTTCTTCAAGCGCACTGCGAGTGGCACTAACTGCATCTTCAATACGAAGTTTCTTTTCGTTTAATTCCACTTCTGTGGCACATCCCACATAAATAACTGCAATTCCTCCCGTGAATTTTGATAAGCGTTCTTGCAACTTTTCTTTATCAAAATCACTTTCTGCTTTAGAAATTTGCCCTTTTATTTCTTTAATTCTTTTAGCTATTGCATCTTTATTACCATTACCGTTTGTGATTGTGGTGTTGTCTTTTGTAACTTTAATGTTTGCAATTCCTAAATCGGATAATGTTATATCTTTAAAACTAATTCCAAAATCATCACTAATATATTTACCGCCCGTGAGTACTGCAATATCTTCCAGCACTGCTTTTCGTCTGTCAGAATACATAGGGGCTTTAACTGCAACAACGCTAAGTGCACCTCGTAGTTTATTCACAACAAGTGTGCTTAACACTTCCATTTCAATATCGTCTGCAATAATAAGTAAGGATGCACCTTGACTTGAAACACTTTCTAATATTGGCAAAATCTCTTGTAAGCTTGATATTTTTTTATCTGTTATAAGTATGTATGCTTTTTGAAAAATCGCCTGCAATTTTTCTGTGTCTGTTATCATGTAGTGAGAAAGGTAGCCTCTGTCAAACTGCAAGCCTTCCACGATTTTTAGTTCAGTTTTCATAGTTTTATTTTCTTCCACATTGATAACGCCTTCATTTCCAACTTTTTTAAAGCCCTCCGCTATAAGTTCGCCAATATCTTCATCGCCTGCACTAATGGATGCGATTTGAAAAATTTCTGTTGCACTGTTAACGCTAACCGATTGTTTTTTTAATTCTTCCACGCAAACACCTACTGCTTTTTGTATGCCTTTTTTTAATATTATTTGATTTGCACCTGCTGAATAATTTTTAATTCCTTCAAATATAATGCTTTGAGCAAGCACGCATGCAGTTGTTGTGCCATCGCCTGCAATATCATTAGTTTTTATGCTTACTTCTTTAATTAAGTTTGCACCCATGTTTTCAAATGCATCTGGCAATGTTATTTCTTTTGCTATTGTAACACCATCGTTCGTTATAAGTGGAACACCGTGTTTTCTATCCAACACAACATTTCTGCCTTTGGGACCAAGCGTAAGTTTAACAGCATTTGCAAGTTTATTTACTCCTGCTTCCAGACTTTTTATTGCTTCAAAACCAAATTGAATCTTTTTTGTCATGTTTTTCTCCTTTATAATTTATATTTTTAATGGTAAATTTTTGTTAATTCTGGCTATTAATGGTTATATTTAAGCGACTTAATTATTATAATTTTTCAGGTATTATAAAAATTTAATCATAAAAATATTTTTAATCACAAAAGCTCACGAATAAACTAAGATTATTATAAGATTAATCTTAAAAAATAATGAGATATACTAAAAAATAAGTTAAAGAAAAGACTAACAGTAAAGTATCTAATAGCAATAGTGTAATAGTTCATATATAAATAATTTAGTGCACAGCAGTTGTTTTAAGTTTAAATATCATGCAAAAAAATGCAAAATCAAAAACTCTGCAATTATAATTATTTTTTAAAATACTCTTTTTTTTCATTATTGCTAATTAAATTTATTGCTGTGCAATATCGGGCACTATTTATTTCATTTTAAAATTTAATCTTCAATTATGGCTAAAATATCTTCCTGCTTGATTAAAATAAAGCGCTTATTATTGATAACAAATTCATGGCTAGCAAATTGATTAAAAACAACTTTATCGCCCACCTTCACTTTAAATTCAATCTCATTGCCTTCTATTTTCCCGCCCGTTCCAATATGAGTGACTGTTGCAAAAATGGGTTTTTGCTGTGCGATATCGGGCACGATTATCCCACTCTTTTTTTCATTTTCAATTTTTTCTTCCTTTAAAACAATGCGGTCAAATAGTGGTATTATGTTCATTTTGTTCTCCTTTATTAATTGTGTTATCTATATTCAGTTATAAAATATATAGTTTTTGCTTTTTTTTAAGCGTTTAGAAAATCAAGTTATTTTTTTTTGCGTGTTTAGACTTAAAAACCGTTTTTAAGTATCAAACTATTATATAAAAAATAATAATATCAATCAATTATCAAATTTGACCGAAATCAACTGAAAATCAAGATTACGTCACTCATCTTGTAATATGCTGAGCTTTGAGACTTATTATTCATAATTATAATGTCAATGCTGAAAAAAATCAACAGGCAAACACAGGATATTTGAAACATCATGGTTCTTATATATTATTATAAATCTTTTTGACAGCATATATATCCTGAATCTCCAATATATTTATATAAAATTCATATATTCGGAGGTCATGTTTTGATTGAGAAATACAAAATAAAAGATGGTATCTGTGTACATCACACAGATGACCGGGCATATTTGAAAATTAATGATTTTTTGAAGTCAAATATTATAAATAATTGCTTAATAGTATGCATAGGCACCGACAGGTTCATCGGAGATTCCCTGGGACCGCTGACCGGCACACTTCTAAGCAAGCTGGAGCTTCAGATCCCAATCTTTGGGACCTTGGAAAATCCAATCCATGCGGTTAATCTCCGAAGAGCCATGACCCAAATAAACAATTCCTATAAAAATCATAAAATCATCGCCATAGATGCTTGTCTCGGTTCAAGCAAAAGCGTAGGATATATCCATGTCAAGGAAGGCAGCATCCAACCCGGCAAAGGGGTCGGAAAAAGTCTCTCCAAAGTAGGAGACTATTCAATAATAGGAGTAGTTGATGAGGCCGTGGAATCCGGTGACAGTGAATATGAAAACTACATCAGGATAAATAATGTAAGACTTGGCTTGGTGATGAAAATGTCGGAGACCATCGCAAAAGGAATATATGCTGCCTTTCGGCAGTAGATGCGGGACACGAGAAATTCCGGTATTCCTTATGAGT
>ENA-UOOK01002653-UOOK01002653.1-fermentation-metagenome-genome-assembly--contig:-NODE-2653-length-21508-cov-3.929008_pt1 | contig 21508 bp, 19 predicted proteins | sample MGYA00245777_ERZ724023 | MGnify/ENA primary metagenome ERZ724023 (study PRJEB28704, sample SAMN03018312) | fermentation metagenome | biome: anthropogenic terrestrial biome; feature: soil; material...
GATATTGGTTTGCCTCGCCTTCTATTACCATCTTTGTCGTAAAGATATGATTTAGAGCGGACAGAATATGAACCATCTGCTTGCTGAGAGAACTCAACATCATTATTAGCTATTGCTTCATCCCAAATTTCTTTTACAGCTTTTTCGAATGGTTCAACCATTACTCCTGCAGTTGTTGTTAATTCTTCAAACTTAATTAAGAATCCTGCAGTTTTAAACTTAGAATATTTATAATCTGTTGGATCTAAATCAATCCAAGTTTTGTCAGATGTATATACTGGTTGATTTGCAATTTCTTGAGTTGTATTTGCTACAAATCTTGGTGCATTTGTATATTCAGTTGGAATAGTTGTTTTAAGAATATCTGCTAATTTATTAGGATTAGCTAGTTTTAATTCAGCAATTACTAAATTATAGAATTCTTTAGCGATTTGTTGTTCATATGGAGTCCAATCTTTTGGATCGATATTTTTTCCATTTTCATCTTGTTTATAGATTAATAAATGTACACCTTTTGCATTAAGGAATTCATCATAAATCTTATTCATATTTGGAACATAAACTTCATCCCATAAATCCTCAGTGTTTGCAAGATCCTTAGAGAATTCTTTTACAACTGCTTGATATAAGAATAACATTTTTAAATCTTGTTCATCGCCAACATATTGTCCATAGTTTTGAATATAGAATTCATTCATGAACTTTTCCCAACCATATGATGCAGGGAATCCATAATCTTCGTAAGCTCCACTTGAGAAGTTTCGTTTTTCTAAAACGATTTGTTCTAGAATATCATCCCATTCATCTTGGTCAATAACTGTGCCTTCTGTGTTCTTACCTTTGTAATCATATATTTTATTATAATCGCTATATAATAGATATTCATAATTATAGAAGTCAATTGAAACTAATGCTCCATGACGTTCACTTAATATTTCAAATAAATCATCTGCTGTATATTCAACGCCATCAAATAATAAGACAACATTTTCACTTGTTTTTTTTGTAATAGGATGAGTTGCATCAAAACCTTGGATATATGCTGCTTCGATTTGTGAGTCGTAAATAATGAATCCACCGTTATCGCGATATGTCGCTCTTAACTCTGCAAGTTTTTTAGTTTGTTCTGCCGTAGTTTTAGATTCAATAAGTTTTTCGATGATTTCAGCTTTTACTTCAGATTCTAATGGTGCTTCTTCTTGAGCTATTTTTAATACAAAGTAATAAGAAGCTGATCCATCAAATGTTCTTGGATTAACTGTGAATGTTTGTAATAGTGTAGACTCTGGATTAGAAATAGCTTTTAATGTATTACCAACATAAGTTACAAGGCCAGAATTAACTTTTGATAATTCTTGGTTTGTATAAAAGAATAAGTTGCTATCCTCTTGAATATTATCTACTTCTAAATCTTCATCATAATTTGTAAGAAATTGAATTTTTCCATCAACCACATTATAATGTACATTTAATCTAACTACTTGATTGTCCACAGGATTTGCATTTGGATACCCAATGGCTTTATCACTATAAGCATTATTATATAAGTCAATAAATGCTTGTTTAACTTCTTCTTCAGTTAGTTGAATTTCAGTTCCTGCTTTTACCCAAGTTCTAACATCTTTGTCATCAACTTTAATTGTTTTGATTTCAATATCTATTTGGTTTAAAGCATTAGTTGCTGTAACTAATGAATTAAATGGAACAACTACTGTCCAATAATCATTTTTATAATTTGATGAGTAATAACTTGTAATTTCACTTTCAGTGATTGTATCATCTACATCAGCATCCGCAACTGATTCTTGGTATTCTTTACGAATTGTATCATTTGCATATGCTTTTCTTGCAAGAACTAAACGATAATAATTTCTAATTTGTTCTTGGCTATGAAAACCTCTACTAATAAAAATTGAATCATACCATTTTTCAATTGTTTTATCATCATCCTCAGCGACTTTAGTTCTGCCGTTAGGGAAAATGGCGTTTTCAATGGCCTCATCTATTTCTTCAAGGGTTACTGAAGAAAAATACGATGCTCCATCACTATTCTTTAATTTTGTTAAAAGATATTCATCGACCAACTCAAATAGTGTTTCTGTTCCTAGTTGGGGTTTTAAATCACTATATATTTGTTCATTGTTAACCTTTACATCTCCCGCTTGTAAAAAAACTCCATCAGGATTGGAAATGTTCGGGTTCTTTTTATCACCAGATAATAGTGTACAAGACACAGCCACAATAATAATTACTGCTAGGGCAACAATTAATGGTAACGTACGTCTTAAAATAGATTTGCTATTCATGCTCTTTCACTCCTTGATTGCTATATTTATAACAATAATATAATACCACTTTTTAAACTCTTTTACAACATAATTTTAGATTTATTTTCTTCTTTAATATAATTTTAATATTTCTAGGCATTTGTAAAACATTTACCCGACCTAAATCATAATATAAATTAGGAGGGGATTATATGTATCAGCCTGGATTCAATAAAACATCTTGCAATTTTGGAAATAACTTCGCATTCATCTTAGTATTATTTATTCTTTTAGTTATTATTGGTGCTTCATGGATTTGCTAGTTATTTTAATAGAAGATACCATTTAAAAATGATAGAAAATATTCTATCATTTTTCAATATCCGGAATATAAAAACTACGGCGATCGAATGATAATACTTGATTAGTAAATTCACCTTTATTGGTTTTTACTAATTCTTTATCTAGGGCTGCCATTTTCGAATCTGTTAAATCAAGAAAATGAATTAATGCAGCTTCAGCTATAACTGGTTCTTTTGGAGAACCATATGCCAGCTGGCCATGATGTGATAGGATAATATGAACTAATGACAGAACTTCATCACTGTTTTCATAACCTAATTTATTTGCGACAGTATAAATTTCATTTGAACCAATTGTAATATGGCCAATTAAGTTACCAACTTTTGTATATTCAGTACCCTTAGGGCCACTTAATTCAATTACTTTTCCGATATCATGAAGAATGATCCCTGAATAAACTAAGCTCCTGTTTAGATTTTCATATATTTCTAAATAAGCATCACTCAATTTCAACATTGAATATGTATGATACGCTAATCCTGAATAATAATTATGATGCATATTGACAGCTGCAGGATGATAAAAGAATTCTCGATAATGTTTCTTTAAGAGGGCAACGACGATATCCTTTAAAATCTTATTTGTGATTTTACTTACATATCCTTCGATTAAATCTTGTAAATCACTTACATTGATTTTTGCGAACTCATAAAATTGGCCTAAGTCAATTTTGTCTTCTTCTACCGTTAAGCGAATATCATTGATATTGAATTGCATCTTTCCTTGATATTCTTTCATTCTCCCAGTTGCGACATATACTTCACCACTTACTAATTTATTCTTAAGCTCATCATTGAATGCCCAAATCTTTCCTTCAATAGTATCATCACCATCAAAGACTAACATTGAAGCATAATCAGCGTTTGCTGAAGTTTTTTTAATTTGGACATCAGATAGGCGAGCAACTAATGTTGCTTCATCTGATGGTGAGTAATCTTTAATCTTCTTCATTTTCTACTTCCTTATTTGTATATTTATCCTCAATTCCATTGATATAGTCCATGTAGACTTTATGCAATCTTTGACTCAAACCATCTTTATCACGATTTGGGTCACTGATATAATCAATTTCTTTGAGCATTTCTAAATTCTTCTCAACTAAACCATCGACATCTTCTTTGATTTTTTGTTGGCGGGTTGTTCTTTCTAATAATGCATATTGAGCATTTTTTTCTTTAAATAAGCGTTCCTGTTCATTTAATCGTCTTTCTAACATATCAATTCGATGTTGGGTATAATCAACAATAACATCTCCTTGATTTTTTAATCCAGATTCGATTTCCTTTTCAGTAGTTGCATCAATGACTTGACTATAAGCTAAGCGTTTACTTAATTCATCAATTTCATCTGGAGCATCTTCTTCCTTATAATTATAGTCAACTTTGTTTTCGACTATATCAATATTTTTTTCGCGAAGGCTATTGATAACATATACTTTAATTACATCATAATCATTTGCTAGTTCACTATATAAAACTTTATAAATGATTTGATTTGTAATTGCATCAACTATTTGTGGATCAAGGTGAATATTCAATTGATATATATCTGCATCAGTAAAAGCAAGATCTTCAAATGATTTAATTGGTAACGCTTCATATATCTTATTAATCTCTTTATAATGTCTACGTGATTTACGGAGAACAACATTAATTCGATTTGCTGTTAAACAAATATCTTTTCCATAACTATATATATCCATTGGCCCAAACTTTGATTTGGGATTTTTAATAACAAGATCATAGATTTTTCTTAATTTATCTGGTTCACTTACCATTGGTAAATATGATTCGTCTATTTGTTGATTTAATACAAATGCAACTAAGAGAAATTCCTCAACTGTAAGCTTACGATAATGATTGTATTGATATTTAAAAGCTTTTTCTAAGCTTGGGATAATTTTATATAGTTTTAATGAAATGATTAAGTCTAATGCTTTACGATAATATTTACCATTGAGAATTTTTCCAAGTTCTAAAATTAGAAATTTGTGATTTAAACTTGTTAGTAATTTTCGATTTGCTTTTATTCCATGATAGGTTTTGCTTGTGAATTTAAAATTTAGTTCACTTACAAAGCGTATTCCGCGTAATAATGAAACTGGACTGTCAGTAAAGACTTGTTTTGCTTTTCCAATTATTCGAACTTTTTTTCGGCGAATATCATCATATCCACGATATGCATCTGTCATCTTCATTGAATGTGACATGGCAATAGCGTTAATAGTATAATCACGATTTGCTAGATCCTCTAGAAGGTTTTTTGAGTAGTGGATGCTATCGTTTGTTTTACCCTTTGCTCCCATACGGAATGTGGAAATGTAGTAATCTTCGCTATAATATGTAACCTTTACTGTTCCTAAATCAAGTTCTTCTACTTTTGTAAATTCAAATATTCCTTTAATAGCGCTTGGTGTTGCACTAGTATTTATTTCAACTTCGTTTATCGGAAGATTCATAATTACATTACGTGAAGCAGCCCCAATAAAATAAGCTTCATAACCATTATTGATGAGAATTTTAAGTATTTCTTTTCCTTTATTTAGATATTCCATAAATTCACCTTCTTCATTATCGAAATTCTACAAATCCTTTCCTACATTATACAACATTATTACAAAAAATTCTATATCTTTATTTGACTTTTTGTAATATGTAATGACTAAAAGAAAAAAATATGTTATAATTTTTAATGGAGTGAAAAAGAAAATCTATGTATACGATTGAAAAAGAAACAATTTACGAACAAATAATTAAGAAGTCTGTCTTTATTACACAACTCTTTCCCGTGGAATCAATTGATGAAATAAATGAGATCTTAAGAGTTGTAAGAAAAACTCATTATGAAGCAACCCATAATTGTTATGCATATATCATCGGTGATAATGGTGAGTATTTCAAAGCTTCTGATGATGGGGAACCATCTCAAACTGCTGGGGTTGTAATCTATGAAGTTTTAAAGAAAAACAATTTAACGAATGTCCTATGCATTGTCACTAGATACTATGGGGGCATTAAATTAGGTGCCGGCGGTTTAATTAGAGCTTATGGATCATCTGCAACTGGCGTTTTAAAAGAAGCAATAATCACGGAAATCATTCCTGAGGTAAACATTTTAATTGTAACTGATTACCAACATGTTGATATGGTGATTAATGCAATGAATCAATACACGATTATCGATAAAATTTTTCTTGAGAAAATCAATTTAAAATATACTATTCCTGAAGCTGATTTTCAGGAAGTTGAAAGTCATTTAATAAATATTACAAAAAATAATATAAAAATAGAAGTATTGTAATTTAATACTTCTTTTTTTATATTACTTCTTAAAGTTTAATATTTCGTCTAAAATTTGCTTTATAATGGCTTTTCACTTGCTATTCGAGTGTTTAAACGCATAAAGGATAAAGCCGCTACAAAACGAAGTTTACCTATTTTAGGTTTTAGAAACCTCATATCTTTTTTTCGTAGCTTCGCCTCCGCGAATATGCCTTATTTGTTTATTAAAATCTAATAATTCTTTTACTTTTTGAAATAAACTATTATCGATTTTAGGAAGTCTTTCTGTGAAGTCTTTATGCACTGTTGATTTACTGCAACCTATTATTTTTGCGACATCTCTTACTGTTGATGATTGATTTAAAAAGAGATATGAAGCATTTAATACCCGTTCTTTTATGACACTATCCATATTATCACCTTACATTTTAATATATGTAGAATTAACGAATTTATGATTTTTAAATAAATTCTTACAAAATTTATGTAAATTGTTTATGATAAAATGCTGTTAGTATTCCAAAACTTAATGTTTTTTGATATAATTAAAGTATATACTTTTTAATGTTAAATTATGTTCGCTTCTTATGTTGGGGCTACTAGGCAATTTATGTTGAGATATTGACTTTTATTTCCAAAAAGTGTATATTTAAATTAGCGTAAAATAATGGGAAAGGAGCTTGTTATGTCTGTTTTAGTATGTGATAACATATCTGGATTTTCACGTAAAAGTGAGTATGTTCGTAATTTCTCCTATAATTTCCTTGAAAATAAAATTTATGCTATTACTGGTAGAAATAATGCTGGCCAGAAAAACCTTCTCGATTTAATCTCTGGAAGAATTCCAACATCTGAAGGTGTTGTTTATTTAGATGGATATAAACTAATAAATGGAATTAATATTACAAATCGTATTTGTTATATCGATCGCGATGCCGATTTCCCAAGTCATTTACGAATCGTAGAAGTATTTAAATTAATGGCAACAGTCTATCCTGAATGGGATACTTTCTATGCCTATGAATTATTAACTTATTTTGAAATCAAACATCGAACAATGGTTGGTAAATTATCTCCATCACAAAAATCGATTTTAATTGGAATATTAAATCTAGCTTCAAGGGCTGATATTACCATTCTTAACATGCCTTTAGAAGATGCAGATATAAAAGATCGTTACGACTTCTTTAAATTTCTCTATGATCATCATGATAAATATCCGCGAACATTTATTATTAACACAAGTTTCATTGATGAAATTGATTATTTAGTTGATAACTTAATTATATTAGATCGTGGAAAATTAATTGTTAGATTAAAGATTTCGGAGACGAAACAGAGTTTCCGTTATTTAACGGGAAAAACTGAAGTATTAAAATCCTTAATAACAGGTGTAAAAGTAATAGGTGTTGAAGAACGTGGCAAAATGTTAACTGTATGTATTAGGCAAAAATTGAGTAAAGATGAAATTCGTAAATATCAAAAATACTTAATAAAGATTTCCGATGTCCCTATTCAAAATATTGTTATTTACTTAATTACGCTTCGTGAGATCAAAGGTAGTCTATTATGAGAAAAATGAAAATCCATTTCTATGGTTTTAGATACTACTACTCAGCCTTTGTTTTGTTATTGATTATTGCCGCGGCACTTAGCTTAACTGTTCTCGATGTTTATTTAGATTATTTACTTCCTAGTCTGTTTATTATTTTTATTCTATCGAGTATACTCCTTGGTTTATATGAGTATAATCGCATTAGATATTTACATACTAGTTTAGTAATTAACCGTAAATCATTTTATAAATCTAGTTTGGCACTTGGAATGATAAACGCAATTCTTCTTCTTGGATTATTCATCGGGTATTCATTTTTAGCACAGAGGTTTAAAGGAATTGAAATAGCATTTATTAATAATTATTTATTTTATCTTACTTTTCTTTCTTTGAATTATTTTGGATATGTCATTGGTAATACATATGCTTTATTATTCATCCGCAAAAGATTCATTAATCTTTTAGTTATTGTTGCTTTAATCGCATTATTCATTTTCTTTGAATTGACAATTCCTATTATAATTGATTTTACAGATCAAATTATTAATTCGGATGTTCCTAAGATAATATTTATTGATGCGGGACTTATTATTCTAACAATTGTTTTAATTATTATAAATAATTTTATCTTTAAAGTAAAACCATAAAAGCCACAGTTTCCTGTGACAATTTTTGAGTTAATATAGTGGTTATAAAAAAATCCTTTTTCAAAGGATTTTATTTATTTAACGTCTTTAAGCTCTTTGCCAATTAGTTTCTCTGGATTGTATTTAACAGTACCTTTGATTACTTTAAAATGGACATGGTTACCAGCAAGTGCATCATATTCTGATTCACCACTTGTACCAATTACATCGCCTTGTTTTAGTTTATCCCCAGCTTTTACTTCTACTTTAGATAAACTAGAGTATTCTGTAAAAACATCATCGTCATGTTCAACAGTAACTATCCATCCATATATTGGACTTTCAGTAACTTTTGTAACAACTCCGGTTAGAGTACTAATAACATTGAACCCTTTTCCATCCTTAGCAGAAATAGAAATTCCATTACTATTAGAATAACTTCCATCATACTGGATAAGGCCTAAAATTTGTTCCTCATCTGTTCCATTTACGTCATAAAATTTTCTAACAACTTCGTATTCTCCGGAATTTGTTGGAATCTTAAAACGCTCTGCGACTGGTTCGTTTACCGGAGGATCTACATCCACTGGCGGATTTGGGTCAACTGGCGGTTTGGTTTCATCTGGACCAATTAAAGTCAAAGATATGAAAAAAGCTACAAACACTAATATTAACGCACCAAGAAAAAGATATCTTTGTAATTTTTCTTTAGGGATTTTGTTAATAAAATTCTTCACTATTATCACCTCGTAAATAGTATTTACAAGATAATATTTTTTTATACGAAGAATTTAGTTAAGCGTTCAATCATTTCAACAACTGCAGTTGCTAATAAAAAACTTAATCCAATGCTCACAATGACCATCAAAACTTTTAATTGGCCAATTTGACCTCTTCTAAGGATTTTTTCATAGTCAAATGCTTTCAGTAAATTATAAACAACATAAACTCCTGGAATAAAAATTATGAAAAAAGTTGCAGTTATAAAAGCATCACTCATTATTTACTCCTTTTATTATTTACATTTTTCTATTCATTACTCGATTTATCATCAATTATATATGTTGTCGCAAGCTTTTGAACAAGTACTTTTACATCATGATTATTAATCACTTCAAATTCTTGCTTAACTTCATTAATAAATTCATCAATACTTTTTGGTTTTCCGTTTCTTTCAATAAAGATTTTATCATTTTCTGTTTTCATATGTGTTTCACGATCTAACAATAATTCTTCAAATAGTTTTTCACCAGGTCTTAAACCAATTTCTTTAATTTTAATATCTACATGCGGAACATATCCGCTTAAGCGAATCATCTTTTCGGCGAGGTCATAAATCTTTACAGGTTCACCCATATCGAGAATAAATATTTCTCCACCAGTAGCATATACTCCTGACTGAAGAATTAAACTAACAGCTTCGGGAATTGTCATAAAATATCTTGTGATATTTTTATCAGTTATTGTTACTGGGCCCCCTGCATCAATTTGTTTCTTGAATAAGGGTACGACGCTTCCATTACTTCCAAGGACATTACCAAAACGTACGGCAGCAAAGCTTGTATCCGATATCGATGAGAAATATTGAATGATTTTCTCGCAAATTGATTTAGTTGCACCCATTACATTTGTCGGTCTAACAGCTTTATCAGTAGATACTAGAACCATCTTTTCCACATGGTATTTATCTGAAAGTCTTGCAACATTATATGTTCCTAAGACATTTGTTCTAACCGCTTCTACTGCACTATCTTCCATTAACGGAACATGTTTATATGCTGCAGCATGGAAAACTAATTGGGGAAGATAATCTTTAAATACAGACTCAATTCTTTTATCATTATAAACACTTCCGATTAAGGTAATCAGTTTTGTTTCTAACATTTCTTCTTCAATTCGCTTTTGTAATTCTAGTTGAACATTATATGTTGTATTTTCATAAATATCAAAAATGATTAAAGCTTTAGGACTATAGTTGAGGATTTGCGCACATAGTTCTGAACCTATTGAGCCACCACCACCAGTTACTAAAACAGTTTTACCTCTAATGAAATCAGTTAAACCTGTGTTATTTAATTGCACGACACCGCGGCTTAATAAGTCTTCAATTTTTATATCAATTATATTTCGATATGAATCACTTCTAAGTTCCGTCATTAACGGTAGTCGACGTATCTTTACTTTTTTAATATCAAATAATTCAATTATTTCACGTAAACGTTCTGAATCCAATGAAGCAATTGCAATAATAACTTCGCCAATATTATATTTATCAACTAGTTTTATTGAATTAGCAATTGGTCCAACAATAATGATTCCATTTAATCTCTTACCAATTTTCTCTTCATCATCATCAGCAAAAGCAATAATTTTATTATTCAAACGTTTATTTTTTAATACTTCATCTAGTACAAGTTTTCCACCACTACCAGCACCTATGACTAATGTATTTACATAGTCTTTAGGGCTCTTACTACGTGAAGAACTATTTAGTCCCAGGGATATAAATATTCTTTTTGTGAAACGAACAGCAAGTAATAGTACAAATTCTACAGGGATTGTGAAAACAAATAAATACGGTGGAAACACTGTTTTATTAGTTAATTGAAATAGAACAAAAATTATTGATGATGAAAGGATCGTTGAAAGGAGGACACGCATTACCTCTGAGAAGCCAACAAAATCCAATAATAATTTATATAAATTAAATATTGCTAAACAAATAATTTTTATAACAACAATAACGATTATATAAAAATACCAATAATCTATATCAAAAAAGTTCCCTTCAATAGGAGAAATGTATGTGATACCAATCCAATACGAGAAAGATATTATCATTACATCCATAAGTACAAAAGCAAGAAGTCTAAAATTGTTTCTATGATTTTTTATATTCATATTATTTTCCCTCAAATCTAATACTTAAAAGCACTAATATAAATTTAATTCTTACTTCGTACCGTATAGACGATCTCCACAATCTCCTAATCCCGGAACGATATATCCTTTATCATTTAATTTTTCATCGAGACATGCAAGATAAATATCAACATCTGGATGTTCCTTTTGAACACGTTTAACACCTTCTGGAGCTCCTACTAAGCCGACATAACTAATTCTTGTAACTCCACGATCTTTTAAAATTTTTATTGTATGCGATACTGATCCACCTGTTGCAAGCATTGGGTCAACGATCAATACTTCAGCATCTACAATTAATGGCGGAAACTTTGCATAGTATTGTTGGGGTTCTAAAGTTGTTTCATCACGATACATTCCAACATGTCCGACCTTTGCAGTTGGGATTAATGTAAGAATTCCTTCAACCATTCCTAGGCCTGCTCTAATTATTGGAACAATAACAACTTCAGTTGCTAGTTTTTGTGAATGTGCTATTCCTACTGGAGTTTGTACATCAACATCATATGTTGGTAAATTTCTTGTTACATCATATGCCATTAGCATTCCTATTTCTGATACAGTTTGACGAAAATCTTTAGTGCCTGTATTTTCATCACGAATTAGTGATAGTTTGTGATGGATCAAAGGATGATCCATGATTACTAGTTTTCCTTCTTTCACATTTTCCTCCATTGTTTCTATCTAAATTGTCTTGCAAAGCAAGTTATTACGGGAATAAAGGCATTTGCTTTAAAAAAATGAATAGATGAAGTAAACAAACTAAATTCCCAAATAGAATTTACACAATTCATTTTTGGGAGAAAAATAAGTATTCTATTGATGTACTAATCAAGTTTGCTAAATTGCTTAGATTTTCCTACCATTATTATGATAACTAAATAACTAAACCATTCATTCTATCTTTTAAAGAAAGGTTAAATATATTCCTTTTTAAATTATATCACAAAACTATCAATAAATCTACAATAAATAACAAATCATAAATATTTTTAAAAAAATACCATTACGGTATTTATTTAATCTCATATTGGTATATTGAAGTAAGAGCATTTTTGTCATATTTCTTCTCTTCAATATATACTTGTTTCTTATCTACTTCTGTAAATCCTAGAAATGAAAAAATCGGAATTGTTTCTTCATTTGATACAAAAGCAATTATTTTTGATAGGTCTTTTGCTTTTGCTGTTATTAATAAATTATTAAATAGTTTTTCTAAAGTTTCTTCATCTATCATTTTCTTGAAGATGAAATATCTAATTAAACCAGTTGTTCCGAAACATTCAAAAGAAATGATGCCCGTGATTTCGCCTTCATTTATTAAGAGTGAGGCATTCATTACAACATCAACATCAATCTTTATTCCCGGTACTGACTTAAGAAAGTTTTCTACATCAACATACCTATCTAAATTCATACTCATTATTTCCATAAGATTCACCCTTAAAGATTTCAGTAAACCACCATCCAAATTCAACATCACCATTATTAACTTCCTCAAAGCTTACGTTAAAGTATTCAGGATAGAGCATACTCCAGTAATTTTTTCCACTGGCTTTTCCCAGTTCAATTACTAAAGTTTTATATACACCACCAGGAATATCTTTAGAATCAACTTGCTTAGGCGAGTACTTTTGTTTTTTATAGGTCACATTAACTGAATAGTCGCAATGATAATCACTAATAAGGTATTCAACTTCTTTTTTAATTATGTCTAAATCTCTTGTCTCTTCTAATAAATCTTTTAATCGTTTGGCTACAACTATTTTTACGTTTTGATCATATTGCGAATCTGAATTAGCAATTACTCTAATTCGCACCTCCTTTTCAGGAGATATGAGCATGATCACGACGATAATCAACACAACAATCCCTAATATTTTTTTCATAATAAAAATCACCAAAATTATTATTGGTGATTTTTTCCATTATTATACAATTTTATCTTATTTGTTTTATTAAATCCTGGGTAACATCAATAATACTTGAAGGCATTTGCGATACAATTGCTTGATCAACAACCAAATAATCAATATAATCGCTGAAACATTGTTCAATTTCTTCAATAGTGTTAATTTCTTTTTCTCCACTTATGTTAACAGATGTTGTCGCCATTAGACCGAATTTCCTTAAAATCGGTAATGCTATATCTGATTTAGGCATTCTAAAAGCAATTGTCTTTAGTCCATTTGTTAGGCGTTCATCAATGACATCACTTTTATTAAAGATCAATGTCATTGCACCTGGCCAATATTCTGTCATCAACTTTTCTGCTGTTTTGTTAATACAATTTACATATGCTTCGATATTTCTATCCGGCGTTAAAATCGCAAGAGGTTTATGAGCATCGCGCTTTTTCATAGCAAATATTCTTTCGATTGCTTGTAAATCATTGTATTTAGCACCAACACCATAAACTGTATCTGTTGGAAAACAAACTACTTTTCCAGTTATATCTAATTCTAATAATTTTTCTAAGCTTATTTTTTCCATAGTTTTATTGTTTCTTCTCTATACTGCTCCGGAGTAATTTCTTTTAAATCTCGCATTTTCATTAATTCTAACATTACATCATTTTTCTCAATTTCTATTGCAGATTCATAATTGGTATTATAACCTTTATCTTTAAGGATTTGTTCTACATCAACAAATGACTCTTCTTCTTCATAATATCTTTGGCGTTCATAAACTGGTGTAATTTCAGTTGGTTCTGGGTTTCGTTTAAAATTGACATCAGTAATTGAATACTCAGATTCATCAAGAACATATTCCTTTTGTCTTGCCATATCTTCATTAGCATATTTTTGAAAGTCAAAAACATTTTCTTTTCTAGTTTTTTCGGAGAATATACCTTTTTTCCTTAAATAGAACATAAGAATGATTAAAGCCGTAGCAATAATTATTCCTGAAAAAACTAAAGCAATTGTTCCCATATCAGTTAATTTTGTTTCCACGTTTTGTAATTTAACTGCACTGAGTCCTTGGTTTTCACCAGTTATAATATTATCATGAACTGTCCTAAATTCTCCAACCGTCAATGCTTCTACTGCAACTGAATGAACACTGCTTATGCCATTATGAACATTTATTACTAAATCTTCACCAAATTTAATTGCTGGAGTAATATAGTCACCCCTAATGTTTTGAGGAAGTTCATATATGCGGTTGTTTAAATTAGCTTGCACAATATATGCTTGAGGATTAGAGTTGAATAATAAAATTCCAACATTAACTTCATTTCCATTAATTCCTTGAACTACTTTAAGTTTAAAGTCCGGTGTATCATAGTTTTCTATAATTACATAAGATTCATAACCTTTATTTATTAGTTCATCAAAATCAATTTCTGCTTGAAGAACAGGATCAATTAATAACTGCCTTTCTGGTAAATCTATTGGCATAATAAATTGAAATATCATTGTAAGTATTAATACTAACTTCATTTCCGCACCTCTTAATTATCTTATAATCATAATTCGATCGTTATTATTGAGATCTTTGATAATCTCATATTTTGAATAATATTTTTTTACAAGTTCAATCATCTCATCACGCTTATTATAAGCTATTTCAAAAATAATCACACCTGTTTTACTTAAAAGCATCTTTGACTGTTCAAGAATCTTCCGATAGTGGTATAAACCTGCTTCAGGACTATAGAGAGCTAAATGTGGTTCATTATCACTAACTAACGACATTACATCTTCTTCTGTATCGATATATGGTGGATTTGATACGATAATATCAAACTCGCCTTTGATATTTGTCAGTAAGTCATTTTGAATAAAGTTAATTTCAACATTATTCATTTTCGCATTCTCTCTTGCAACTTTTAATGCTTCCTTTGAAATATCAATTGCTGTTATATTTGCATCGGGATTATTAACTTTTGTAGCAATAGCAATGCATCCGCTTCCTGTTCCTACATCAATGATTCTTACATGCTTATAATTTGAACTTGCTTTAATCACTTCATCAACAACCACTTCGGTATCAAAACGAGGAATTAAAACATTCTTATTAACCATGAACTTCAAACCATAGAAATAAGTATATCCCATTATATATTGGACGGGAATTAAATCAAATACATGCATTTTTATAGCTTTATTTAGTTCAATAAGTTTTTCATCATCAATCTCATCATTTAACTTTAAATAAAGTTCACTTCTTGAGATCTTGCAAATCTCAGTAAGCAAAAATATTAACGCTGTTTCTTCACAATCATATTGACGGAAGCTATCTAATAATTCAAAGTACTTCACTGTATGTATTCTACTCCATAAACCTTAAACATAGTATAAACTTCATAATTTGAGCAATTTGCATAATTGCCTAATGCTGAAGCGGATAGATTTTCTGATAATAATTCAAATTCAGTATTCATATCAACATTCTCATCAACCTTAATGAAAATATGGTTCATACATATTCTTCCTATTATCGGATATAATTTGTTATTTGCATAAACATGGAATCCTTCAAAGCGTCGTCGATAACCATCTCCATAACCAATTGGAAGGATGGCTACGATAATATCTTCTTCAGCGGTATATTCACTTTCATATCCAATTGCTTCACCTTTAAGAAGCTTATTAATTGATATTGGCTTTGTAATAACTGACATTACTTGATTCATATCATATAGCCCTAGCCCGACGCGAATATAATTTCCATAGTTTGTTAATTTCCAGGTTGATGTGGCTGCACAATGAATAATTGGAAAATTATATTTTTCAGAAAATGTTTTGAATTTTTGTAGTTGTTTTTTCATTGAATTTGGACTGGCAAAATGGGTATAAATACCTTCGATATTTATTTTGCTGTTTTTTAAGATATTTATTACTTCATTAAAATCTTCAATTGTCTTTATCCCAAGTCGATTCATTCCTGTATCTATTTGGATATGGACTGTCAATTCATTATTGAAAGATTTTGATAATCTTTTTGCGTCTTCAATATTATTAACTGTTACGATAATATTAGGATATTCTTTTAGTAAACTAAAAGCGGATTCTGTAACACTATTATGGACAAGAATTTTAATCTTAATTCCATCATCTAATAAAGGCTTGATTTCATTGATATCGTTAATTAATAAGAAGTCTACCCCTAGAGATATTAAATGACGACTAATTTGAACAATTCCACATCCATATGCATTGTTTTTAACGACACCGATTAATTTGCGTTCACCAGATGTTAGTTCTTTCACATTCTTTGTTAGATTATCCAAATTTATATGTAACATATCTTCTCCTTTAATATTAGAAAGAGCCTAAAATTATTTAGGCTGGTTTCCCTGATAAGGCACGTTTTTGATCTTCTTGAATTAGCGCTTCAATTACTGGTTCAAGTTTTCCTTCCATAACACGATCTAATTGTTGGATTGTAAAGCCAATACGATGATCAGTTACACGGTTTTGAGGATAGTTATAAGTTCTAATCTTTTCACTACGATCCCCATGACCTACTTTTGAAATTCTTTCCTGTCCTTCTTTTTCTAAACGCTCTTGAAGGATTTTATCATATAATCTTGTTTGCAATACTTTTAAAGCCGTAGCTTTGTTTTCGTGTTGGGATTTACCATCTTGACATGATACAATAATTCCCGTTGGAATATGTGTTGCTCTAACTGCTGATTTAGTCGTATTAACGCTCTGTCCTCCAGGGCCAGATGAGTTAAAGACATCTATTCTAACATCATTTAAATCTAATTGGATATCAATATCATCCGCCTCAGGCATTGCAAGAACTGTTGCTGTGGATGTATGGATTCTTCCTTGTGCTTCTGTTGCAGGGACACGTTGAACACGATGGGAACCTGATTCATATTTTAAAAATGAATAAACTGATTCTCCGGAAACGATAAAGTCAATTGAAGCAAGGCCTCCAAGACCTGTTTCAACAGCATTTGTCACTTCAATTTTCCATCCCTTTATTTCCGCATATTTAGAATACATTCTAAATAAATCCGCAGCAAAGATATTTGCTTCATCTCCACCAGCAGCTCCTTTTATTTCCACGAACACGTTTTTCTCATCGTTTTCATCTTTTGGTAATAAAAGTATTTTTAATTCTTCTTCAAGCTTTTCAGCTAATTCTTTATTTTCTTCTAATTCCATTTCTGCCATTTCGGCGATTTCTGGATCTTTCTCTTTTGTCATTTCTTTCAAATCAGTAATTGATGCAAGAACTGATTTATATTTTTGAAATACTTCTACAGTTTTTTCAAGCGAACGATGTTCTTTCATTATTTGGGTGTATTGGGCGCGGTCATTGACGATTCTAACGTCAAGGAGTTTTTCGTTTAACTCTTTATAACGCGTCTCAATCATTTCTAATCTATCTAGCAAAATCTAACCTCCTACTCTTGATCTTGATTTGCTTTATTACTTATTGAGCTAAAACTTGATTTGTTAGCAATAAACATTAGGTTGAAACTATCTGTTTGCCCCTGTCTATTTTTCGCAACAATCACCTCTGTTCGGTGATTTCGTGAAGGTCTATTTTCTTCATCAGGTTTAGCTTGCTCTCGATGGAGGAACATAACAATATCAGCATCTTGTTCAATACTTCCAGATTCACGTAAATGCGATAAACGCGGTCTTCCATCATCTTCTGATTTACGGGATAACTGTGATAAAGCTAATACTGGTACTTCTAATTCACGAGCCATATTTTTTAATGCTCGAGAAATTCTTCCTACTTCTTCAACACGATTACCTTTAAAATTTAAGACATTTACTAATTGTAAGTAGTCAATTACAACTAAGTCTAATTTGTTTTCTCTTTTCAATTTTAAACATTTTGCTCTTATTTCATTAATGCTTGATTCACTAGAATCATCAAGGAATAAATCAAGTTTATCAACTTCTGACTTAGCGACCATTAAGGCTGTCATTTCCATTGGTGATAATTTACCACTACGTAATTTCGATAAAGGTATTCCCGAATACTCAGAGAATAGTCTCATCGTTAATTGGTCAACACCCATTTCGAGTGAGAAAAAAGCTACCGAAGCACCAACGTTTTTACATGCATTGCTAGCGATATTTAAAGCAAATGTTGATTTACCAATACCAGGTCTTGCCGCTAAAATAAGTAATTCCCCTGGATGAAATCCAAAAGTCAACTTATTTAATTCTTCATAACCCGTATCTAATCCTGTAACTAAACTATCGTTGTGAAGATTCTTTTCAATAATTTCTAATACTTGATCAGTAAAGCGGAATATCTTTTTCACTTCTGAAGTTCTTCGCATTTCCACAACTCTTTGAACTTGCTTTTCTGCTTCATCCCCTACAATTTCAAATGGTAGTTCACCATTTAGTACATCATTTTGAATTTTTTGCGCAGCAAAATATAATTCTCTTAATAATTTCTTTTCTTCAATTATTTCAATATACGCTTCAATATTTGTAACTGTAGGAATTGATGCGATTAATTCAAATAAATAATTATTTCCACCAGTTGCTTCTAATAACTTTAATCTTTCTAATTCATCTGTAACTTTTGATATATCTATTATTTCATTATTATTATGTAAGTTGCTAATAGCTTGAACAATATTCGCATTAGGTTTGGAATAAAAACTTTCCGGACCTATTCTATTTAAAACATCGCCAACAATATTAGGTTCAACAAACATACATCCGAGGATATAATTTTCAGCATCCAAACTATATGGAATTTTTTTATCTTGATTATTCATACTTACTTCTCAGTTACATAAAGAGTGATATGTGCTGTCACTTCCTTATGCAATTGCACAGGAATATCATATGTTCCAAGGGCATCGATATCTTTATCATTTAAGATTTTTCTTTTATCGAATTCAATACCATATTGTTTCACGAATTCTTCAGCGATATGCTTTGAAGTAACTGAGCCAAATAGTTTTCCATTATTTCCAACTTTTAAAGAAATTGTAATTGGTGTTGCTTCAATTCTAGCTTTTAAGTCTTGCATTTCTTTTAATTTTTGTTCTTGTTTTTGTTTCTCAATATTCTTTTCATATTCTAAATGTTTAATATTATCAGGCGTTGCCTCTACTGCTTGTTTGTTTCTAATTAAATGATTGGCATGACCTGCAGGAATGTCAATAACGTCATTAACTTTTCCCTTACCTTTAACATCAGTTGTTAGAATGATTTTCATAACTAATTCTTCCTCCCCCTGGCGATTATCTCGCAATGTTTTTATTAATAATTCTTTTGCTTCTTCCATACTAATGCCTTTGATTTGCGCAGCAGCATTATTGAAATGTCCACCGCCTCCAAGACGTTCCATAATTATCTGAACATTTGTTTCTCCAAGGCTTCTTGCGCTAATTCCGATGACATCATCGCCGATTCTTCCGATACAGAAAGCTATTGTGATATCTTTAACAGCAATCATGTTATCAGCAATCTTAGCGAGAAATGCTCTTTGATAGATTTCATCGTCACATAGGGTTACTCCATATGTCCCATCGATTATTTGCATATTATATAGAATAGATGTCTTTTTAACATAATCATTAAAATCTTCACGTAAATATTTCTTTGCTGTTGCCATATTTGCACCGAATTCTTGAAGTCGTGCCATAACAATAAATGTTCTTGCTGAAGTGCGATAAACAAAATTATTCGTATCAACAGCAATTCCCATTAACATCCACGAAGCTTCAATTTCGGATATTTCAATCGGAACTGGTAGAAATTCAAACATTTCCACGACCAGTTCTACCGAAGATGAAGCAGAAGGATGTGCATAGAGATATTCAGGATCTATCGCCGTTGTATTACGACGATGATGATCAATAACTGCAACTTTTTCAGGATTTGCACGTTTATATACTTTTTCATCCATTAATAGATTTGCATATTGTACATCGACGATGATTAATAATGTTTCATTATCCATTTCATGAATTGCATCTCTAATGCTTATTAAGGCATTGAGAAATATTATTCGGTCCGTTTTAATTGTATCATATATTAATTTAACAGTATCATCAACATATTGTTCATCAAATACTATTTTTGATTCCTTGCCGACAGCGCGACAAATATTATATATTCCAATAGACGACCCAAATGCATCTGCATCCATATATTTATGTGTCATAATAATTACTTTTTTAGAGTCATTAATTAATTCAATTAATTGTTCGGTTTTAAAGCGAATATTAACTGGCGTACGCATTTCGAATGATTCGGTTTTAGCACCAAAATATTCGATATGATCATTGATTTTAACAACCGCTTGATTTCCACCACGGCTTAAAGCTAAATCAAGTTGATCATATGCTTCTTCCATTAATTCAGCAGCTGATATATCACGACATGCTATTCCAATACTGGCACTAATTCGCAAATTAGCTTTTGTACAATAATCTTTAATATCATCAATAATCGAAAAATTTGAATTGATTACTTCTTCTAATGTTGTATAATCCATTATTAATAGATATCTCTCATCAGTATATGCTTTAATTCCTATTCCAAGATCTTCAGCCCACTCATTCAAAATTCCGATAAGTCTTCCGACATGAATAGAACGTTCACGAGCATCTAAAGATCCTATTGCTTCTTCAAAATTGTCGAGATTCACAATCCCTAATGTAAGCATTCTTTTCTTATATCGATTACTCACAACTAATTTTTCTGTAACATCTGTTAGATATAGTAAATTATATTCAGTTAAATAGGAACATGCATAACTTCTTCCATAGAGAATAACAGTAAATTCTTTTTCTTCATCGAGGATTTTACCAGATAAGTTTTTATCAATGTTCTTTAGATTTCGATCAACTAATGGACTCATAAAAATCTCTTTAGCGAAGTTATTAGCCCAATCTACATCTAATGAATTATTGAAAACAATAATTCCAATCGGCATTTCATTGAATGAAATTTCTCCTGCTTTTTTGATTCGATATGAAATTGAATTCCATAGTCCCATTCTTTCTTCCAAGAACTTCATCTTCTTACTATCTTTATATAGGAATAAAGAGAAAAACTCAAAAGTAAGAGCGGACCCTAATAGTCCAAAAGCTATATATCTAAAATATATTGGCAATGTCGGTTTCCAAATTGTGATGATAATTAAACCAAGTGAAATTATTAACACAAACAAATTGACGACATGCAGTTTATTGTAATTCTTCATATCTATCACCCATTTACAATTCATAAATATTATAACACATTTATACTGAAAATAAAATATAAATTATCATTCACTTATTTATGATTAAAAAAACCATAACAATCGTTATGGTTACAAATTATTCTTTTACAAACGGTAATAAAGCCATATGACGTGCACGTTTGATTGCTACAGCTAATTCTCTTTGGTAAATTGCTTTTGTACCTGTAACACGACGTGGTAAGATTTTCCCGCGATCAGAAACGAATTTTCGTAACAATTCATAATCAGCGAAATCTATTTTTTCAACTTTATGTTCTGTAAAATAACAAGTCTTTTTACGACGATTTCTAAAACCTG
>ENA-UOOK01002654-UOOK01002654.1-fermentation-metagenome-genome-assembly--contig:-NODE-2654-length-21490-cov-8.863728_pt1 | contig 21490 bp, 9 predicted proteins | sample MGYA00245777_ERZ724023 | MGnify/ENA primary metagenome ERZ724023 (study PRJEB28704, sample SAMN03018312) | fermentation metagenome | biome: anthropogenic terrestrial biome; feature: soil; material...
AAGGCTTGTCCGTCGCCTTTGAGTATTCTTTTTACTATTGCTTCATCTGTATTGTAAAGTTTTTCTCTGTTCAGAAAAATCTTTAACTTTCGACATATTTTTTTCATAAGCGTCATAAATTTCGCATTAATATGCTAACTGCTGATAAGCATAGATTAATCTCTTCAAACCTGCAGGTGGCACTTGCAGATTTCATTCGCTTCAAGTTTCATGTCAAAGGATAACAAAATCCTTAGAATCACAACGATACTAAGGATTGAGTTTAATTGGAGCTGGTGGTCGGAATTGAACCGACAACCTGCTCATTACGAATGAGCTGCTCTGCCTTTGAGCCACACCAGCATGTTTTTGAATGAGTTATTAAACATGAGCCATAGTAGAATATTTGTAAGGTTAAATCACCTTTAAGCTATCGCAATTTCTACTGTGTAAAAAAGGTGTATCGTGAAAAATTACTATGCTACTTTGATTACACCCTCAAAAAAAGCGATAAGTTTATTATAACAGCAATTTATAAAAATTCAATACTTTCTGAGTTCAGTATCAGATTACATATCCCAACCTACATATCTCATCCCAGATCAGAATCTATAATGAGTTTTTATCTTCCTCCAAATCAGATTCTTCATCAGATTCCTTATCTTGCTCTGAACTAGGTTCTTCATTGGGTTTCTTATCTTGCCCAAAATCAGACTCCACATCAGATTTCACATCTTGCTCCGAACCAAACTCTACATCAGACCTCACATCTTGCTCCGAACCAAATTCTACATCGGATTTCTTATCGAATTCCATATCATGTTCCGGTTCCATCCTTCCCGGGTGCTTTCGTTTATATCTATAAAGTATAAACAAAATAACTATACTAACAAGCGATATAATCAGCCCCAAATTCATTTTGTCCGGTATGAATATTAATTCAATTTTATGCTCACCTGCTGGTAAATCAAAGCATAAGAAGCCCTCGTCAAGAGCCATTGTCTCTGATCTTTCTCCATCAATTTTAACCTGCCATCCCGGATCAAAGGGTATAGTCATAACCATAATGCTGTCCTTTTCAGCATTCGCAAAGCCTGAAATGCGATTGTCAGAGAAGCTCGAAACTTCCATTGAATTCTCTTTTATTAGTCCGATTGCTTCTACAAGCTTCGCTTGATCCACAGTGTATGACAAAAGCTTAAAGTTTCCCGTTTGAGGAGCTGAATCCTTAAAGGTAAGCTCAAACTGAATTTTATCACCCAATTCGCAGAAACCAACGTTTGCCAAGGTAGAGCGCCTTGCATTAAAATCAACTTTTTTGTCATTCACCATAACAAACCCGTTATCCACGCTATCTCCCGATATATCAAGGTAAAGGTATACATACCCCGACTTTTCAATATCAATATTAACCTTCGCTGTAGCCTTTGAGCTTGGATTGCCTTTCTTATAGCTGTAATAATTTGTACCTGTGCTGCTAAAAGTAAGGTTTGAGCCCTCTTCCTGAGCTTGCTTTAGTGGCGTTAAAATGTCTGAAACACCACATATTCTATTTACAAGCGTATTCTGAGTATTAAACGGATTCCCGCTATAGCTCTTCCAATCTACAATATCAGCTGGTGCGATGAACCCCGGGGGCAGAGCAAACGGGTTTTCATAAGTCTTTATTTCATCGGTGGTGCCCACAAGGTTGTAAAGTTTTTCATCAACCGCATCATCACGCTTTATAATATATTTTATACCCAAAAGGGAATCTAAAAGGATTGTTGAGCCTTCGTATTTGTAGCTGTTTATGCTGTTACTGTGAAAACCAAGGTTCTCCATTAGCCAAACCGGCTTCTCAGGAATGGTTGATGAGAATATAGAGAGTCCCCTATAATTATATAAAAAAGGATCATTGGTTGTTTTTGCAGGGAAAACCTCCGCTCTGTAAAAGCTCTCATCAGCCTTTTCAAGCTCTTTAAGCTGTTTTCTTATATCACTAACCTCTCTGCCGCTGGAATAGCCCTCCCGTACTGAATAGTATTCCGTACTGTCTATTACGCCGATAGTAACAATTGTGTTAAGCAAAATTTCAATGCTTACGATAATCAAAAATACAAATGGCTTTTTAGCAGCTTTTACGAAGCCTTGCTTATGTCTGTCAACAGTCAAACATGCAGCGTAAATTGCAATGAATACAATACTCACATACAAAATATAGTGCTCTGGTGGCTCCTTTATAAGCTTTTGCGAGAGTATTACAATTCCGGCAGCTATTATGGAGATAATCCCTATGTTTATTCCTTCGAATTCGTGAAGCCTTGTAAAAGCAGTGTATGCCAGCGTAAGAACTATAAAAACATATAAAAACGAATAACGGTATGGAAGTTGATTAGGGAAATGCCCGCCATGCCAAAGAAAATTAAGTGTATCAGTGTTAAAGCTAATGTATAGAACAATCAGGATGGACAAATATAAAAACTTTTCCTTTAAGTTTATGCTTTTGCTGAAAAAATAAAGTGGGATAAGAATTAATACTGCAATTCCGCAATACAAATTAGGCATACCCTCTCTTATTGCAGGTGAAACTATAACAAAGTGTCGACTTAGATAGTCAAACATATCAAAATACTGCTTAAATGTTGATGGTAGTGCTTCACCCACAGCGGATGTCAGCTTTAACGCATAATAAGTGGGTACTAAAAGCACCGATGCAAGCCCTCCTGCAAGAAGTGAATATAAGCTGAAGCTGCATATTCTTTTTAATAATATCTTTGGCTGTCCGACACTGTTATATTGAAGCAAGCAAATGGGAAAATATAAAATCAAAAACAGGCATATAAAAACCGACATATAAAAGCTTGAGAACAATATGATTGACAATGTTAGGCAATAGAAAAAGCCGTTGCCACCACGTACTATCTTAATTAGCCCAAGTGCGATTAGTGGAAGCAAACAAACAGCATCAATCCACATTATATTCCAAGAATACGCCAGCATAAACCCTGACAGAGCGTACATTGTTGAAAATGCAGCAATAGATATTCCGCCTTTTTCGCCTCTTGTGCTTTTGAGATAAGATGCAAAAAACGCCCCGGATAGACCTGTTCTAAGGAGTATAAGAAACAAAACAAGCTCGGTCAAACAGCCTTTAGGAAAGAAAATTGATAATATATTAAGCGGACTTGCCAGGTAATATGCATACAGAGGTAAATAATTCGTCCCTAAACCGCCAGACCATGTATATAATAGACCTGAAAAGGATCTAAACCTATCCTGCAATTCTGAAAGAAAAGGGGCGTATTGGTGAAATAAATCGATTAGAAGTACATTTCTTCCTCCAAACGGATAGATTTCTCTTGTAATGTATGCTATTTCAAGAATAAGCACCGGAAGGAAAAAAGATAACAATACGATTTTGTGTTTTTTTATAAAACAGGCACATCTATCTTTGATTTTTCTTATAAACTCCATAAAATATGTCTCCTAAATGAGGGCATCTAATTTATACATTATAAAGCTATTCGATTTGATTTTCAACAGTTTACGGATCATAAGCGTTGGTTCTAATCATTCTCTATGCCTTTTCAATTTTCACCTTGCTTCCTTCTGTCTGGGAAGCAGGTGGAATTACTATCAGCCTTCTTGCGATTCTGTTTTTAAGCTCAGGCACATGGCTTATTATACCGATAACTCTTTCCTGACTGCTGAGTTTCTCAAGAGAGTCAATAACTGTATCTAAAAGGCTTTTGTCCAAAGTTCCAAAACCCTCATCAAGAAAGAAAAATTCTAACGGGCTTTGACCCTTTAACTGAATTTGCTCTGACAGTGCAAGAGCAAGCGATAATGATGTTAAGAATGTTTCTCCACCAGAAAGAGATGTTACCATTCTATAAACCCCGCCATTTGAATTGTCTCTTATAACAAAGCCCGAATCTGTGTCAAGCTCCAATGCATATTTATAACCGGTCATGGTTCCTAAGAGCTCAGATGCTTTTGCTGCCACATACCTGAGTCTTTCCTCTGCAATGTAGTCTATAAAGCTGTTGTCTTTACTTTTGTCAGCTTTTAAAATCTTTTGTATCTGCATGAACAGATCGTATTTGTTTATCACTTCGGAGTATTCCTTATTAATTTCAGTCCATTTTTCATTCTTTAGCTTTATTTGATTATATTCAGATTTTGCTATCTCACTTTTTGTAACACAGTCTTCTTTGTAGGAAGTCATTTCTTTATAGCTTTTATCAATTACATTCCATTCCTCTTCGGTTATGGTGCGGGAGTTTATTTTCTTTTCAACAATTTCAATTTTTGCCCGAATATTAAGCTGCGTCTTTTCAAACCCATTAACTTCATCTCTTAGCTCTTCCTGCTTGTCTTTTGGAAGATATGAGCTTTCAACCTCTTCCGGATCCTTAAACCCTTTCTCTGTTAGTAAATCGTTTAGATTATTTTTCTCTTGGCAATACGCATCTTTGTAAAAAACTTCTTGGCTCGACAGAACGGAATTCTCTGACAGCAAATTATTATATTGTTTCTCCAGCGACGTATACTCTTGATTATACTGCGTTTCAAGGCTTGCATAAGTCGAAAGAATATTGTCCACTCTCTTTATTTCATCTTCTATTAGAGCGTCTCCCACAAGCGTTTTTATTTTTATTTCATTTTCGGACGCTTGGCTATTGAGGTTTTCGATTTCAGCCTGTATCTTAATCTGCTGCTTATTCAATGTTTGAGTTCTCTCATTAAGCTTATCAATCAGTATTCTTTTTTCAGTAGAAAGCTTTTGATTTTGCTCAATCTGTTTTTGGATAAGAATTGATTTCTGGTCATAACCCGATATCTTTTTAAGCTCTAAAGCTGCGCTATCAATCTTGTGTTTGTTAATAAATTCAGTGTACTGCTGCTTTTTTATACTCTTATCGTTGTTTATGGAATCTAGAGACTCTGTAAGCTGCAAAAGAGTTTCGCTATTCATATCGAGTTCTGTTGAATACCCATTTTCTTTAAGCCTTTCCTTTGCAAGAGCATCTTTAAGCCTTTGATTCTCAACAAGATATTCCTCTTTTTTCTTTTCCCAGGAATCAATTTGCTCCAGACCTTCGCTATATCCTTCATTTTCTTTTTCAAGAGTCTGCAAGAGACTCTGAAGCTCCATTTCATGATATTCTTCCGGAAGCTTTTGTTTTTCTTTGTCATAATCAATGAGTTTTAATTCTCTCTCATTAGCCAACTGGTTTTTTTGTGAGAGCAGCGACTTCTCTTGTTCTGCTGCTATAAGGTATTCCTTTTCTGCTTTATGGTATGCTTCCTCCGCCTCTATTCTTAAGAGCTTTGCCTGATTCACTTTTTTATTAATATCTGAAACATCGCTATCCATATTAATTGATGCTGGTTCAGGATGGTGCGTGGAACCACAGACAGGGCAGGGATCTCCCTCCACCAGTTTCTTTGAAAGCATATATGCTGTATTTTTCTCAAGCTCTTTCACAGCCTTTTCTTCTTCAGCCTTTTTATTGTCTAAAAAAACTTTTCGTTCTTCTTTTATAATGCTAAGCTCTTTTATTTTTTCAGATGCGCCAGAAAGCTTTTTTTCTATAGCTAAAATAGCAGAGTTTACGCTTTCAACCTCTGTTTTTTTTATTTTCAATATATTTACTGTTGCTGTTAGCAAATGAATTTTATCTTTTCCTTCGAGTAATGTTTTCCTGCTTGCAGGTACAGCTGCTTCATGCACTTGTTGCTGCTTTGCTAAATTGTCTATTGCTTTTTCGTAAGAAGTTATTTCATCAATAGCCTGCTTCTTTTTTTGATTTAATATCTCTATTTTTGTGTTCAGCTCAGATAGCTTTTTATTAAGCTCTCCAGACTTTTCTTCAATCGTTGTTAGCTCTTTTTCAAGCGTTACTCCATCCTGTATCTGTTGTCTGTATTCAGGATCTACTTTGATTTTAGAAGTTTCCTCCTGAAAATTATTAATGCTTATGCTTAGTTCCTCCAGCAAGCCTTTTTCTTCTTTGATTTTATCTTTCTCTGTGTTAATTTCTTTTTCTATGCTTTTAGCTGTTCGGGTAGACTCTTTAATTTTTGCTTCGATATCAGAAACAGCATCCCGCATCTTTAATGCGTCATAAAGCCTTGTCTTTAACGCAACAAGACCGGGCTGCTCTGCAGCAGATTTAGTCTTTATCTCCTCATATTTATGTTTTGCATTATCTAAATTTTGTTTAACAACAGGCAGCTTTAAAAGCACTTTATTCAGCTTTTCTTCAGTATCCCTAAGTAACCCTTCGAGCTCTTTTATCTTTTTTATTTTTTCGATCAAGCTGTCTGCTTTTCCAGCTTTTTCAAGAATACTTTTCTTCTCGTCTATTGATTTCTTTTTTTCTTCCTGCTCCTCTCGCTTCTCTTTAAGAAACCTTAACTCTTGAACATTAGCCCACAATTCACTGCTTTCTTTATACTTTTTATCAAGGATTTTAAACTCATCTTCAACTTGTTTTCTTGATGCAATAGCTTCTTCCATTTCAGCTTTGTATGTTTCAAGTGCTTCATCTGTTGCGTCAGCATATCCCCTCATTTCACCGGATATGATATCAACACAGCTTTTTAGGGCTGAAATTTTACGGTTTACTTTCTCGGTCAGCTCCTTCCCATAGCTTTCAAGATAGAAAATCCTTTCAAGCATGTCACGCTTACCGGAGTTGTCCAGCATTAGGAATTCATGAAAGCTGTTTTGCGGCAGCACAACCGCTCTGGTAAAATCACTGTGATTGAGTCCAAGTAAAGCCTCCACACTATTGCTGACCTCTGTGGCTTTATCACATATAGGAATCTCACCTGCATCGGTAACTTCAATGAGCCGCACTACTTTAGGCTCCGATGAGTTTTCCGAGCCTTTCTTTCGTCTGTAATTTCTGTCAACCCTGTAGACCTTGCGGTAATTATCCCTTAGCAGCTCGAAAGTGAATGAAACCTGCACATTATCCATGTTGGAATTGATTATTCCCTGGGTACCCCTCTCCGCTCTTTTAACCTTACCATATAAAGCAAAAGTTATAGCATCAAGAACAGTGGACTTTCCGCTGCCGGTGGGTCCGAATATTCCAAACAAGCCCGTTTCATCAAGGTTTTGAAAATCAATAACCTGCTTGTCCTGAAAGCTCTGAAGGCCTTCTATTTCAAGTAATTTAGGTCTCAATCACAACACACCGTCCTTTTATATCACAAACTGCTTCTATTCAATATTTCATAATTTCAATTCTTTGAATTCAATTCCCAACTTCTGAGCTTTAGGAAGGTTCAGAAGTTTTGCTCTTCCTCATTAATTAATTCAACAAACGCTTCCATAAGCTCTTCAGGTATATCAGAGCCTGTTTTATACCTGTAAAAGTCTTTAAATAGCTCATCGATTTTTTTGTTTTCTCGATCATACATTTGAGGCGTTGTTGTTTCCTCTGTTTTTAGCCTTGGTCTTATATTTATAATACCCGGGTTTAATGCCCTGAGCTTTTTTTGCTCTTCAATGGTAAGGAACCTCTCTGTGGCGATCTCTAAGTCTATCCAAGCATTTTTATCTCTGCCTTCTTCACACCAATTGAGAGCCTGATTTATACCGTCCTTTGCAAACCACTTTCTAAGGGGCTTTCCACAATTTAAGTATACCGGCTTTATTTCAGCTTTTTTCTGAGGACTTGCGTCAACTATAAACACCGCTTTGCTGTGACCATCTTCGGAAAAGCTGTATGCCAGCGGAGATCCTGAGTAAAACACCGGGCATGGTGCATTTTTAATCTCCTGTGGACGATGAAGATGCCCAAGTGCAGCATAATGCGCTCTTTCAGGCAATGCCTCGGGTGAAACTGTCATGGCTCCGCCAACCTGCAGCGTTCTTTCCGAATCCGATTCTTTCCCACCCATTAAAAACATATGCCCTATCACAAGATTTACAGTATCATCCCTAAAATTACTGCTTAACTCGGACAACAGCTCTCCAATTCTGTCCGAATAAGCCTTTTGAAGCTCCTCTTCTTTTGCCTGATTTGATAAAACCTCTTCAAGCCTGGCTTCCGATGGGTATGGCAGCGTGATTATAACAGCATTATTTTCGCAGCCGGATATACACAGCTCCATCCAACCCGGACCAGATTTAAGTATTTTAACTCCGGCAGTATCGATCCTAAACTCACCCGGATCGCTCTTCGGATAACCAAGAAGGATTATGCCATTTTTATAAGCCAACGGGCTTGAAGCACAAAGGCGTTCAGGATTATCATGGTTTCCGGCAATAACAATTACTGGTCTCTTTCCTTTTTGGTTCAGCCTCTCGATTGCGTCATAGAAAAGCTCCTCAGCTGCAGCTGAAGGATTGTATGTGTCATATATATCACCTGCGACCAGCACTAGATCGATTTTTTCTTCATCAGCAATAGTGCAAAGGCAATCAATAAATTCTACTTGCTCGTCTATGCGGCTAATCTGCTCAATATTCCTTCCAAGATGCCAGTCGGATGTGTGAAGAATACGCATACTTACCGTGTCTCCTCCCTATAATTGCTACAAATGCAAAGTGAAAAAAAGTCAAATTTTGTTTAGTGGTATCTGTAAATAACTTTTTCAATTAATATTATGATTGCTCCCCAGAAAGTCGTGAAACGACTTTCTTACCATATTATAGATGTTCTTCATAACTGAATCATAAAAACTAGTTTCCTGAAAACAGCGCATTCTAATATATATATATAGCGAATCAGCACTTTCCCAATATTTCTATATAGGAAGTATAACCTTTCAAGGGTTATGAGCTTTTTTGTGCTACTAATATTCCAGTATCTCATTATTATAAAAAAGATAAATGTATTTTCCTTTTACTTTTTTATCCTCTAACAACCCCAAAGCCCTTGTATAATAATCAATTTGGATTCTGTATCTTTCTTTTATTGAATCAGTACCGCCATTAGGCACGTAATCTGTTTTGTAATCAAGCAGCACCAAACCATCCGGTTCTTCAAAAAAACAATCAATAATTCCCTGTAAGAGAAATGTTTCATTTTCATATAAGGAAGTATCCATTTCATTATATAGCTCACAGCAGGGTATTTCCAGATTAAAAGGAACCTCTCTTCTTACTACTTTCGCGGCAAGTATTCTTTTTCCTATATCGGATTCAAGAAACAACTTTATTTTATCTGTTTTCACACTATCGGCCTGAGCTTTCGTTAGTAAGTCCTTTTCGACCATTTTTGTAATTTGAGCTTTAATATCAAGGTTCTTAAAGTCGAGGTGCTGCATGACGAAGTGGAGAGCTGTTCCTGCTTCTGCTGCATTTATACCCTTTTTTTCTTCAAGGAACAAGGGTTTTTTAATAAGGGTAGGAATAGAAACAGGCAAACGATCTGCCTCACCAATTAGCTCCTTATCAAAACGGCGCTTTAATTCTGTAACAGTCACTTTTGCAGGTATTTTTGAAGATACTTTGTACGGATAACTCCAAATTAGGCGTCTGTTTATCTCGTTAGTATATTTCGTTCCGTAAGACCCTGTCTCCTGTGGTATGGTCGATAAGCTATCCAGCCATTGCAGAAAGTCAATTTTCACGGAAGAGTCGGCTATTTTCTCACTTGAAACATCATCCTTTGTCCACATCCGAAACGACCACTTTGATGGTGATTCTATGAGCTTAAAATTAAACTCTGCGCTATGCAGAGCAAAATCACGCAGGGTGCTCTTACGCTTACAATTGCATTCTTCATCGCTTATAAGTGTAGGGGCTATGCTGTCTTCTTTATTACTCATAAGTACAGAATCCATCGAACCTTCTTTATTACTCATAAGCGAAAGGTCTATTAATTCCTCTTTTTTAGTCTTAAGCGCAGTATCTATCAAGTCTTCCCTATTACTTATAAGTGCGGTGGCAGAGTCCATTGAATTACCTTTATGCCTTATAAGAGCAGGACCTATCCAATCCAGAAAATTATTAGCGTTTAATATGTCTATATCTGAAAGCTTTTCTTCATTTGACGATGCAGTAAAGCACCAGCGAGTTAGGGATTTTTCAACATTTCGGACAGAACCGGTAATTATAAGCTTTTCACGCGCTCTGGTCATTGCCACATATAGTATTCGCATTTCCTCCGATAGAGTTTCGGTTTTGATTTTTTCCCTTATACCAAGCTTTGCTGCAGATGGCCATGCTATTCGCTTTCTATGATCCACAACATCGGGGCCAAACCCAAGCTCCTGATGCAAGAGAATACTCTTGTTCATATCCATAAGGTTAAAGCGCTTCCCGCAGCCTGCTAAAATAACAACCGGAAATTCAAGACCTTTACTTTTATGAATGCTCATAATTCGTACAACATTATCATTTTCACTAAGAATTTTTGCACTACCCATATCCCCACGGCTGGTTTTAAGCTTATCTACAAAGTTAATGAAGTTAAAAAGCCCTTTGTAGCTTGTCTCTTCAAATTGCCTTGCCCTGTCATATAGAATTCTTAGATTTGCCTGCCTTTGCTCACCCTCAGGCATTGCTCCAACCATACTGTAATAACCTGTTTCCTGATAAAGATACCAAATTAACTGGTCAGTGGTCATATAAGAGGATATATCCCGCCAGCTTGCCAATTTCTCTATAAAATCTGCAGCTTTTTGTGCTGCCAGCAGGATTGCTTCTGATTCCTTTTCATCTAAAGCTCTTTGCGCTAAGAGGTTCAGAGCCTCAAACAACGAGGCATTGCGCTCTGCTATACGTATGCAGGATAGCTCATCTGTTGTAAACTCAAACACCGGAGAGCGCAAAACTGATAAAAGCGGAATATCCTGCAAAGGGTTGTCTATTATTTGAAGCAATGAAAGAACAACCTGAACCTCAGTGGTCTTGAAAAATCCTGTGCCTGTATCTGCAAAAACAGGTATCCCCATAGCTGATAACTCGTCAACAAACACATCAGACCAATTTTTCGTTGTCCGAAGCAAAATTACAATGTCCCTGTATTCCAACTTTCGGTATTCTTTTTTCTTTTTATCGAATACATGAAAGCTTTGCCCTTTGCTATCCAGCTTCATTAGCTCCAGTATTCTTATTGCCGCAAGCCTTGCCTCGCACTGTATATTATCAAGGTTTTCGGTTTCATCGTTCTCGTTTTCAAGCTCATCAGGCTCTTCCCCGTTTTGACCCGGCAAATCCTCGGTTTCATTATTGCTATCGTCCTTTACAGTCTGTATCAAATGAAGCTCTGCCGGACCACCCACAACGATTTGCGGATACGGATTTTCCGGGTAATCAGCACCGGCATTCAAAGCCTCTTTATTTGTGTAATCCAGCTCACCGGCTCTAACGGACATTATCTGAGCAAAGATAAAGTTAACAGCATCCACTATTTCCTTTCGACTTCTAAAGTTTTTATACAATAATATTTTTCGGTACAAACTGCTTTTTTCCGGTGAATATGTATTGTATTTTTCCATAAAAAGCTCCGGCTTGGCTTGTCTGAACCGGTAAATACTCTGCTTTACGTCACCTACCATAAATACATTGGGTTTCTCCTGCTCCTGCCTGGATATCGTGGTAATAATCATCTCCTGAACCATATTGCTATCCTGATATTCATCCACCATTATTTCTTCAAACCGCGTGCGGTACTCAAAAGCAGTTTTTGTTGGCTTTTGTACCCCATCACTATCGGTTGTCAAAATCTCCAGGCATAGGTGCTCTAAATCATTAAAGTCAAGAACGACTCTTTTTCTTTTTTTCTCCGAATACCTTTGTGTAAATTCACGAACAAGTCGCACAAGACATAGCATAAGCGGGTATAATGCTTTAATATCTTTTATGATATTCTCGGATTCAGCATTCATAAGCTTTTGCTTAAACCTTTTTATTGTGTTTTTAACCCCATCACGCAAGTCTTTAACATATTGCTGTTTCTCTTTATCCGCATTTTTAGAGGCAATAGGTAGTCTGGAAAATTCTATGGAGTGTAAGCTTTCATAGAGCCTATTCCAATAGTCTATATCAACAGCCATATCTTCCGGTGATGATGGTGAGGGGATCCCCTCAACAGTTTTTAATAAATCTGAAATGCTTGCCAAATCCTCCTCAAAAACGGGTATATACTTTTCAAGCCCTTCAGCGTATTTCAACACAGCAACTGCTCTGCTTAATGCATTATAAAGCCCGGTTATCTCAAGCTTCATTGTATCTATAATTACACTGCCCCATGGAGTGCTTGAAAAATCAACTCCCTCAGGTATATCCATTGCACAGGCCATCTTGTCAAGCCACCTGTCAGGCCATGGATCACTTTGAATGAAGAAGTACAAATCCATAACCATATCCTGTATTGCCTGATCATTTCGACTGCTTCCGTAAGACTCTAAAAGCTCCATAAAATCCTGTTGCTTTTCCTCATACAGATCCTCAAACATTTCTGTCATAGCCTCAAGACGCATCAGAACGCATTCGGTTTCGTCGGCAACCCTGAAGCTTGGATCTAAATCTATATCCTGAATGTGGCTCTTTATAACATCTCTGCAAAAGGAGTGTATTGTTGTTATGGCTGACTTGCCCAAAAGGTTAAGCTGGCGCCTGATATCACTATTTTCCGGATTTTTGTCCAGTTCCTTTGATATGGCATCGGAAATCCTTTCTCTCATTTCAGTTGCGGCTGCATTAGTGAATGTGACTACAAGGATTCTGTCAATATCCACCGGATTTTTTTTATCGGTTATTCTTTGTATTATTCTCTCAACTAAGACCGCTGTTTTACCCGCACCGGCAGCAGCAGCCACAAGAAGATTGCAATCCCTTGCCACTATGGCTTCCTGTTGCTCCTCTGTCCATTTTGGACCAGTTTTAGAGGATTCAGCTTCCTGAGTATCCGGAGCTTGTTCCTTAGACTGTTGTCCTTCCGGAACTTGTTCCTCCGTCTTTTGATCTTCGAGCACTAGTTTTCCCGTCACTTGGTCTTCAAACAATTGTCCCTCTGTCTCCTGACCTCCCGGCTCTTGATCCGGATAGTTGGTTTCCATGCCTGTGCTACCCGAATTTGTTTCCGATATATACTCTGTTTTGCTTTTTATTTCATGATCCTTGCCGCTCATGCTTACTCCTTATTATTTTTGTTAGTTTTAGTTTAATTGTGAAATTCTGCAACCCCTGATTTTACTTGCTTTGACGAAAATAGTTTCAACCTTTTCCCTCAACTTAAAGCCAAAACAAGTTTGCAAATCTAAAAATACTGTGGATAAGTTCTTAAATAATAAGCCTCAATTTTATTCAATTACCCTTAAAACCCGCATTACTTCGTTAAGCAAAAAAAGTTATCCACAATTTTCGGTTTCTTAGTTTCGCAATTACCTATATGTTGGTTTCTAACAGCTTCCAAATCTCGTCCTTATCTTTTTCATATAAAAATCGGTAAGTATTATCCTTCATTTTTGTGTCAAACTGGCATATGGGCATATAGCTGCAGAACTTGCAGGCTGACCCCTTCTTGTCCTTCACGGGCTTAATCGGAACTGAGCCATGAAGAATTTCAATGCTAAGCTCCTTCAAAAGTTTTTTGGTGTAATCCCTTAATAGCTCAAATTGCTTTTTGGTTGCAACCGATGAATTTTTACCCAAAACATCACCTTTGTTCAGCGTGGCAGGTATAACAATGGATGAGCCGTCTATTGTGTTATCCATTTGCTTAATGAGCTTTACATCCGACAAGAGAAGCCCTTTCATTTTTAGCTGCTTCATAATGGCTTTCTCTATCTCCTCATCCGTTAGCATGCTTTCCGACCTTACCAGTGGATCGTCTATCTTAAAATATAGCATCCCTCCCGGTAAAAGCGGCCGCTCATTTTTTTTGTTTCCGCTTTCCCATATGGCATCAAGGTATGTTATTAGCTGAAGCTGAAGCCCATAATATACATTTGACAGCTTAAATTCCTTTGTGCCGGATTTGTAATCCACAATGCATAAATACTTTCCTTCTGCTGTTTCCAGCATATCAACCCGGTCAATACGACCATACAAGCGAACCGTTTCACCAGAATCCAGCTTAAGTGTTATTGGCGGGTATTTTTCGTTTTCTCCAAAGCCTGCTTCATAATCAACCGGATAAAAGCTGCTTCTCCTTATTTGCTCTGCAATAATCATCACTGCTCTTGTTACAACCCTCTTTAACCGGACAGTTAACGCGGTTAATCTCTTTGAGGAGGATATGCCTGAGCCCCTCATGTTTTTCAGCATTTCATCGATTATATCTGATACCTTGCCTTCACACCATTCACAGCTGAAGTTACGCCAGGTAATCGGTTCTTCATTATCGTTTATATCTTTCGATGCTCTGTCTATAAGCTTTGAAAATCGCTCAATGGCATTATGAAGAAAAGTGCCTGTATCAGGAGCGCTTAACTGGAAAACTTTTCGTTCCTTTGCACCCATTCCATACTGTATAAAGAAAGCAAATGGACAGGTTGTATAACGTTCCAGCCTTGAAACACTGGAGATTAGGTTCTCCCCATAGAGCTTTTTTACCATCTCCCCGGAAACAGGCTGAGCGTTATTATTGTACTTAAAAGCATTTCGGACTGTTTTTAAAGATTTAGCCCATTCATCCCTGCCATGGTACCATAGATATATATCATGCCAAACAGGCAAAGTTTCCTCCCCGTCTGCCTTTTTACGCAGTGTACTTGTCATGTGACGAAATGTTGCATTTACTGATGCAATTTCTTCTATAACCTCATGATCTTCTTTGTGTGGCAGCAAATTGCTGCTCTCAGAAATAGACGGGAATAGCTTTCTAAGCCTTGAAATAATAATGGAGGGCCTTAAAGTTTTGCCATCCTGATCTGAAATAGGCCAGCTTATTCGAAGATAATCCGATGGAGTAGTGAGGGTTCTGTAAACCGTGAACTGCTGGTCTATAACCTTTGAACGGGTATCCTTTGCCAATTCCACACCGAGCTTATTAAGTCTTATTCTGTCTTCGTCCGATAAAATACCTTCATCTCCGCCTGTTGAAGGAAATATTCCATCATTTGTTCCTAAAAGGTAAAGTGCCTTTATAGCATGGCTCTTTGAGCGTTCCACACTTCCCACGAGCACCTGATCCAAGGATTGGGGTATCAGTCCTATTTTATATTCATCAAACCCAATTTTTATTATGTTTAAAAAGCGTTCAACACCAAAGGTTTCATCCGCCATAACTTCAACCACTTGGTCAAACAGCTCCATAACTATATTCCATACCTGAGAATATTCATTAGCTAAAATCAGCTCACCTTTTTTTCGAAACTTATCTATAAGATGCTCAATTTGCTCCGGAACTTCCAAAGCACATAAGAAATCAAACAAGGCGCTTGCGAATTCCTTCGCTGTTTTGCGGCTTTTAGTTTTATTTCTGAATTCCGTTAAAGGCTTAATTATTTCTCTTCGGGTATTGTTTACATCATTGAAAAGCTCCTGCCTATCATGACTCTCCTCATCTGGAAGCAGCTCCGGTATCATGCTCCAATCCTCTGGTCCGGTCCATCTGCTGCCACGTATTCCGCAAGCAAGCACATAATTTTCTATTCGATCTATTCTGTCTTTTGCTATTCCTGTAAGTCCCGTTTTTAGATACCGGAATACGGACTCATAAGACCAATTATCCACAAATATCTCGAGAGCGGATATAATAAGCCTAACAAGAGGGTGGTTTGCAATATCCAGCTTCCTGTCCATGAAAAAGGGGATTTGGTATTCGTTGAAGACAATTTCTATAAGCCTTTCATAACCCGATAAATTCCCCGTGACTACAGCAATATCTCTGAACCTTAGCCCTTCATCCCTGCAAAGCTTCAAAATATCAGAAGCAGCAGCCTCTATCTCGGAAAAAATATTAGAGGAAGAGAAAAGCGATATTTTTTTAGTTGGCTTTGTATATGCTTTGTACGGGTGTGCGTCAAGATATTTTTCAAGATGGGAAAGCTCTGGGTTTTCAGAAAACCTGTATAATGGCCATGGATTAAGGCATAACCTCATAGCGACCGGAATTTTGTTTCTTTCGGCAATCTCAACAAGTTTACTGTAGGCAAAACCAGAGGATGAAAAAATCGTCAGCGGAAGATCCCTTTCTTCTAAACTGTCAATAGTAAGGGTAATGGTAACAGAATTAGCCAAAACAAGAAGACTGCTTATCATATTATATTCCTGCGGAGTAAAATCCGTAAACCCGTCAATCCAAATGTCAGCACCACGGTAAATTTCTGATTCCGGAAGCTTTTGCGCTGCAATTGTAAGATCATCATCCGCATCTCGATATCTTTCGTTAACAGTTTTTTCGAAATCCTCATACATGAGCTTTAACTCAGAAAGCTTTTCCCTTAGCTTGTCTTCCTCGGGGAGGTTATCATTTATTGATGAAATCTTTTCCGGTGTTAAACTGTAACGCTTGAATTCTGTAATTAAAGAGGAAAGGTTTTTAACAAAGCCTGGCTGATTCGCCGATTTTGCAAAATAAACCAGGGAGTCTTTGAATTTGTCCATGATCCGGTATAGTATCATGTTCTTTCCCGCCGGATGTATATGTGTGAACGCAATGCCACCCACCTCGTTAAACACCCTGAAAGCAAGGCGGCGGAAGCTTAATACCTCTGTTTTAATGATGCCGCCGGTACTAAGTAATTGGGCAAGATCCTTTTCAGCCTGGAATGTAAACTGCTCCGGAACTAAAAATATCTTAGCATTATGTGTATTCTTTTTAATGCTTTCCTTAAGCTCTTTCAGGCAATAATGTGTTTTCCCCGAACCTGCCCGACCATAAACAAAACGCAAACTCATAATTTCACTCCAATGCAATCAAAAAGCGGGCTTCGCCGTCGTATATATAAATTGAAAAAGAATTTAATTATGTTTGGTGATATTTGTCAAGCGTTTCTTTTTCAATTTATATTGCACATGTGCCTGTTTTGGCTTGCCAAAACAAATGGCACGTGCATCAATTAGTGTTTATATATGTTGAATTTCTAATTCAACATATATAGTATCCTTTCCCTTAAAATAGAAACGGGAACCCTTTCGAGTCCCCATATTATTTGTGTTATAAGGCATTTTGGAATACTTTTCTTGTATTGTTTCCGGAATCATTGCAATCTGCGTTAATAACGAGTACCGGAAACATGCATGTGCCGTTTTATCTAAACCTATTGCGCTTTAAGAAAACAGGGATATCCAGCCCATCATCCTTTTCTTCCTTTGTAGCAGCAGCTGCTGCCCTTGCGGATGCTTCACCTACCTGACTGGCATCCAAAAGCTTATTTGGCTTTTTCAGTACAGGTGCTTTTTCAAAGCCTGTGGCAATAACAGTTATGATAAGCTCATCTTTAAGGTTTTCATCAATAACAGCACCAAAAATAATGTTTGCTTCCGGATCCGCAGAACTTTGAATTAATTCTGCTGCAGTGTTAACTTCCTGCAAGCCAAGATCCGGACCACCGGTAATATTCAACAATACCCCTTTAGCGCCTTCAATGGACGTTTCCAGAAGTGGGCTTGAAATAGCCTGTTTTGCTGCTTCTTCAGCCTTATTTTCACCGGAACCCTTACCAATACCCATGTGTGCAAGACCGGTCTCCATCATTATTGTTTTTACATCCGCAAAATCAAGATTAATCAAGCCGGGTACTGCTATCAGATCCGAAATGCCCTGAACGCCTTGACGAAGAACATCATCAGCAATCCTAAAGGCTTCAAGCATGGAGGTTTTTTTATCGGCAATATGTAAGAGCCTGTCATTTGGAATGGTAACAAGTGTGTCAACCACTCCTTTTAAGTTTTCAACACCGCGTTCGGCGTGTTGCATTCTCTTGCGACCTTCAAACATAAAAGGTTTTGTAACGACACCTACTGTCAAAATCCCAAGTTCTTTGGCAATCTGTGCTATAACAGGGGCTCCACCGGTTCCCGTTCCTCCGCCCATACCGGCAGTTACAAAAACCAAGTCAGCATCTTTTATTGCCATTGCAATCTCATCGCGACTTTCATTAGCCGCCTTTTCACCAACATCAGGGTTTGCTCCTGCTCCAAGGCCCTTTGTTAGCTTGTCCCCAATTTGGATTTTGGTATTGGCTTTTGATAAAAATAAAGCTTGTTTGTCTGTATTGACGGAAATAAAATCAACGCCGCGGAGACCAGCATCAATCATTCGATTTACTGCGTTGTTTCCTCCGCCACCAACACCAACAACCTTTATCCGAGCAAAATTATCCATATCGATATCAAATTCCAGCAAATTCGTATCCCCCTTTAAAAAATCTTGTCTTATGTAAAGCAGTAAATCCCTCTCTGCTGATAAAAATCTTATTTTATTTCATCAATAAGCCTTAAAGAGACTTTTCGACTTCTATATTTATTATATATTAATGAGCCACAAAATCAAGCATAGCTATGAAATTAAAACTTTTTTCTTATTATATGGTTACAGGTCAGACATTTTAGTGAATAGTGGTTATTCATTATCATTTCTTTTGAATTAACCTCCTCCGTATAAAGCCGAAATTCATAAACATCCGGTAACCAAAAGCAAAGACCGCAGCCAGATGAAGCTGAATACCCAGTCTATCTCCGATGTATGCCAACAAAGCTGCCAACAAGGCGTTTCCGAAAAAACCTGATAAAAACACTTTTATATCAAATTTATCATTAAGAGAAGCATTCAAACCCCCAAAAACAGAATCAAGGGCAGCAAGAATGGCTACAGCAGCATAATTCGCATACTCCTTCGGAATATTATACGGAATCAAAATTCCTATAAGAAGACCAATCATTAGACCAAGCAAAGGAATCATATTTAATCACCTTCTCGAAAATTATTCGGCAATAAAACGGGCATATTTCTCATCAAAAAAATCAATCATTCCTCTTTCTTCCGGTTTTATATAATTATAATATAGTTCTTTCAAATATGAAAGCCTGTAGGTTATATCATCATCTAATTTTATTTTTCCCGTAATTCTTTTGTCCATTGAAATATATATTTCTCTTTCATCAAGGAAATCCACCCAATCCAAAACCTCAATAAGCTTTTGTTGTTTGCCGGCATCCACTGCGTCAAGGCTTTGAAGCAATTTCACCATCCAATTGATGTTCTCCGGTTCTTTTGTTTCAATTTTCTTACCTATTGTGAACCTGTCAAGCGGCACGCCCCTAATTTCAGGGTATTGATCACTTAAGGTTGTTGAAACCTTCATAACAAAACCCTCTTCATCTATAAGGAGATAATTCCCCATATGCTTAATCCAAGCAATAGCTTCTCTTTCTATTAATGATATATTAGCTGTTCCGGGAAATACAAACCTTATTTCAGCTGTTTTAATCCAAGGCAGATTTACCACCTGCCTTTCAGCTTTCCCCATTCTGAAAAACAATAAGTGCTGTATGCTCCCTCCCAAGTATTTAATCGCATTTTCCCCTTTTATAATTCCGGATACTCTAATGACATCATCCTCAGTGTAATTAACTGTTTCACTCACACGGATTTCAGACAATAAAAACAGCGGAGAAAACATCATCACCGCTGCCATACCGGCTATTCCTGTAGGGAAAGCACCATGACTGAAATTAGAAAATCCTACAGCTTGATCTGTTCCTATGCCTCCCATCATAGCCGCTCCTACTATGATAAATGCAACTATCATAATGATCTTGATAGATGAGCACCAGAATGAAATAGTGCCAAATATTTTTGCGTCCAACATGTTAACGCCGAACAATAATAGTGAGAACAATACGATCCAAACCCATACTTTTGAATTTGGTATTATGTCTCTCATTATAATTGCTGATGCTACGACCTGCGCTGTTATTGTCATCGCGCCGCCGATCCAGTTTACCCAGCCTATAGTGAATCCCATAGCAGGGCTAACAAATTCCGTTGAATATGCCTGTAAACTACCTGATACCGGCATAGCTGCGGACATTTCCCCCAAGCATGTTGTCATTAACCACGCTATGAAACCACCTATGATATACATCACTATGGCTCCGCCTGGCCCGGCAGTGGCAATTACATCGCCTGAACTTAGAAACAGTCCTGTACCTATTGTGCCACCTACATAGTTCTCTGCAAACCTTGACTCTTTTCCATCACTCGTTCGATGGAAGTCTTCTTTTCACTCATTACAAACCTCCTGAAATAGTAAAATAATAACGAATATGATAATATCAAATCTCGGTCATAAACATTTTGGCCGTGATAAGCTCGATAGGATCCTTAGCTGTATAAGATACAGTTGTCGGATTGATTAATGTTGTACCAGGATACCATGATGCTGCTCTGGCTCTCTGATGTTCTTTGAAGCAGATGTCCATCTTGTATTCGTTCTCCAAATTTATGAGACTATGACCCTCATTCAGGGCTTCCTGTACCCCTGCATATATACTATCTAAAACATCCATTGGATGCATATTCCATGTGGAATTACCTGTTCCCTCTTTAGTGGCTACAGTTATTATTCCATCGCAAATGTTTTTAGCTTGTTCGCATATACACTTATCACCAGAAATAAATACAGACGGTACTTTATAAGCTGCGGCCCATAATGCGTTTATGGTGAACTCTGATGCTAGACAGTCATTTATTCTAATCCAGTTGAACCATCCATGCTCTACAGTATGAGCTAAAGGGCTACCATCAGATCCCTCAGGCGCATGATAACCAATGTAAATAGCAGCCTGAAAGCTATCATCTAGTCCGCCCATCATTGCCGCAGGAGAACAACGCCACCCTCGAATCATCTCAACCCCTCTAGGCATACCGTTCATATCTATATTGACTGCATCTTCATGCCCATCTTTGACCACTACATCATAGCCCAGATCCTGCGCCGCTTTACATGCCGCTGCAGTTTCCTTGGTCATTTGCATACACGCTTCTGCATATCCTTGTCCACCATATTGGGTTTCTTCCCATCTGGTAACACCCGTTATACCTTCTATATCTGCACTGATAAATACTCTCATAACTATTAACTCCTCTAGTGACACTAATTCTATAACATGTTAATAGCAAAAAACATGCCACTTGCATTTTTATACAAAACTAGGGAACTTTGAACATTTTCAAAGCTCCCTAGTCGTAATGTAAAAGAAAATTATTTTATGTAAAATTATAGTTCATGCTTGTGGATTTTTTGTCTCAATAGTTGTGGTGATACTTTTAATTCTTCCGCCGCTTTAATTACCGCTCCGTTATTATTATCCAAAGCCGTCATCACCATTCTCTTTTCCTCTTTATCCATAAATTCTTTCAGAATGCAGCCACTTTTAACGAATTCCGAATAGTCCCGAGCTGCTGTATCAGCTAACGCTGATTTTTGTTCACCAAAGGCCGAATTTCTCATTATTTCAACTATATCCTCGTAACCTATAGACTCTTCATCGCTTTGATAATACAACATTTCGACCGCGTTTTTCACTTCTCTTATATTACCAGGCCAGTCATACTCCATCAGTTTAGTCTTTATTCCTTCCGAGAGAACCGGCATTTCCTTC
>ENA-UOOK01002655-UOOK01002655.1-fermentation-metagenome-genome-assembly--contig:-NODE-2655-length-21480-cov-7.969848_pt1 | contig 21480 bp, 17 predicted proteins | sample MGYA00245777_ERZ724023 | MGnify/ENA primary metagenome ERZ724023 (study PRJEB28704, sample SAMN03018312) | fermentation metagenome | biome: anthropogenic terrestrial biome; feature: soil; material...
ATACTGAAAAGTTGGTTGGTCATGCGAGTATTGATTCCACCGCAATCATTGGTCGGGAAAAGTCCTGCCGCAAAAATACGCCGAAACCAAAAGTGAAAAAGAAACGTGGCCGGAAAAGTAAAGCAGAAAAAGCGGCTTTGGCCGAACAGGAAATCGCCGAGGTTAAAACGCGACGCCTTGAGCTGCAACCGAATCGGACGCTTTCTGAGAATCTTGATGATCTTCCGCAGGGGTGCGATTGGGGTGGAAAGCGTGACAGCAAAGGCAAAGGGTCTTATTGGTGCGGATACAAATTGCATCTGTCCATTGCGGATGGAGGCGTGCCTTTGGCGGCAGTTTTGAGCTCAGCATCATTGCATGACAGCCAAGTGGCAATCCCTTTGATGCAAATGTCTTCGGAGCGTGCAACGATTCTGTATGATCTGGCCGACTCCGCCTATGATGCGGAGGAGATCAAGACGTTTTCGGAAAAGTTGGGACATGTACCGGTCATTGATCCCAATCCCAGACGGGGCGGGGCGGTTGAGCTTGCTCCGGCTCGAAAGGTTCGCTTTCGGGAACGCTCAACGGTTGAACGCGGCAACTCGGATTTAAAAGACAATTACGGAGCACGTCATATCAGGGTGAAAGGGCATTGGAAAGTCCTTTGCCATCTGATGTTCGGCGTAATTGCCATTACGGTGAAGCAACTGTTCAACATGCTTGAATAGATTGATTTAGGTTCGATTGAAATCGAAAATTAGTAACTCCCATGGATATGGGCAAGGAGGTTTACGCACAAAAAACTGATTTTATACGGCTTTTTTGGGAAAAAGTCGTGTCGGATGTGTCAAGATGGGCTTGGCACACGAGAGAACAAGTTATTAACAGGAAAAAGCCAATCTTTTTGAAATTGGCTCTCAATATAAGGAAAAACGTCATGGGCGTTCTTGATTGGCTCATTGTAGCATTTTTTTTGATCCTCATTGTCGGCATGGGGATTTATTCCATGCGATATGTGCGGGGCGTAACTGATTTTCTTGCCTGCGGACGGGTTTGCGGACGATATGTGATTTCAGTGGCCGACATGGCCAACGGATTGGCGATCGTTACGTTGATCGGAGCTGTTGAGGCCGGATACAAAAGCGGCAACGCATACGGCTTCTGGGGCAACCTCACGCTGCCGGTCGGGCTGTTCCTTTCCCTGACCGGTTTCGTGATCTACCGCTTCCGGCAAACCAAGGCCATGTCGTTCGGACAGTTCATCGAGATGCGTTACAGTCGCGGACTGCGTGTGTTCGCCTCGACTCTGCGTTCGGTTTCGGAGATGCTCGCCAACATGATTCTGCCCGCGCTGGCGGGACGCTTTTTCATTTGCTACCTCGATCTGCCGGAAACCTTCCTGTTCTGCGGATTGCAGATTTCGACCTTCATGCTTATCATGTTCATCTGTCTGTCCCTGGCGATTTCGATGATTCTGTTCGGCGGAAGCGTCACGCTTGTAATTACAGACACGATCCAGGGGCTGGTGGCCTATCCGATTCTGGCCCTGTTCGTATTTTTCGTGCTGTGGAAGTTTTCCTGGCACTCCGAGATTCTGCCGGTCATGTTCGACCGGGCCCGCGGAGAAAGTTTTTTGAATCCATACGATGTGCAAAACCTGCGGGACTTCAATGTTTTCATGGTCATCGTGGCACTGTTTTCAACCGTGCTGAACCGCGGCATCGGACTGGGCGCAGGAGGCGGCACCAGTGCGGCGAAAAGTCCGCACGAGCAGAAGATGGCCGGGGTGCTCGGGACCTGGCGCGGCGGCTTCATGATTGTTTTTTATCTTGTCATGGTTTTGGCCGTTGTGACCTTCATGAATCATAAGGATTTTTCGGAAGGGGCGACCGAGAGCCGCAAGGAACTGTCGGTCCGCGTGGCCAATGAAATTATCGCCGACCACGCAATCCGCCGGGAAATCATTGCGAAGACTCAGGCCATTCCGGCGCACGCCCATACGATCGGAGTCGACAAACCGCTGTCTGTCGCGTACAATCTCGACACCCCTTACTTGAATACGGTCGCCGCGGTTGCGAAAGAGCATCCGTCCGCGAAAATCGAGGGGAAGGTGCAGGAATTCAAAACGCTGTTCCACCAGCTCATGCTGCCGACAGTATTGCGGAAAATGCTTCCCCCGGGCATGATGGGACTTTTCTGTATGCTGGTCATACTGATGATCATTTCCACCGATGACAGCCGGATTTACAGCGCTTCGCTGACGCTGTCGCAGGACTTGGTTTTGCCGCTGTTGAAGAAACCGCCGACTCCGAAACAGCATATCGCCATCATTCGACTGGTCACCATCGGAGTGGGCGTGTTTTTCTTTTTCGGGTCGTTGTTCATGTCGCAACTGGAATATGTGAATCTTTTCATCATGATCATGTATGGTATCTGGAGCGCGGGCGCGGGCGTGGTGGTTCTGGGCGGATTGTATACGCGGTTCGGCACCCGGCAGGGCGCCTGGGCTGCATTGCTTTCCGGCTCGGGATTCATGATTACCGGAATCCTGATTCAGCGGAATTGGGCGGTCATGGTCTATCCGTGGCTGGAAAGCCTTAATTGGACTGTGGCGGTAGGCAATGTGCTGGAAACGGTGTCTGGACCACTCAATCCGCTCATCGTCTGGAAGATGAATCCCTATAAATGTCCGGTCAATGCGGTAGAATTGAGCTTCATTGCCATGCTGTTGAGCATTGCCATGTATTGCCTTGTTTCGTGGCTGACCTGCCGGCGTCCGTTCAATCTGGACCGCATGCTGCATCGCGGGAAATACAATACGGACGGTTATGTCGAGAGTACCTCAAAATGGACCTGGAGAAATCTCTTCAGCAGACTGATTGGCATTACCAATCAATACACGCGCGGAGATAAAATTATCGCGTGGAGTGTATTCACTTATTCGTTCGGAATGGGTTTCGTTCTCTTTTTCGTGATTGTGATCTGGAATGTTTTCCATCCGTGGCCGGACAGCTGGTGGGGAATCAAATATCTGATTTTTGCGATCACCATCCCCTGTATGGTGGCGATCATCACCACCGTCTGGTTTTTCATCGGCGGGGTGATCGATCTGCGCAAGATGTTCCAGGCTCTCAAGGATCGTCCCGAGGATGATCTCGACAATGGGCTTGTCGAAGGCAATGTCTCGATTTCCGACAGGAAAAAATTCGAACAGCTCGAATCGGAAAAGTCCAATAATTAACGCCTGCTGAACTCCAATGTTTTCCTTACCCCGACAATAGCGTTCTTTTCTACCTGTAGCTACCCGGCCACGCACATGGATGAGAGCGGGCGAGGCTATATTGACTGAATGGGACAGGGGATCGATCTCTGCGCTGTTTCCAGAGTAAGCAGTCAGACCGAATCATAAAGTAGGGTAAGTGTCCGGCGAAACCACCTATGAGGAGTGCGATGAACTCAGAAAAGTTGATACGAATTACTGGACAGCGGGGCACCATTTATGGGGTAACAATTCGTCCCGTTTTGCATAGGGATAGAAATTGATGTCTCTATGCGCCAATGAGATACATCTTTTCATGCAGTCGTATGTGTGATAAAATCCTCCCGAACCAGAACTCGCGGGAGGAATCATGGCAGGAAGACCGAAGACGAAGCAATATTGGATCGATCAGTGAGTATTGCGAGCTGAAAGAAGTTTCGTATGAGAGTGCTCGGCGCTGGATATCCCTTTTGAAGAAAGAACGAGAGGGCAAGGGACCAGAAAAAGAAGCGTTGGAACTTGTAGAAGTAGGAATGCCAACGTCGGAAGCGTCCCGATCGGGAACAGGAGTGAAGCTTCTGAGAGACGGGATTGAAGTTCACCTTGATAAGAATTTTGATCAGGAAACCTTGCTCCAGGCATTGCCCGTCTTGAGGATATTGGCATGTTCGGCTTCAGCCGTCAAAAATGACACTAGCGAATGGTTTTATCCTCAATCGCAAATACAACATTCCGTAAAACCGGACTCGTGCTTTCGTCCGGAACTCACGACGATTTTCTGCGCTTTTCGGAGGGGGGTTTTATTCATCAGGCCGCCTGTTTCTCCATTTTACGAGACCGTCACGCTGCTATTTTACGCTCCCGTCGATATGCTGACATCGGAGCATCAGATTTCAAAAACAGCCATCATGTTTCCGGGGAGAGCGGCGTATCCGTTGGAACATCTTCCCAGAAGACAGCGAGCGTTTGCAGGAATTTCAGCCCGACCTTCCGTTTCATCATAATTGACCATTACTATCACGGTATGACCATTGGCAAAACGATGTTCAGTCACTCCGATATTGCGAGATTTTTTTACGATCAGCCGCGGTTCATGATTTATGCGCGCCCAAACCATCCGGTAAAGTTCGTCATAGTTGTTTTCGCAATTCAGACAATTTTGTTCAATCGGACAATTCAGGAAAAATACCTGACCTTTGCCGCACGGCGTTTGCGTGAGAACCGGAGAGCCATCCGCTTCCGCCGCCAGCACTTCGCAACCATCCGCCAACAGTTTTTGCGTCATCGGGCTTGAACAACGGAACTTCTGCCCGCTGTCCTGAAACGAAAACTCCAGTTCGCGTGGAATCATAAATCGAAAATCAACCCGGCAACCGAAAACCTCACGGAAGGGCTGCAGCATACCGCTGGCTTCCGTCACAAAGAGCGATGCTCCGTTTCGGATTCGTTCCAACAACGCCTGCCAGCGGCGGCGGCTGATACTGCGCGTTCCAGTGACCGCCGGCATCAGATAGAAATCCGATTCCGGCAAAGCCTCTTCACTGTAAGCGAATTTTAGATCGAATCCGGCCTGTTTGGATAACAGAAACGCACCGAAAGCGGCTTGCCATTGATCCTGTTCCGGAGTCAGCAGACAAATTCCGTCAATTCGGCGCTGCGGGAGTTTTTCAAACGGCAGCGTTTCAATCTGTTTGCGAAACTCCCCCATTGCCAATGCCGTCGGTTTCGGAGAACGATCCCGGCGGAATAAGCCAAGCTCCCGCTCCAACGCCACCCAATCGTAGGGCGCGTGGTGCAAATGCTCCTGATCGAATGCGCACCACCAGAGAAATCCTCCCAGATCATGCGCCCATGCCGACGCCAACGCTGTCTGCAAGTTCAGACCGGCCCGTTCGTCCGATGCAATCATCGGGCCGAGCGATCCAGCCTCTTCCGGGAAACAGGGGCGTTTGCTCACATCTGCATAGAGACACGACTCTGCCGTCGCGTGAAGCGTACTTGGCAGACGGTTGAAAGGCGCGATACTGCAATGCGAAGTAAACAAGGGGTAGGGATGGGTCGTCAGTACGTCTGTCAACTCCCCCTGATCTGCTAGATTCCAGACTTCATTTGGATCGACTTTAACCGAGTGCATTCCGGAAACCACCGGGCGGCTGACATCCTCTAGGCGGATCGCCGAAGCAATCGCATTGGTCCACTGCCATGCCTTATTTGAATTCATATCTTTGGAGGCCAGACAGTTGCATTCATTGCCTAGATCCCACGCACCGATTGCGGAATGGCAACAAAAACTGCGGACGAAATAACGGACAAAACGAACTTCCCAACGGATCGCTTCCGCATCGGCCAAGACATTGCACCCCTCAAATGCGGGTGGCACAAACAGGCGACCGCTCATCCAGCCGGTCAGCAAACCAACAACAAGCCTGAGATTATATTCGGCGGCTAGATTCGCCATGATCCGAAACCGCTCCATCATCACCGGATCTACTCCAGCATGTCCTGCCTCGGTGTCCGGCAACGGATTTTCGCCGAATCCCATCTCGATAAAAACGCCTCCCGCCGTTACCAATTTCCGTAATGGCTGAAAATCCGGCCAGAGCGGAAAAACCCGTACCACCGTTATACCCTGCGAGGCGATTGCGGCGAAATCGTTACGGACGGATTCCGCATTCCATTCGTGCCACATCGCTGTTCCAGCATGGCTGGCCCAATAGTTACAGCCAACTTCCAAAATGCCTTTTTCAAAAAGCTGTATCATCAACATATCCCCAAAATATTTTATTTCGATTTCTCCAATACGAGGAAATTTTCTCCGCCATGTATCTCACTCCTATGAAACTGAAGTTTCCATTTCCGGTTTGTTTTTGAACGGTCTCCGCGAATTGTCGCATTTTTTCGTTTGAACCATGAAAAATTTCAGTTCGTTCATTCCAATGGGCTTTATTATTGTTGAATTTAAGTTACAAGCTGTTGATTATAAAAGTTCAAAAAGCTACTCCGGAAACTCTGTTGTGCTATATTACCGGCATATCCATCAAACGAAAGGAGCCGGATATGAAATTCAATGAACTTTTCGACCAAGCCGCAATGGTTGTTCCCGCCTATCGCAAACCATTTTCAGAACGCTGATCGCCACACTCGCGACCAGGGGCACCCCAAGCGGATCAGCAACATTTTCCGCAAGTTCGTCAATATCCTCACGGGACGAAATCCGTTCAACGGTTTTACAATTTCATCCTAGACCATACATCGGATCGACTCCATCTGACATGACTTCAAACTCGTTTGCCTTTGCCGACTTTCGCCGGACTATTGCTTCCGAACTCCAGTCGGAGGTGAATTTTTCAAAGTGTTGCCCCGAATCCCTCATCCCCGCCGTTAAATATCTTTCTGCCTCGCTTTTTTCCCCTGCTTCATGAGCTTTTTATTCATCTTTTCAGGAAAAACCCAGCTCTCAATATAGTTCAGGGGAAAGATAAATCCTCCGTGCCGCAGTTCCCGGATAGGTGATGCGGCGCAGACACTCCCCAGCAACGAGCATGCCCGCTTCCCGCCAGTTGATGGCAATCGACGGTATTCCCAGCTCAGTATGCCCGGAAAACATCGGTTTGCCGTCGATACACAGAATCGTATTAGTATCGCAAAGCCGTCTGCCTTGGATTCGCTGAAACTCCTGTGCATCCTTAAGCGCATCACTGCCGGAGAGATACAAATAACCAGCATCGGGATCAAACTGCTCCACATGTTCTGTTACCGTGGAGATGATCTTTCCGGGGAAGATCGCTTTGAAACACTCGCCTCGGAACTGGAAATTCGCCCTTCTTCTGGTCACAATCACCACATGACAGCAGTGATGACTCAGGAAAAATGCAACCGCCAGTTCTGCCGCACGAAAGGGATCCAGATCAATCAGGGAAAACATTCCGCCAAAGGAACAATGCATCGCCAGTCCGGCAGCCACCGTATGCAGTTTCGGCTGTCTGAGATAAGCATCATAGCCGCCGAGCATGATAATACCATCATATTTTTCCGAAAGTCTTTCCAGTATCAGATCATTGATCTGGTTGGCTTCAAAAGTCTTGTGTTCAATCCGGAAGGCTCCGCTTTTCGCCGCATCCTGTACTCCATTCATCGCAAGACCGGAAAACAGATGATGCAGTGGCTGAGGCGAAAATGCCACCGAAATCACCACGATCCGGCAATTCACCGGAACTACCCGGTGCTCCGCAACATACGTGCCGGAACCATGCCGGAACTCCAGCAGACCTTTATCCACCAGCGATTTGATACCCCGCCGGGCGGTATTGAGGCTGATGTCAAAATGCTCCATCAACTGGCGCAAAGACGGAATCTTCTCGCCCGCGCGGTAACAACCGCAAACAATTTTGGACTCAATGTCCTGAATCATCAGCCCGCCTTTACGCATCATACAATTTTTTCTTTCAGGAATTTCTCAAATGAATCCAGTTCCATGCGGTTCATGACATCTGCAATGCGGTTTCCCTCGCCCCAGCATTTCAGCGTCCGGGCAATATACACGCGGAACACCGGATCCATCCGTTTGAGCGTTGCCTTGGTTCCTTTGAGCCTTGACTCCAGTTTCCAGTCTGGATCCTCTGCACGTTTCCGCAGTACAAGCGCCGCTTCGTGACGCAGATCCGCATACTTTCCGCCGAGCCGGACTAGGCCCGCAATGGCATGCGTGTGATACTGATAGATGGAGTCCGGATCGTCGGCGAGCAGTACATCCCGGAACAGCGGGAAGGTCCGGCAATCATCCAGCAGACGCAGACAGAACAGTGCGGAATAACCACGTTGATGATTGTATTTGCGGCTGTGAACAGGAACGTATGAATCACGTTCGCGAACCATCCGGCAAAGCTCTTCCAATCCGGCGGGGTTGCGCTTCATAGCCAGCACCATGGCAGAGTGACAGCGCAGTTCCGATTTTTCCGGTGCCTCCGTCATCCAGCAGGTCAGGGTTTCAGACGGGACATTTGCTCGTGCCGACCACATTGCCATGCCGGGACAGTCGGAATCCAGTTCTCCACGGATATGTTCCTCATCAGTGCACCGAATTAGGCAGTTATCCTTTACAACATGCGGATTCAGCGGTAGCAGGTGCGCGAATTTCCGATACGGCACCTCATCCGGCAAAACCTTCAGAGAGGAGGAAAAAGCGGCAATGGTTCCCGCAGCCTCTCCGAGTCCCGCCATCAGCGCATTCATGCGCAACGCGTGACCAAGATTATGATCCACCGCGATATTACGTCCGGCGACAAGCAGATTGGACACACCAGCCCCGGCTGCAGAAAGCACCCGGCGTGGTACCGGAATGCCCAGATTGAACCCCCACATCGAACAGCCGATCATCCATTCACAGAAAAGATCGTTTTCCAGCGCCATGTCGTTGGCATGGGTATCCAGATTGGAAAAAGCATAATAAACCGGCTCTTCACATTGATCCTGATTCCGGAAGAACTCCTCCAGTGTATAGGGTCGAGGAATCAGCAGACGTTTCCCTTCGCGGATACCTGGGAGGTCGGCAGGCGCGATCAGATCGCGGTCATGCGAATATTCCTCTTTCAAATGCACCTGCGAACCTTCAAGCAGTGTCCGGGAAAATTCATCCTCGCAGTACGGATCAATTCGTCCTGCATCAAAATTCCGAACCTGGATGGCGTTGCGGGCCATGCTCAGCATGGAATAGGTGTACGGCTGAAACAGATGATCCGAAGCCCTTCCGCATGAGAGCGGCACTCCGGCAAGCCCGCAGAGCAGTGCATCGCCTGTGGCATCAATGAAACAATGAGCCGAAGCGGAATGTTCTCCGGCGGAATCCTGCCAGAAAATCTCCTGAATCTGACGGTTTTCCAACCGACAGGCAGTGATGACCGCTTCATAACAGATATCCACCTTGATTTTGGCGCATTCCTGTTCGATCAGATGTTTTTTTATTTCGCAGAGCGATTCGCCCCATTTGTCCTGAGCCGAAACTGCGCGGCATTTCTCATCCAGTTCCAGCATGATTCCCAGCGGCTCCTGCCCGTAGTAGCCGCAGACTCCGCCCGCGGTATGAGTTCCCCCCGGACAGGTATTCTTTTCCAGCACAAGCACAGAAGCGCCGTTTCTTCCCGCCGCAATGGCTGCTACTGCCCCGGCAGTACCGAAACCAGCAATAATGCAGTCATAATAATTCTTCATGCCTCACCTCTTTCCATGCCGCGGTCCAGCGCGGAAACCGGATTGTCGACCGTATCAAAACTGAAGCGCGACGATGACCACATCAGAGTAGCCTCACGCAATTCCCCCGGACGTTTCCGCCAAAATTCAAACAGCGCCTGACGTGCCTCCACATATCCGGTCGATCCGCTGAGTTTCTGCCGGAGCAGACAGTGTTCAGGGGAAATTGTTTCCAGCAGTTCAATACCGTCATAAATTCTGGGCACACCGCCGAAAACATAACTGTAAAGGAATTTGACCTCCCGCTTTTCCGGCATGGCATCAATGATTTTACCTGCAACGTATTCACGAACGCCGTCCGCTTCCATCACCATGACTTTCGAGCCATTTCGCCGGATCACATGGGCATTCAGACGAAGCCGGAGCTTCTTTTTTAGACACCATTTCATGAAAACCGGAGCCAATGCGCCGTTGTGCAGAAATCCGTTTTCAATCACTTTCCGCTGTTCCAACTCCTGACGGATAGCAAGACTCTCCGCATATTTCAGCGGCGCTGACATATTTTTTGTCGGACATCCGGTTAAGGTGAATTCTGCCCCCGGCTGGATGGTGGATTCCAGAATCAGGGAATCCGGACGGTGTGAGGCTATGCCGCAGCCGTAACAGCTGGCGCCGATGATAAGTGTCTCAACAAATTCTGCCATATTGATTTATCTTCTCCATAATGCCATAAATGATTTCTGAGCTTAATATATTCATATAGGTAAGGATATACAATCACCGTGCCCGAAAAAGTGTTCTGTTTTCATGAACTGGCTTCTGTATAATAAACACATGCCATCCGGCAAAGTGTTCTATTTTTATGATTTTATTTCACTGTCATTCCATAGAAATCAGATAAAAACGCAATGCGGTCAAAGAAACAAATAAGCCGTGTCCGAATCCTTGAGATGATGTTTTTATCATACAATAAAAGCATATTCCTCTTTTCCATAAAAACCTCCGAAAATCGGAGGGGTATTGCGTTTTATTATTTGAATTTTGGGGTTGATGACTATTTCTTCAGAGATGTATTCTTTGGAGTTTGCTTTTTTGTTGATATTTTTTCGGGTTGGTTATAGAATGTTTTTTGTGATTTGAAGCATGATTATTTTTAGGAATTGGAAATTGTGGGAATTGATTTTATGGAAGGTTTTTCTGGTGATATTTTGTTTGGGCAGGAGGGTTTGATGGATGTTTATGGTGATGGAAATATGATGGAAGGGATGTGGGAAGATTTTTTAGGTGAAGCATTTGTCGAGGCGATTATTATTTGGAGAATAAGAATGTTGGTGATTATTGATTGGAGGGGTTTGTTGATGGTTGATGGGATGAAAATATGGGCGGTTGTTATGATGGAGATGTTGGGAGGCAATGGGGATGGGATGGTTTATGATGTGAAGTATTATTTGAGGGATATTTTTTATTGGCGGGGGATTTTATTGGAGGATTTTACATATGTTTAATATGACGAAGATACGGGCGGTTAATGGAGCGGGGAAGGCTTTTTATCATAATCATTTGTCGAGTAATGATTATTATTCGGAGAAAGAGAAGGTGGTGGGGCATTGGTTTGGGGAGCTGGCGGAGAAATTCGGGTTGGTCGGGCGGGAAGTCGATATGGAGACGTTCAGTTTGTTTCAGCGGAATGTTAATCCTTTGACGATGGATAAATTGACTTACAGGACGGTGGCGAACGGGGTGCGTTTTTTTGATTTTCAGGTGGCGGCTCCGAAGTCGGTTTCGATCATGAGTATGTTTGATGAGTGTTTGGTGATGGCGCATAAGGATTCGGTACGGGCGGCGATGCGTGAATTGGAGCGTTTGGCGGCGGTGAGGCTGCGCAAGGGGGACCAGGTACGGACGAATAATTTCGAGACGACGGGGCGGTTGATTTATGCGGAGTTTACGCATGATACGAGTCGGGCGTTGGATCCGCAGTTGCATACGCATAATGTGGTGTGCAATGTTTCGGTGACGGATGATGGTGAGCATAAGGCATTGGAGAGTCTGGAGATGGTGCGGGCGATCCGTTATGCGGGGAAGGTTTATCATAATGCGATGGCGGCGAAGTGTCATGAACTCGGTTATGAAACGGTGGACCGGCGTGATGAGCGCGGGAATATCGTCTGGTATGACATCAAGGGGGTGTCAGAGGAGATCATGGAGCGTTTTTCGAAGCGCCGGGCGCAGATTGAGGCGCTGGAGAAAAAGTTTATCGAGGAGCATGGCCGGAAGCCTACTTTGAACGAGAATAATTATCTGTCGGTTTCGACGCGGACGGATAAGATGTTGGATTCGAGTTTGGAGGAGGTGTCGGCGTATCAGCGTAATCAGTTGAGCAGAGAGGAACAGTCGGTATTGAAGCGTTTGGCAGAGGCGAGTTATTATCGTGTAGACATGGGGACGATGGGGACGGAGCGGACGATTGAATCGATCCGGAAAGTGATTCCGTTGATTTATGAACGGGAGAGTGTCGTGAAGCTGGACAAGGTACTGGCGGAGACGTTGAATCAGAACCTGGGGCGGATTGATCTGGCGGTTTTGAAACAGGCGGTGAAAGAGGTTCCGGAGTTGAAGAATCTGGGCGGAACGGAGGTCAATCCGTATTATTCGCCGCAGGAGGTAATCGAGCGTGAATTGTATGCGATCGAGTCGGTGGAAGGGCAGCGCGGGATATTTGCGGCGGCGGCACCGGATTTCGCGGCGTTTCCAGGGCAGGAAACGCGGCGGACGCAGGCGGAACTGATTCACGGGATGCTGAAGTCGCAGGACCGCTTTCAACTGTTCCGGGGCGTGGCGGGGGCCGGAAAAACTTCGACGCTGCAGGAGTTCTGCAAGGGGCTGCGTTCGGGCGGTGTGGAGAGCATCTATCTGGTGGCGCCGACGAACAGCGCCACGGATGTGCTGAAGCAGGAGGGTTTTGAGCAGTCGCAGACGGTGGCGGGCTTTCTGTTGTCGCCGGAGAAGCCGCCGGCCGGATCGTATGTGATCATCGATGAATCGGGGCTGAATTCCTTGAGCGAGGGCGCGGAAATTATCAAGGCCGCGCGCGCGAACAATTACCGGGTGCTGTTTGTGGGGGATGCGCGGCAGCATACGGCGGTGGCGAGCGGTGATTTTTTTCGTTTGCTGGAAGATTACTCGCAGATCGAGAAATTTTCGCTGACGGACATCCATCGGCAACAGAACGAGGAATACCGGCGCGGGATCATGGAGTGCGCGATGGGACAGTTCGACCAGGCATTCGAGCGTTTTGATGCGAACCGGTTCATTCACGAGGGCAAAGCGGACTATCTGAAAAACGCGGCACGGAGCTATATGGAGTTCACGGAAAACGGGCAGTATATCGACCGGGCGATTCTGGTGGCGCCTACGCATGACGAAGGGGACCGGCTGACGGCGGCGGTCCGGGAAAAACTGAAGGAGGCCGGCGCGGTGGCCCCGGAAGGGCACACCAGACAGGTATTTCGTTCGTGGAATCGCGAAAAAGCGTGGATCAGGGATGCGGGCAATTATTATCCGGGGACCGTGGTAGCGTTTATCCGCAATATGAAAGGAATCGCGCGAGCCGGGGAGACCGCCACCGTGAATTCGGTCGAAAACGGTATGCTGCATCTGGATAACGGCAAGCAGGTCCACGCAAAACGCGCGGCGGACTTTATCGAAATCGGCGAGTTCCGGGAAATCGAACTCTGCCGGGGCGATTTGATCCAGTTCAACGTGAACCTGCGCGAACAGAAGATTTACAACGGCAATATTGCGCAGGTTACGGACGATCCCCGCAAGGTGATGATGCTCTATCCCGACGGCAAACCGCGCGGTCTGGTAGAACTGCCGGAAGATTATGCGGCGTTCAAGCACGGCTGGGTGACGACCTCGTACAAGTCGCAGGGGCGCACCGCCGACAATGTTGTGGTGGCGGCGCAGGGCATGGACCGGAAGGCGTTTTACGTGGCGTTGAGCCGGGGCCGCCGACAGATGGCGCTGCATTGCCCGGATAAAGATTTTCTGAAGGATCAACTGAATTTCCGCCGTGGCGACCGGGTCAGCATCCATGACCTGATCCGCGACCGGGAGATACCGCCTAATGCGGTACTGCCGTTATCGCCGGAAACGCGGAACGTCAAGGCCGCCACCTTGCCGGACTTTTCCTATAAATCGATCGCGGAGCGGTTGAAGCGGTTTGCGGTGAAAGTCGGAAATACGGTTCAGCAGGTGCTGGGTTTCGGCCAAAGAATCCGGCAGCGCCGCGAGCACGACGCCAGGCTTAAGTTCGGCATTATCGACAGCCAGACGCCGCTGCCGATAGAAAAAGAGCATGCGGTGGAGTTGCGGGAAACCAGAGATGATACGCCGAAAAAGGATTTCAGCGCCACCAAGTATCAGCGAAAAGATTTTTCGCGGCATGGAAACCAACGGAAAGAACCGGATCCCATAGCGGCGGCACCGCAGGAAGTTCCAAAGTTGCCTGAAACGCCGAAATTATCGCACGAGGTGCTGTTGGCCCGCTATAAATTTGCCTTGCGTCGCCTGAATTGGGCGATGGAGGAAGGGCGGACCGTGAAATCCGATTACGGCGTGATATTCACCGGCGGCGATCTGGGTAAAGCGTTGCGGCCGCCGCCGGAAAAAATGTCCTCGCGGGAATCGTCGTTCTGGTTTTATGCGGATATGTTGGACGGCGGCCTCCAAGGAATCGCCATGCCGGAGTGGCTGATTGCCCAATATCTGGCCGACCATCCAGACAACCAACTGAAAGCAAAGCTGGAGGTCGCTCTGGAAAAACTGATGCCGACATTGACCGAGAAACCGGAACCGCCGGTTCAGGCGGAAATTCCGCAGCGGGAAGCTGTGCCGCCGCCTCGGAAAGAAAAACCGTTGCCGGTATCGCCTGAAGTGAAAAACAGGGTACCGTTCTCGCAAGCGGAAGCCATCAGGACGGATAAGCGTTATCTGGAACTGAAGCGGCTTTGGGTAGAGTCCGAGAATGCTTCAGCGGAAAAGATGAGTTTGCCGGAGCTACGGGAATTGTATGAATTCGAGGCAAAAATCCGAGCCGCAGACAAATCAGCTCCGGCTGCCGATCCGGACGCGGCCTCCCGCTTTGAGCAAATCAGTTCGGCCCCTGTTTATCAATGGCTGAAAGAAAAATCGGATGAATTGGCCGGAGAATTGTCTTCGCGCGATCATGACCATCTGGCGTTCTACGAGAAAAAGGAAAAAGCGGCTTTGGCGGAAGTATTGGTAAGCATGGAGCCGTCAAGCGGTATATCAACGGAGGCCCGGCCAGTTCCGGACAGGACGCCGGCCGTACCGCCGGTCCAGGCAAAAACTTCGGCGCCGCAGTCGCAAGCGGATATGATCAGGACAGATAAGCGCTATCTGGAGTTGAAACGGCTTTGGACGGAATCCGGGAGTGCTTCAACGGAAAAGATGGGTTTGCCGGAATTGCGGGAATTGTATGAATTCGAGGCGAAAATCCGGATTGCGGACAAATCAGCTCCGGTTGCCGACCCGAAAGCGGCCTCCAGGCTTGAAGAAATCCGTTCGGGCTATGTTTATCAATGCCTGAAAGGAAAGTCGGCTGAATTGAACGGAGAATTGTCTTCGTTCGACCGCGACCATCTGGTGTTCTATGAAAAAAAGGAAAAAGTTGCTTTGGCGGAAGTATTGACAAGTATGGATCCGTCAAGCGGTATATCGACGGAGTCCCGGCAAGTTCCGGACAGGACGCCGGCCGTACCGCCGGTCCGAAAGAAAATTTCGACGCCGCAGTCGCAGTTGGAAGAACTCAGGGCAAACCGACATTATCAGAACTTGAAGCGAGTTTGGGAAAATCTCCGTACGGCTCCGGGTGGGCCGGCCAATAAAATGGATTTGACAATGTTGCGGGAGCTTTATGATTTTGAACTGAAAATCAGCGCCTTGGACAAATCCGCTCCGATTGTCGATCCGAAAGCGCTCTCCAAGCTTGAGCGAGTCAAATCGAATCCGTTTTATGTACGAATGAAAAAGAAGTTTGAAGAAGCGAATGGGAAATTATCTTCGTCCGACCGCGAGCAAATGAAGTTCTGTGATATAGCCGAAAAAGCTGCTTTGGCGGAAGCATTGGCAGGCATTTATCACTCACCCGGTGTCGAGACGGCGTCCAAACCGGTTCCGGACCGTGCGCCGGCAATACTGGCCGCTCCGAAAACAGCCGCGCCGCCAGCCCGGGAGAAAACTTCCGCGCCGCTGGTCCAGAAAAAGGTTTTGGTGAATCAGCCGGAAATAGACAGAATCAGGGCGAACGAGCGCTATCAAAATTTAAAGAAGACCTGGGACAGTTTTGAAACTTCGAATGACCGTATCCTGAAAATGAACTTGGGCGAAATGAGCGAACTTCATCGTTTCGAAGAGAAAATAAGCGAGTTTCGGGGAATTTCACCGATCAATTCATCGTCGCCGTCCGAGCTCGAAGAGGTCCGTTCGAATAGACATTACCAGAGGCTGAAGGAACGACACGAGTTCGGCCGGACGATGGCTTGGGATGAGCGGTATAAGTTGCAGGGCTTTGAAATCGAAGAGAAAATGGCCTTGGTGGCCGAACTGCGGTCGATGTGGAAGGCTCCATCGCCGGAAATGGCAATTGCCCCGGATACGCCGTCGAAAAGCGGCCACGCGCAAGAGCTTGAAATGCCAAAATTGTATGAGGGACGGCAGCGGGAAAGAGCCTTCCAGGAACGATTGGGGCAAGCAAGGGCTCGCGACCAAGAAAAAAAGAAGAAACCGAATCGCGGCATGGACTTATAACCAGGAGGTGAACCGGCAAAACAATTCTATTTCGCCTTGCAGGCGAGCAGCGTTCCGCCGCTGCACCGCGTACGGGCACGGCCCGTTGCGATGATTTCTATTTTTACTCTAACCCCAAAGGAACCAAAAATTATGAAGAAAAAAACTCAAACGAACACCGAATTTCTCGAAAATAGCAAACAGGCAGATACGGCGATTCTCGAAAACCCAGAGCAGGCGGTTGCCGGAAATACCAGTCAGACTGAAACCGAACCTGCCGAAAGTACCGAGCAGAACAAAAGCACCCGTTACCGGGAGTTTACCGGCCAGTTGCGCGAAAAAGAACGCCTGATCCGGAAATGCCTCGCCGATATCCGGCAAAGCGAAACCGGACGTTTTGACATCGGCCGCATGCTGGGCGAAATTCGCCAGAAATGCCTTTTCATGTACGAATTCGACAGTTTCGACGAATATACCCAGGCACGGTTCGGTTTCAAAAAGGCTTATGCCTGCCATCTGGAAAGCGCTTACCATATTCGGCATGCCCTGCAGGATGAATGGGAGAAAAACAAACTCGCCTTCGACCTGCCTACCAGCATCGACGCCGCCTATAAACTGAAAAAAGCCGGCGACCTGACGGCCAGGATCAAACTCCTGAAAGCCCTGAAGGCCGCCGGTCAGTCGGTAACGGCCGAAGCGATCACCGCCATGCTGCCCAAACCGGCACCTCCCGATACCTCGAAAAAACGTAGTGTGGCCGAATACCGTAAACTGTTCACTTCGGTACGCGGCGCCTGCAATATCCCGGAGGATTACGGCAAAGATGCTCCGCTGTTACTGGATGAGGTCGAATCGGTCATCGATGAGCTCAATTCTCTGCGTGACAAACTCCGTGGAAAGATCGACGCGGAATTCGTGGAGGAACAATAAAAGCTCCATCGGGGGAAACGGCAAACTTTATCAAGTTTTCCCTTTTCCCCGAACCCCTTTGATCCTTTCAAATCTTTTTATGATCGGGCATTTCCTCAACTTGTGCCACAAGTTGAGGAAATGCCGAACTCAAAAGTTTTTGGCAAGAGGGGGCGCGGGGGGAGAAGAACCTTTTTTCAAAAAGGGTTTCTCCCCCGCAGTATCCGAACAGGAAACGGTTTTTAGAATTCTAAACACTTTTCCGTCATGTTCCGTCATATTAAACAATACAACACAAAGGACCATTATGTTTAAAAGAGATGAAAAATGTTTTTGGGATATACCAATGGGAAAAGAACACTTCCCGCGCATCTGGCTGATTGCCGGTGACAAAAATTACTTATTGCAATGGGAGTTGCTCAACCGTGTTACCGCTTCGGAAGATTTCCTGGAAATGAGTTTTGACTGCGAATACGGGCACGTCCATATTTCATCGGCATACTCGTTACAGCAGCTTTTCGAAGAAATCCAGGACGAACACATTCGCCTGATCGACGGCAGACTTACCAAAATCACAATCACCCCGCCAGGAGATTTTCCGGATAATCCGTCAAAAGGATATTGACAAAATATAAGTTTTGAATTATATTGTCAATAACAGTAATTAAGGAAAACCTGGATTGAAATCAGATAAGAAAAAGCATTATGCGGAATTGCCACCGGTTGAAAAGTTCATCAAAGGACAGCACCCGGAAGTAATCGCGGAATATCGTACGATTGTTGCCGAGTTGGAAAGAGAAGGCAGGTTATCGATGCCTAAAGCGGAAAAAATTGAAGGGAAGAATCTTTTCGCCATTCGGGTAATTGATACCGCCAATATTCGGGTATTTTACATCTATGGCCGTAATGACTGTGTTTATGGCATTCATGCTTATACCAAGAAGACACAGAAAATACCGCTCAATGAAATACGGTATGCCCTGAAAATTGCAAAGGCATTAATCGCGGGAGGAAAATAAGATGATTAAAAAAATGACTGACAAAGAAATTGAAAAGATGCTTGCCGGTTTCGACTTTGACAAAGAAGCGGCCAGGCAGGAAGCCGAACGCGATGCTTTCATGAATGATCCCGCCAATGCGGAAATGATTGCAAAGGTCCAGGAACGCATGGCAATCGCCGAAGCTTTGTACAAAGCCCGCAAGGCTGCCAGATTGACGCAAAAAGAGTTGGCCGAGAAAATGCAGGTGAAACAACCTCTCATTGCACAGCTGGAGCGCGGACGCGGTAATATTTCCATCGATACGATCCATCGGTTTGCCGCCGCCTGCGGAAAAAAAGTATCCATCACTCTACTGTAAAATTTCCCCAAAAATTCCCCGGTCAGGATTATTGACCGGGGAATGGGACGGTGTAACTGAATTTTTTTATCAGCCGCTGTTTTTTGACTTCAGGAACATCTGGTGATACCGGTGGAGCGTTTCCATGGCATAGCCGGGTTCTCTGCCGGAGGACGATTCTTCATAGATCGGATGGGCGGCGATAAAACGCTTGCGGGCCAGTGTCTTGGCGGTTTTATCGCTGTATTCCAATGCTTTGAGTTCGGTGAAATACTCATCGAATTCGCGTCCCCAATTATGACTTTGCTGCTGATACTTCACGGACCTGGCAATCTGATTGCTCAGGTAACTCTCAATCAGTTTCTGAACGCTGTCGAACGAGATGAGCGACAGATTGACGGTCGCATCCAACAGCCAGTCATTATTCAAACGGTAAAGTTCTGGCCAGAGTTTTTCCGGCGGCAAATCCACCAGGCTGCCGGCTTTCCGGACATAGTCATGGATGAGGCAGACCCGCGGATCGATATTCCTGTTGATCGGCGAATAATTTTTCAAGACCTTCAGAACGGCCTTGACGTCTTCTTCCGTTAACGGTTTTTCCGGGTCTTGCGAATCAAACAGGCGTTTCCTTTCTTCACTCTCAAAAAAAGCATTCATCATGTAAATATAATTTTTCAGCATTGGTATGTTATCCAATTCAGCGTCCGGATAGATCGCCATAAATTCACTGATCTCATAAAAGATCAGATACTTCCCGGCCAGAGCAAGCAAACGGTACGGGTCATTGGTACCCTCATAATCCCTGCTGAAAATACACAGAGCCTGGCAATCCACGATCAGCGGATTATGCTTTTGGCTGTATTTAAGAAATTCGGTCCATTTATCTATTTTGGGTTTCAACATATTTTTACCTCATTTTATCGTTTTGGTTTGGGTTCCCCGACAGCAACTGGTCAAGGCTCTCCCGGGTTATTCGGATTGAACGGCGCCCCAGTTTACAACACTTCAATTTCCCTGCATAAATGTAGTCATAAACGGTTTTCCGGTGAACATCCAGCAGCCTTGCCACTTCACTGACCTTAAACAATTGCGGAAAAGCGGCGAATTTGCTTCCTTCCGTTTCGCAATTCTCCAGACACTGCCGGATTTCCTGCCATTCCGCCGTACTGATCAAACCGTCTTCCTTTAATTTCCAGATACGGTCCATGACGATATCAATCGCCTCTTGGCGCATACTCTTCGCCTCCTTCCGAGTTTAAAGTCCTGCGGTACCGACGCTCAAAAGCTTTTGGCAAGAGGGGTGCGGGGAGAAGAACCTTTTCTCGAAAAGGGTTTCTCCCCGCAAGACTTCTCACCACCTCACTCCTCATGGTCATGGCATGGAATGCCGTTGATCATCAGGGCGCGGACACTTTCGGGGGAGATACGCACGAGGCGCGGACTGATCTTCACCGCCTTCAAATACCCGGCCTGAATATATCGGTTGACCGAATTGACGGACACGGACAGCATTTCCGCGCACTCGCTACGGGTCAACGGTTTTTCCGTTTTCTCCGGCGCGGCGTTTCGGACGGCATGGATGGCATCCAGCAAAGTTTCCGACGATATCCCCGGCAAATACGGCTGGAGCACGTTCGCGGCAGTCCGCAAGACTACCGCCGGGATGGGATTGGATGGCTTCATTTTGACATTTCCTTTTTGGTTGAGGGTTGACTCTACCAATTCAGGAACCACGACAAAAAAGCCGTCAAAAAACGACAGAAAAGCCTTTCTATAAGCTCAAAATTAACTACGACACATTACGACAGGGAATACGACATTTTCGACGTTATGAAAGGGAATTTCGGATCATCTGGCATCATGGAACGACGGGACCGGCCATACGGTTATTTTTTGCCTGTTTTCTTCCGGTTGTTCCAGACGAAAGGCGACGGCAGGCCGCGTTTCGAAAACTTCTTTTTGATGGCGGTCACATGCCGCTGGACGGTACGGAGACTGATATTAAGCTGGGTCGCTATCTGCTCCTGGGTATATTCCTGGTCATGATACTTCACAATCTTCTGTTCAGTATCATTCAAATTCATTGAAACTTTCATCGCATTGATCCGCTGAAAGTCCGTTCGTGCCTCCTTCGTATCCTGATCCACAAAATACGGTACCCCCGCAGTTTGTTCCTTGATCTGAACCACATCCACCCCCGTAGCTTCAATCTTCCCGGAAATACCGGCAAGGTCCCCGGCCATCTGCTCAGTACCGGACTTAATCTGGCAGACATCTGCCCCGGTCGTTTTAATCTTTTTAGACATATTTTTAAGTTCGTTAGCCATCTGCTTGTTGCCGGATTCAAAAGTATGGATCATTTGCTCATATGATTCGTTTTGAGCTTGTGCTTTTTTCAATTCCTGCAACATTTCCTCGCGAGTACGGCATTTCGTTTTTAGCAAAAGTTCATCCAGTTTGCCCGAAAATTTATGGAGCACTGTTACCGGGGCCAAATGACCAACCAAATATGAATCAACCACAAATTTGAAAATTTTCTCTTTTTGCGCGTCACAGATGGTATCATCCGCCATAAATTCGTCCACATAACGAATTACTCTGGCTGGAATCGTTCCTTTGTGCTTAATTCCTCCCTCAAGTGAAAAACTGAAATAAGTCATAGCCTGAATCGGATTCTCAATGGCGAAGGCCGAATCGGAAGGAGTTTCAAGAATTGTCGTAGCCTCCGGTAAATATTTGAGCTGCTCAGTCATCTTATCAAATAAAGTCACTCCGGGCGGCGGAGGCTTTCCAAGTATTCGGGATGTTTCAGATATCGCAAGATCGTAAACAGATTTAGAGCGAACAACACGAGAACGAGGACGGAATATCCCTCCCAGCACTATTATTACCAATCGCCCAAGTCCCCGAAGAAGTACCCATATAGCGTTCAGGAAATCGGGTGCGCCGATGAAATAATGGAAAAATGTCGATTTTTTTTTTAAATATGTTTA
>ENA-UOOK01002656-UOOK01002656.1-fermentation-metagenome-genome-assembly--contig:-NODE-2656-length-21477-cov-5.795257_pt1 | contig 21477 bp, 19 predicted proteins | sample MGYA00245777_ERZ724023 | MGnify/ENA primary metagenome ERZ724023 (study PRJEB28704, sample SAMN03018312) | fermentation metagenome | biome: anthropogenic terrestrial biome; feature: soil; material...
TGTTCGCGTGCGGTTTAGTCCGCTCAAATTTTTGCTTTGCCAATTTAAATCCTCCTCATTACTTTTCTGGTAAATTTATTTTTTAATTGAGGGAATTGTCTAATAGAATATATTAGGATTAAACTTAATAATGTAGGGATTAGACAATTCCTTAAATTAGATAAAAGTTTAAGTCAGTTGTCGCTCATCAATCCGGCTGCTTTTAACTTTTTATCCTTCAATGATCTCTTTAGCTAAACTAGCCGGAACTTCTTCATAATGAGAGAAGTAGATGGAATATATAGACCGGCCCTGCGAGAGTGAACGAAGAACAGTAGCATACCCAAACATTTGCGCCATAGGCACATACCCTCGGATCGTCTGAGCGCCGGCCCTAGGATCCATTCCTTCAACCCTTCCCCGTCTGGAGTTGAAATCTCCAAGCACATCACCCAGGTAATCATCGGGGGTGACAATCTCTATTTTCATAATCGGTTCCAAGAGGACAGGCTTAGCATTTTTACACCCTTCTTTAAAACCTATCGAAGCGGCAATTTTAAACGCCATCTCTGAAGAGTCCACCTCATGATATGAACCGTCAACTAACGAAACTTTAATATCGACCATGGGGTAACCCGCTAAAACTCCATTGGACATCGCATCTTTAATCCCTGTTTGTACCGCTGGTATATAATCTTTGGGGACCACTCCGCCGACGATCTTGTTTTCAAAGGTAAACCCGGCGCCTGGTTCGTTGGGCGCAATTTCAAGCCAGACATGACCATATTGACCACGTCCACCGCTCTGGCGAATAAACTTACCTTCCGCTCTGGTCGCTTGACGAATAGTCTCTCTGTAGGCCACCTGGGGCTTACCGATATTGGCTTCAACTTTAAACTCCCTAATCAGACGGTCAGTAATCACCTCAAGATGAAGTTCACCCATCCCGGAAATAATAGTCTGCCCGGTCTCCTGATCGGTCTTGACCCGAAAAGTAGGATCTTCCTCCGCTAATTTGACAAGTGAAAGCCCCAGTTTATCTTGATCAGCCTTCGTCTTTGGCTCAATAGCCACTGAGATTACCGGTTCTGGAAACTCCATCGCTTCAAGAATCACCGGATGTTCCTCACTACAAAGAGTGTCACCGGTAGCGGTATCTTTCCAACCTACTGCCGCTGCTATATCCCCTGACCTGACCAACTTGGTCTCTTCCCGATGATTGGCATGCATCCTTAAAATACGCCCTACTCTTTCCCTCTTGTCTCTGGTCGAATTAAAAATATAGGATCCGGCAACCAATTCTCCGGAATAGACCCGGAAGAAAACCAGTTTACCAACGTACGGATCGGTCATCACCTTAAAAGCCAAAGCAGAAAAGTCTTCATCATCAGCGGGTTTCCGATAAATTTCGGTCTTACTCTGAAGGTCCATTCCTTTTATTGGTGGAAGATCAAGCGGCGATGGTAGGTAACTAATAACTGCATCCAGCAATAATTGGATTCCCTTGTTTTTAAAAGCAGAACCACATAATACCGGTGTTATCTTAGCGGCAATGGTAGACTTCCTTAAAGATGCGCGGATCTCATCAGCGGTAAACACTTCACCATTTAAATATTTTTCTAATAAATCTTCATCGCATTCTGCTAAACTTTCCAAGAGCTTGTTTCTATGGAGTTCCGCCTGCTCCTTAAGTTCCGTTGGGATCTCCTGGATCTCCCTCTTAGTTCCCATGTCGTCAAGGTAAACTATAGCATTCTCCTCAATAAGGTCCACCATACCCCGGAATTTTTCTTCGGCCCCAATCGGAATCTGAATGGGTACTGGATTAGCTCCTAATTTTGTTCTAATCATCTCGGTTACGCGAAAAAAGTCAGCGCCCACTCTGTCCATTTTGTTGACAAAGGCGATCCGAGGAACATTATATTTATCCGCTTGCCTCCAAACGGTCTCGGACTGCGGTTCAACTCCACCGACTGCGCAAAAAACCGCGACCGCGCCATCAAGCACTCGTAAAGAACGCTCAACCTCTACGGTAAAGTCCACGTGTCCGGGCGTGTCAATAATGTTAATCTGATGATCTTTCCATAGAGCGGTAGTAGCAGCGGAAGTAATGGTGATCCCCCGTTCCTGCTCTTGAACCATCCAGTCCATGGTGGCTGAACCTTCATGAACCTCACCCATACGATGAACCTTACCGGTATAGAAAAGAACCCGCTCGGTTGTAGTAGTTTTACCCGCATCTATATGAGCCATTATACCAATGTTTCGAATATGATCAATCTGAAAATCCCTGCTCACTAAATAACCTCCAACTGTTCCCCAGAGAAAACAAGATCTCTGTCCTCTTTTACCAACGATAATGAGCAAAAGCCTTGTTGGCCTCAGCCATTCTATGGGTGTCTTCTTTCTTCTTAATTGATGTTCCAACATTATTAGCCGCATCCATAAGCTCAGCAGCTAATTTTTCACTCATGGTCCGTTCCGAACGTGCTCTGGCGCTAAAGATTAACCAGCGCATCGCTAAGGAAACACGGCGCTCTGGCCTAACCTCCACCGGAACCTGATACGTTGCGCCACCAACCCGGCGCGGTTTAACTTCTAAGACTGGCATTACATTTTTCATTGCTTGTTGAAAAACTTCCAGCGCATCTTTACCTGTTTTTTCTTTAACAATATCCAGAGCTTGGTAGAGAATTTTTTCACCAATTCCCCTCTCTCCGGAGTAGGTAATTTTATTAATAAACTGTGTAATCATCGGATCATTATAAATAGGATCGGGAATGATTTCCCTTTTGGGTGTTGCTCCCCGTCGTGGCAAGTTTAACCCTCCTTACTTTTTCGCCGTAGCCGTTTTCGGGCGTTTAGCGCCATACTTCGACCTGCTTTGCTTTCGATCTTGTACTCCAGCGGTATCCAGTGTACCACGAACAATATGATAACGAACGCCCGGTAAGTCCTTGACACGTCCACCCCGGATTAAAACCACCGAGTGTTCCTGTAGATTATGCCCTTCGCCCGGTATATACGCGGTAACCTCTAAACGGTTTGACAAGCGAACCCTTGCCACCTTTCGCAAAGCTGAATTAGGTTTTTTCGGAGTCACCGTCGAGACTCTAGTGCATACTCCGCGTTTTTGTGGGCTACCCTTGGCCGATTCAAACATATCTTCTTTTTTATTGTTATAAGACCAGAGTAGTGCAGGAGCGGAACTCTTCTGTTCTACTTTTTTTCGTCCCCTTTTTACCAATTGATTAATGGTTGGCATTATTCCACCTCCTTCCTATTCTTGGACCAATGCGACCACAGCTGCGCTGACATCGATCCGGCAAATCTGTCCTAGCTCTTTTCTCCCAACCCGCGTAATAACAATTTTAACATTCTTCCCGTGGCTGGCCAGTTTAATCTTTTTTACAATGTGCTCATCCACGTCATTAGCTAGGTAGACTACGCATGTTTTATCTTGTTGGATAGCACGTAATGTCTGTTTTAAACCTACAACCTTATTCTTGGTTTCAAGGCTAGACTCTCCCACTAAAATTCTCTCCTTACCCACCCAAGAAAAATAATTTCTTAAACAACCCAGACTTATTTAGTTTAACATCTCACTTAATAGGTGTCAATAAAAATATTACGAGGATCGCTCAAGGTTTAATTTTTTTAACAGAACCTTTATTTCCGCGGACAAACACCTTGCTAAAGAAGGTTAAATATACTGGGACAAAAGGAGGTCGAAGCAATGCGCCTCTGGGCGATCTTGGTTCTGGGAATTGCAGCTAACTTAGATAACTTAGGAATAGGGCTGGCCTATGGATTAAAAAAAATAAAAGTACCGTTAGCCTCAAATCTGTCTATTGCTATCTTATCCGGAATTGCTACTTTATTATCTGCTTTTTTAGGGCATCGCTTATCTAACATCTTGCCTGCAAAAACAGGTCCTGCTTTAGGCGGAATCATCGTAAGCATCATCGGAGTTTGGACCATCGCCCAATATTTTCTGGCTGAACAGGCGTCTCATCATCATCCCGCTCATAATAACAGGGAAAAAGCAAAAATCACTTGGCAAAACTTGTGGAAAGTATTTGAAAATCCGGCCTTAGTAGATAAGGATCAGTCCAATGTGATCTCCGTCAATGAATCCCTACTCTTAGGGATCGCCTTGTCTATTAACTGTTTAACGACCGGCTTGGGAGCTGGTATGACCAGATTAAACACTTATGCTTTAGCTTTATCGATCACAATTTTTAGCCTGCTGTCGATTCAAACCGGCATGTACATTGCGAGACGTTACGCCGCTACTCACCTAGGCAAACATGCCAACTTGCTTACGGGTATTATTTTAATAATTATTGGTCTATGCGAGATCTTTTTTTGATGTGACGTGGAAAATAAGGACATTTACTTATAGAGTGTGCATCTTTTAACGCACACTCTATAAGTTGTATTTTTCTATTCAATCGCTTCTCCTACCAATTGCTGCTCAAGGATTTCCTGCTGACCATCTTCTGCCCTGTTATCGATAGAAATAGCTTGATATTTTTGCATACCAGTGCCTGCAGGAATCAGTTTACCAATAATCACATTCTCCTTAAGACCAATCAGGGGATCGCGCTTACCTTTAATCGCAGCTTCCGTAAGTACCCTCGTGGTCTCCTGGAATGAAGCCGCTGACAGAAAACTCTCGGTCGCCAACGAAGCTTTAGTAATTCCTAATAATACTGGACGAGCGACTGCAGGAGTTTCTCCTCTCTCTTCCACCTTTTGGTTCTCATCTTCCAGTTCCATCTGGTCAATTAGACTGCCTGGCAAAAGATCAGTATCACCCGGATTTTCTACTTTTCGTTTACGTAGCATCTGTCTGACGACAACTTCGATGTGTTTATCATTAATCTCAACACCCTGGGAGCGGTAGACATCCTGTACTTCATGGACCAGATACATCTGTACTCCTCTTATTCCTTTGATCTTTAAGATATCATGGGGATTAACTGAGCCTTCGGTTAACCGATCACCAGCTTCAACTTTACTGCCATCTCTCACTTTAAGCCGAGCGCCATATGGGATTTGGTATAAACGTTCTTCCCCGTCATCAGGATGGACACTGACCCGTCTAATCCCTTTAACTTCCACGATCTTAGCCGTACCACTCACCTCGGTGATAATCGCCTGACCTTTCGGTTTTCTGGCTTCAAAAAGTTCCTCCACTCTGGGAAGTCCTTGAGTAATATCTTCACCGGCAACCCCTCCGGTATGGAAGGTTCTCATGGTCAATTGCGTACCAGGCTCTCCAATGGATTGAGCAGCGATGATTCCTACTGCTTCACCAACATCCGCCCGTCTACCGGTAGCCAGGTTTCGACCATAGCAATTAGCACAGACCCCATGCCGAGTGCGGCAGGTTAAGACGGAACGAACTTTAACCTTTTCGATTCCAGCATCAACGATTTTCTGAGCAGTTGCTTCATTAATCTCTTGGTTAAAGGCAACAAGCTTTTCCTTAGTTATCGGGTGGAATAGATCTTCAGCCCCGATCCGGCCGGCAATCCTTTCCTGTAAAGCTTCAATCACTTCATCCCCATCAGTGATGGAACTGACCGTAATCCCCTCGGTGGTTCCACAATCCTCTTCGCGCACGATGACATCCTGGGCAACATCAACAAGACGTCTGGTCAGATAACCGGAGTCCGCAGTACGAAGAGCAGTATCTGCTAATCCTTTTCTGGCGCCATGAGTGGAGATGAAAAACTCTAAAACCGTCAACCCTTCCCGAAAGTTTGCTTTAATCGGTAAATCAATAATTCTACCTGAAGGGTCTGACATTAAGCCCCGCATCCCCGCTAACTGAGAAAGCTGAGAAACATTACCTCTGGCTCCGGAATTTGACATCATGGAAACGGAGTTGAAAGGGTCAAGGTTTTTGACCATCGCTTCGGTAACATCCTCTTTCGCTTTAGCCCAAATATCAATAAACCTCTGATAGCGCTCTTCACCGGTAATTAGACCTCGTCGATACTGTAGTTCAATCTGATCCCCTTGTCGTTCAGTCTCTTCAATGATCTTTCTTTTCTCTGGAGGGGTTAAAATATCAGAAACGGCAATCGTCGTTCCGGATTGAGTAGCAAATCTATAACCCAACCGTTTAATCTGATCCAACAATTCTGAGGTGCGGTGCGTACCATAGCGTCGACAAATTTCAGAAATGATCAGTGTCAGGTCTTTGCGAGAAGTGCCATTATCGCCAATTTTGGTAAACAGTTGGTCAATAAAATCTTCCGCAATATTTACCCGTTCTTTGAAAATTAGCCGACCCGGTGAAGTTTCAATCAAACCTTTTTCTGTTCTAACTTTGATCTTAGCTTGCAGGTCAATAAATCCGGTATCATAAGCTAAAATGGCTTCACGCGGTGAAGAAAAAGCATGACCTTCCCCCCGAGCGCCTTTCCGAATAATCGTCAGGTAAAAACAACCAATTACCACGTCTTGGTTAGGAGTAGCTAATGGTCGACCATGAGCCGGGGAGAGAATATTATGAGCGGACAACATTAGAATCCTCGCCTCAGCCTGAGCTTCAGCAGAAAGTGGAACATGAACCGCCATTTGGTCGCCGTCAAAATCCGCATTGTAAGCCGGGCATACTAAAGGATGGATCTGAATCGCCCTTCCTTCCACCAACACAGGTTCAAAAGCCTGAATCCCTAGACGATGTAGTGTAGGCGCACGGTTTAATAAGACTGGATGCTCTTTGATTACTTCTTCCAGTACATCCCAAACCTCTGAACGGGCCCTTTCTACCATCCGTTTAGCGCTTTTTATATTATGGACATAACCCTGATCAACCAGTCTTTTCATGACGAAAGGTTTAAACAACTCTAAAGCCATTTCTTTAGGGAGTCCGCATTGGTAGAGTTTTAACTCCGGCCCGACCACAATCACAGAACGACCGGAATAATCCACTCTTTTCCCCAACAAATTTTGGCGAAAACGCCCCTGCTTTCCACGAAGCATATCGCTGAGGGACTTTAACGGCCGATTACCGGGACCGGTTACCGGTCTTCCCCGCCTTCCGTTATCAAGAAGAGCATCAACAGCTTCCTGGAGCATCCTTTTTTCATTGCGGACAATAATATCGGGAGCGCCCAGTTCCAGCAGCCTTTTTAAGCGATTATTTCTATTAATCACCCGGCGATATAAATCATTAAGATCAGAAGTGGCAAATCTTCCGCCGTCCAACTGCACCATTGGTCTAAGTTCTGGGGGGATGACTGGAATCACGTCCATAATCATCCATTCCGGTCGATTTCCTGACTTTCTTAAGGCTTCTACTACTTCTAACCGTCGAATGGCCCTAATTTTCCGCTGACCACTAACTTCCCTAATCTCCTTTTTTAGCTCAAGCGAAAGGGCGTTAAGGTCGATCTCTTCCAGTAATTTCTTAATGCCCTCTGCTCCCATTAAGGCCTTAAAAGTATCTCCGTTCTTCTCTCGGGCTTCCCGGTATTCATTCTCCGTTAATAACTGTTTCTTTGATAAAGAGGAGTTTTCATTTCCCGGGTCAACAACAACATAAGAAGCGAAATAGAGAATTTTTTCTAAAGAACGGGGAGACATATCAAGTAAAAGCCCCATCCTGCTTGGTATCCCTTTAAAATACCAGATGTGAGAGACCGGAGCAGCTAATTCAATATGCCCAAGCCGTTCCCGCCTAACCTTTGATCTGGTAACCTCTACTCCACAGCGGTCACAAACTATCCCCTTGTATCTAACTCTTTTATATTTCCCACAATGACATTCCCAATCTCGTTGAGGTCCAAAGATTTTTTCGCAGAACAGACCTTCTCGTTCGGGTTTTAGAGTTCGATAATTTATCGTCTCCGGTTTTTTTACTTCCCCACTCGACCAGGCTCTAATTTGTCCCGGAGAAGCCAACCCAATTTTAATCGCATCAAAATTATTGGCGTCCAACAAGGATCAATCCCTCCCTGACGCAAATTTTATGATTTCTTGATAACTACTTCCCTGAATAACACTACCGCTCCAATGTCGATTCACCTAGCTCTGATTTTTCTCACTTCATGTAAGCCGGGGTGAACGACAACCTCTTTTACTTTCCTCTGATTGCCCTAATTAAATCATTAGCCGGCAGTTCTTCTTCTTCCATATCTTCTGGAGTCTCTTCTTCTTCATTAAGATCCTCTGGCAACTCTACTTCTTCGTCGAAATCCTCTTCTTCTAATTCTTCTTCATCGGTTTCTTCATAAGTTTCGTCTTCATAATCCGCTTCATCATCGTCATCACTTTCCCCGTCACCATCATCTTCATCATATTCTTCCTTCCTCGACGGCGCTTGGCCGGGGAAAGCTGGTTGTTCAATCTCTAGTCCTAGCTCTTTGGCCATCTCTCTAACATCATCTTCATCATCTTTCAATTCAACTTCAGCTTCTTGAGCCAAAACTTTCACATCCAGGCTTAAGCTTTGTAATTCCTTAATTAATACCTTAAAACCTTCGGGAACACCTGGTTCCGGAATATTCTCGCCTTTAACAATTGCTTCGTAGGTTTTGACTCTGCCAATGACATCATCAGATTTAACCGTTAACAACTCCTGAAGGGTATAGGCCGCGCCATAAGCTTCCAACGCCCAGACCTCCATCTCCCCAAACCTTTGTCCGCCAAATTGGGCTTTCCCGCCCAGAGGCTGTTGCGTAACAAGCGAATAAGGTCCGGTAGAACGGGCGTGGATCTTGTCATCCACTAAATGCGCGAGTTTTAGCATATAAATGTAGCCAACAGTGATTGGTTTATCAAAGGGTTCACCGCTGCGCCCGTCATAAAGAGTGATCTTCCCATCTTTAGGGAGCTTAGCTTGTTCTAAAAGCTCAACAATCTCCTCCTCCATGGCGCCGTTGAAAACCGGAGTCGCCACATTAAAACCCAAGACACTGGCCGCCCATCCCAAGTGGGTTTCGAGAATCTGGCCAATATTCATCCGCGAAGGAACGCCTAAAGGGTTAAGGACAATTTCTACCGGTGTTCCATCGGGCAAAAATGGCATATCCTCCATCGGAAGTATCTTGGCGATTACTCCTTTATTGCCATGGCGCCCTGCCATCTTGTCCCCTTCGGAGATCTTCCTTTTCTGGGCCACATAAACCCGGACTAATTTGTTAACACCCGGGGAAAGTTCATCTTCATTCTCTCTGCTAAAAACCTTAACATCCACAACCTTCCCGGATTCTCCATGAGGAACCTTAAGTGAAGTGTCCCGCACCTCCCTAGCCTTTTCCCCAAAGATCGCCCGCAAAAGCCGTTCTTCAGCTGTTAATTCGGTCTCTCCTTTAGGAGTTACCTTCCCAACAAGAATATCCCCGGGGCGGACCTCTGCGCCTACCCTAATAATCCCATTGTCATCGAGATCGTCAAGAGAACCCTCAGCGATATTAGGAATATCCCTGGTAATCTCCTCAGCCCCCAACTTGGTGTCACGAGCCTCGCATTCATATTCTTCAATATGAATAGAAGTAAAGGTATCATCCATCACCAGTTTCTCACTTATTAAAATGGCATCTTCATAGTTAAAACCTTCCCAGGGCATAAAGGCGACCAGCACATTTTTTCCTAAGGCTAATTCGCCATAATCCGTGGATGGACCATCAGCGATTACTTCCCCAGCCTGTACCCATTGTCCACAATAAACAATCGGGCGTTGGTTAATACAAGTGCCTTGGTTAGAGCGTTTGAATTTATGGAGTTTATAGCGTTCCTGTTTTCCTTGATCCGTACGGATCAAGATCTGCTCACTGGTGACCTTTTCAACCACCCCAGAGCTCTTCGTGACAATAACAACGCCAGAATCAACAGCTGCTTTATACTCCATTCCCGTGCCAACCAGTGGCGCCTCAGTCGTTAACAACGGAACGGCTTGACGTTGCATGTTAGAACCCATTAAAGCTCGGTTAGCGTCATCGTGTTCTAAAAAAGGAATCATCGCCGTAGCAATACTTACTAACTGCTTCGGAGAGACGTCCATAAAATTCACATCTTCTTGTGGCACAATCAAAATTGCTTCTTTGAAGCGAGCGGATACTTTTTTATTAGTAAACAAACGGGTTTCCGGATCAAAAGTCTCATTAGCCTGAGCGATAATAAATTTATCCTCTTCATCAGCAGTTAAATAAACGATCTCATCAGTTACTTTTCCTTTTACTACACGCCGGTAAGGAGTATCAATAAACCCATACTCATTGATCCGGGCATAAGTAGTCAGTGAACCAATTAAACCAATGTTAGGACCTTCAGGCGTTTCAATGGGACACATCCGACCATAGTGGGAGTGATGAACGTCTCGCACTTCAAAACCAGCGCGTTCCCTGGAGAGACCCCCCGGGCCCAAGGCAGACAGACGACGCTTATGTGTTAATTCAGCTAAAGGATTGGTCTGATCCATAAACTGAGAAAGCTGACTCGAGCCAAAAAACTCTTTAATTGAAGCCACAACCGGACGAATATTGATTAATGCTTGGGGAGTAATTACATCTAAATCCTGGATCGTCATTCGCTCGCGAACGACCCGTTCCATACGAGAGAGCCCAATTCTAAACTGGTTCTGCAAAAGCTCCCCTACTCTTTTCAGCCGTCTATTACCCAGATGGTCAATATCATCGGTTTCCCCTTTACCATCCAAGAGATCAAGCAGATAGCCCACCACCGCTTCAACATCTTCACGAGTCAAGGTCTTGACTGCTTCTACCGCCGGAACCTCGTTTCCATCTTCATCGACATAAGCGGGAACTGATTTGGGCGGTAAATTCATCTTCAATTTTTTATTAAGTTTATACCGACCTACTGCCGCCAAATCATAACGTCTGGGGTCAAAAAAGAGAGTTTCAAAAAGCGAACGGGCGCTATCCACCGTGGGCGGTTCTCCCGGTCGCAACCGCTTGTAAATCTCAACCAGCGCTTCATCCTGATTTTGTGTGCTATCGCGCTCCAGAGTATTCTGAATCGCTTGGTGATTGCCGTATCGCTCTAAAACTTGGACATTGTTCTCCAAACCCATAGCTTTGAGAAGAATGGTGATCGGGATCTTTCTAGTGCGGTCGATCCTTACATAAAGAACATCATTCGCATCAAACTCCATCTCTAACCATGTTCCACGGTTAGGAATAATAATTGCGGAGTAAATTGTTTTTCCACTGGTATCAATGGACTTTCCGAAATAGACTCCTGGGGAACGAACTAACTGACTAACAATCACTCGTTCCGCGCCATTAATAATAAATGTCCCTTTTTCGGTCATGAGCGGGAAATCTCCCATAAAAACTTCCTGTTCCTTTACCTCCCCAGTTTCTTTATTAATGAGTCTAACTTTTACCCGTAGAGGTACAGCATAATTGGTGTCTCTCTCCTTACATTCATCCACCTCATACTTAGGTTCTCCAAACGCATAATCAACAATTTGGAGATTCAGGTTCCCCGTAAAATCCTGGATTGGTGAGATATCGCGAAAGACCTCACGTAGCCCTTCCTCCAAAAACCATTGATAGGATCTTTGTTGGATCTCAATGAGGTTGGGAATCTCTAAAATTTCCCCGATCTTCCCAAAACTGACTCTTTCTTTTTTTACCCCAGTCATTGCCTCCGGCAAAATCCTCACCTCTTCCCCTTTTAAACAATTTTTTATGGTAATATCTGTTCAAGAAACAAGGTTTGCATTTTTACTAAAGTCGTTATAAAATATTATTGAATAATAGTTTACCGTAGATCAAAATTTTTAAAGATCATTAAATGGCAAAAGCAAGGCTAACCTCCTGTTACCCCTGCATTGAGAATGGTTAAAGATCATCGTAGTTAGTTTTTTAAAGAAAAAATATAAGGAGAAAATTAAAATCACCTACACATAAACAAGGTGATAACGTGGATATAAAGTAGCAAACACTTCAGCATTATAGAATAATATCATTATATGGTTTTTTTGTCAACAACAAATTTAATTTTATCAAAGAGGGGCTATCTTTTCTTTCGCAACAGCCCCTCTTTTTTTGATTTTACTTTAGTTCTATAGTGGCGCCTGCTTCTTCCAGTTTGGCTTTGATCTCTTCGGCATCTTTCTTGGAAATTCCTTCTTTAACAGCCTTCGGAGCGCTATCGACTAGGTCCTTCGCTTCTTTAAGCCCTAAGCCGGTAAGCTCACGGACGACCTTGATCACATTGATCTTCTTATCGCCAACAGAGGCAAGTATCACATCAAACTCGGTTTTTTCTTCTACCGGAGCGGCGGCTGCTCCAGCAGCTGGAGCAGCAAAGGCTACCGGAGCGGCAGCCGAAACCCCAAACTCCTCTTCAAAAGCCTTTACTAAATCATTTAATTCCAATACAGACATACCCTTAACGATCTCTAATACCTCTTCAATTTTCGACATTTAATTATCCCCCTTGTTTTAATAAACTTTTTTAACTTGAGGAAATCACATAATTAACCCGGAATACTTTCATTGAACGAATTATGCAATTTCCGAAACTAGGTAATGCTCTGAGCAATTCACCCGGCTTTGATTGACATCACTTCACGTGTGCGGGCAGTAGCCGACATGAGCAACCACCTATATTTTAATTTTTTCTTCTGGTCAACTGGAAGTTAACGTAGACGACGAACTAATTCATAGTTTATAGCTTAAGCCTCACCGGCTTGTTTTTGACGAACAGCTTCCAAGACGTAAACTGTATTTCGGATCGGCGCGGAAAGTACGTTAACCAGGTTTCTGATGGGAGCTTGTATAACACCGATTAGCTGGCCGAGGAGAACCTCTCTGGAAGGAAGCTCAGCTAAAGCTGTTATCGCTACTTGATCAATCACTCTACCTTCCAAAACTCCGCCTTTGAGCTCTACTTTCTTGTGGGTCTTGGCAAACTCCGCGAGGATCTTTGCCGGGGCAACTGGATCTTCATACCCAAAAGCTAAAGCCGTTGGACCCTCTAAAAAAGCTTGTAGTCCTGTTAGTTCTGCCTTTTCTGCGGCAAGACGGGCCAAGGTATTTTTTACTACTCTTAACTCGACACCGGCTTCTCGTAATTGCTTGCGTAAGGTAGTCGCTTCTTGAACAGTTAAGCCGCGGAAATCAGCCAAAACTACCGCCTGGGATTTAGTTAATTTCTCATAAACCGCTGCCACCATCGCTTCCTTTTCTGGTCTAGCCATTTTATCACCTCCTGTCTTCTAGGGCTAAATAGGTTATCTCCATCTTAAACTATCACACCATAAATAGGATAGGGGTATTAGCTTATCTAACATCCAAAGCAGAGAATGAACACTATAAAACAAAAAGAGCCCCATAGATCACTGAGAATAGGGCTCGCTTCGGCAAACGAAGATCATTCCCAACCTCGGCAGGCGTTTTCATTAAATCCGCTTAGGAACTAGTTAACAACGGATACCTGCTGTCTATGGCTAGATTTAACTATTAAATTAAAGTTTACTTGCAATGAGGAATTATATAAAAGACGACATAAAGACTATACGGGCTTTTTGCGTTGCCTTTTGATTTAATTATCCCGATACAATATATTGATAGCCCAATACCAGTCAATCACTACATATTGTATTGGGACCTTTTAAAAAGGATACGACGCAAAAAGCTTTAAACCTCTTTTTCTCCAGTCACCGCTAGCATGATAACTTGAGGAGAAATTTTAATTCCCGGACTACAGGTCGAAGAGATGGTAATTGTTTTAAGGTAAGTTCCTTTAGCTCCCGATGGTTTAGCTTTAATCACCGCGCCTACCAACCTTCTAAAGTTAGCAAATAACTGTTCTAGAGAGAAGGAAATCTTACCAATAGGCACATGAATAATTCCGGATTTATCCACTCGATATTCAACTTTACCAGCCTTAATCTCTTTAACCGCTTTCCCCACATCCATAGTAACTGTGCCGGTCTTGGGGTTTGGCATTAAGCCTTTAGGTCCAAGGATCTTCCCTAATCTACCCACAGTACCCATCATGTCAGGAGTAGCTACCGCCACGTCAAAGTCGAGCCAACCTTTTTGAATCTCCTCGACCACATCCTCAGCGCCAACCCGATCTGCTCCAGCTTCTTCAGCTTCTTTAGCTTTATCGCCTTTCGCAAAGACCAACACCCGAAGAGTTCTCCCTGTTCCATGGGGAAGAACTACTGTTCCCCTCACCTGTTGGTCGGCATGTCTGGGATCAACTCCCAAGCGAATTGCCACTTCAACAGTATGATCAAAATTTGCTTTTACTATCTTTTTTAGCAATTCAAAAGCTTCCTGCGGGTCATAAAGTTTTTCACGATCAACGGCCTTAGCCATCTCTACGTACTTTTTACCATGTCTAGACATATTTTAAATCCTCCTTATTTCGTGGTTCAAACGGATGTCTCGCCAAGCGCGCATCCTCCCACCCTGGGAGAAGCTGTTCTTACAATTCAGAAGATACATCTCGTCGCTGTTCGCCCGTCATCGTGTTGAACCCATCCTTTGCAAGCTGGCTTGAAAGTCCCATTATCATTTCTTTCATATGCCATTGTTGATTCACCTGACTCTGACTTGCATCACTTCATGTGTACGGCGTAGCGAGCATAAATGACTACTTAACAACAACACCCATACTGCGAGCAGTACCTTCAACCATGGACATGGCCGCTTCAATATTTGCTGCATTAAGGTCAACCATTTTAAGCTCAGCAATCTCTCGTACCTTGTTTGCAGTAATCGTCCCGACCTTCTCTTTGTTGGGAACTCCCGAACCCTTTTCCAGGTTAATCGCCTTTTTAATTAAAACCGGAACGGGTGGAGTTTTGGTGATAAAAGTAAAAGAACGATCCTCATATACAGTAATGACTACCGGAATAATCATACCGGCTTGACTCGCTGTTCTCTCATTAAAGGTCTTTGTAAACTCCATGATATTAACGCCATGTTGCCCTAAAGCAGGACCAACCGGCGGAGCTGGAGTAGCTTTCCCTGCTGGGATCTGCAACTTTATTAGAGCCGCTACTTTCTTGGCCATCGTCCGGACACCTCCTTATCGATAAATTGATTAACAGGCAAGCCCCTATCAGCTTACCTTTTAAATTGATTAATACTTTTAATACTTTTCTACTTGATTATACTCCAGTTCAACCGGGGTCTCTCGGCCAAACATGGAGACCAGCACCTTTAATTTGCCCCTCTCTGGGTTAATCTCCTCGATCACCCCAGAAAAATTCTCAAAGGGACCTTTAATCACGCGAACCGTCTCACCAATCGTAAAATCTAATTTCGGTCGCGGTTCATCCACACCCATCTGTCTGAGAATAACATCGATCTCGCTTTTTTGCAGCGGAATAGGTTTAGAGCCAGGACCAACGAAGCCTGTTACCCCGGGGGTGTTTCTCACCACATACCAAGAATCATCAGTCATGATCATTTCAACCATCACATAACCCGGGTAGATCTTTTTTTTAGTAAGTTTGCGTTTTCCGTCCTTATACTCGAACTCTTCCTCCATGGGGACCAAAATTCTAAAAATATGATCTTCCATCGCCATGGAGGCGACCCTTCGTTCCAAATTAGCTTTTACCTTATTCTCATAACCCGAATAGGTATGAATAACATACCAAGCTTTTTCCACAACCATCACACTCATTACCTATAAAGCCTTATGGCTTTAGTAAAAAATAAACTTAAAACCGAATCAAAAACGCTGATTGTCACCGCAACAACAAGAACCGTCACTAAAACGAAGATTGTATAGGTTGTTACCTCACGGCGATTAGGCCAAGATACTTTCTTCATTTCCGCAACGACATTCCTAAAAAACGTTGAAACTTTCTTACTAGGTTTCTTCGCAGCCATCGTCCTTCCCACCTTTAACGGGTTTCTCGATGTGAGGTTTCCTGACGGCAAAACTTACAATACTTCTTAAGTTCTAACCGCTCAGGGTTATTCTTCTTATTCTTATTGGTGCGATAATTCCTATTTTTACATTCATTACAAGCTAAAGTAATTCCCTCCCGCACCGTCCTCCACCTCCAGCATAAAGTAAGCGAAAAAAAATAAACCACAAACATTTTAATCACTCAATAGAATTTACCACAATACCAGTACCCTTGTCAAGGGTTGCTTTTATTAAAAGTTATTTGCGTTGTACTCTTTTTTGAGTAAGAAACGAAAAATTCCATGTTAAAAATAGCCGATTACTGCACAATCTGCTTAAAGATATCTTCAATGAGTTTCAACCAGTAATTCTTTTTAACTAAGATTCGATGGTTCGATATTAGGGAGTCTCCTTTTATTAAAGTTATAATTGCCTGTATTATTTTCATTAATTGAGAAAGTCATTCATTCTGTCGTACTGCGTAATCACAGTGTATTCACCATTGCCCGCGGTAGACACTAACACACAACCGTCGATACTAGTAATGTAAGTATCGGCGCCCTCCCTTTTATACTTCCGATAAACATTTAAGTCGGCGATGGCATCATGCATCATCACGGCGATTTTAGCACTGATGGCAGTCCGATAGGATTTGCTGGATGAGGTAGAATCTCCATGATGGCCTACCTTGAATACATCAACATGTAGTCTGTCGCCATAACGCTCCACGACATCCTTTTCACCACTGGTATACAGATCACCACCAAACAGGAAAGATGATTCTCCATAAGTGATCTTCATCACCAATGAGTGATTATTAATAAACTGCGTACTCTGCGCAGGATAACCATCGTAATATTCGATACCGGGCGCTGGATGGAACACCTCCACTAACACACTGGCGCCAAACATGAAGGTATCGCCTTCCGCCAGGATAAGGTGGGGAGTCTGTGTTTGTTTGATGGCCTCCATATAGTTATTGTAGTGTGGGTTAGGATATACCAGCTCGCTGGTGTACACCCGGCCTATTTCGTAAGTGGAGATCAATTGTGCAAAGCTACCGATATGGTCCACATGTGGGTGCGAAGCCACTAAATAATCGATGCGCGTAATGCCAAGCGCTTTAAGAACGGAATCCAGATCACTAAACGTGCTCGGATTGCCCGCATCAATGATCATTACCTTACCGTCAGGTGATGTGAGGATGGCGCAATCACCACTTTTGTCGTCACTGCGTGTGGTTAGCTGAATAAAGCGCGCGGTTAATCTGCCCGCATCCTGCGATGCATCAAATATCTGATCATAGCGGTCTACTATTTTTTCCGCTACCACGCTGTGAGACAAAACTAACGCCAGGCAAAGAACTAATACATAAAATCTTTTTTTCATTGCTTGCCCCTTACTTCATAGATGCCTTGCTCATCCCCGCCATAATATACTTTTGCAGGATGAGAAAGAGTATTACGATTGGAATAATCGCCATCACAGCCCCAGCCATAATCTCGTTGTAGTTGGCCGTTTCCATTCCTGCGAACGTTTGTCGGAGGCGCGTAACGCCCACGGCGATCGTGCGAAATTCATCCTTAGTAGCCACCATTTTGGGCCAAAAATAACTGTTCCAGCCGGTAATAAAGGTGATGATGGAAATAGTAATCATCGTGGGGGCACACATTGGGATGAGAACGTGAACGATCAGACCGATACGGTTCAAACCATCGACGCGACCAGCATCAAGATAACTGTCATCTACCGACATAAAAGACTGGCGTAACATGAAGATGAAATATGCGCTTACCAGGTTCGGCACAATTAAACCGGGGAAACTGTTAACCCAACCTAGCCGTGATACCATGACATATATTGGCACAAAGGTGACCTGAATAGGGATCATTAGCGCGCCCAGAACCAGTAGAAACAGAACATTCTTCCCTTTGAAACTACCTTTTGAAAAGCCATAGGCTGCCAAAACACCAATGATAATCTGACCGACCATAATAAAGAAGGTAGTAACCAACGTGTTAAACAGATAGCGAATAAATGGGGCTCGTTTAAGCACATTAGGGAAGTTGGCCCACTGGAATAATCTGGGCCATAACGTTGGTACAGGCAACAATAATTCGGTACTGGTTTTTAATGAGGAAATGACCATCCAATAAATAGGAAACAGCATAATCAGTGTGATCATGCCGGCCACAACATATTGCAGCACTACCCGCATGTGATGCATGTTTTCCTTGGCCTGTTGGGATACTTGGCGCTCAGTCGCCCGGGAAATAGCAAGCAGAGCAAAGCCTAGCAAGGTAACGGCTACTGCAATAAGGCCAATTGTTAGAAAGTTTTCACGTGATAAGGCAAAAAAACCTAGCGCTTCCTTGATTTCATACTTGGTTAGACCCTCGTCCATATTATTCATCTGTATGTTGTACTGAATGTAACCCGTAATACCTAGAGCCACTAGAATAAGGGAAAACGCTAGGAAGAATACTAAAAGATCAAACCAGCCCGCCTGACGCATTTTGAGAAGTAGAGATCCTTTCATTTCGCTTCCTCCTTCCGCTTAAGAATCATAGTTGACAGACCTATTGGTATAGCGCATGGTGGCAGCGGTGCAGACCAACAAAATCATAAAAAATACTACCGATACCGCCGCTGCGCGCGCCGCGCGGAAGTCGCGGAACGAGAGGTTATAAATCCATTGCACCATCACGTTGGTGGCAGTGCCAGGACCGCCCTGTGTCATAACATCCACCGACTGGAACACCTTCATACTGGCGATGAATGTGGTCACGAACAGGAACACAGTGGTTGGCGCCAACATGGGAAGGGTAATATAGCGGAAACGATGTACCGCATCTGCGCCGTCAATAGCCGCCGCTTCGTAATAATCCTTGGAAATCCCCTGCATGGCTGAGAGATAGATGATCGTGGCATAACCAACCACACGCCATGCTGTGAGGAATAAAATCCCCGTCAAAGCAGTATTAGCATCAACAAGCCAATTCGGCCCCTTAATGCCCACTAATGATAGTAAATAATTTAGAATACCATAGCTACCATTGAGAATCCAGATGAATACAATAGCGCTGGTAGAAACAGCAATATATTTAGGCATAAACACAATAGTACGCATGGCGTGGAATAGGCGTGTCATACGGTTGAACAATAAGGCTAATAACATACCGCCTACTAGGGTGATGAAGATCTCCCAGAATGTATAGCGGATAGTAATGAGTAACGATTCGCTAAATATAGACCAGCCTGATTTGAGAAACAACCATTCGTAATTCTTCAGCCCCACAAATGATTGCGGATCAGGAACCAGCATGCGCATGTCGGTAAAACTAATGCGTAACAGGTCAATGATGGGATAATAAACGAATAAAAGAAAGAAGAAGACCGCCGGCTGTACCGTAAACAGGTCCTCCATGCGCTCCCAGGATTGTGTCCGTAGCATGATCGCATTAAACAGAAAAGTAATACCAACGAGAAAGATCAGTACCGCATTGTTCATCACTACGCTTACAAGTGCAATGGGCACTGTGCCCCGACCTTCACCAAAGAGATCGATCGTACCGGTGATGGGAGTCTCAAACGATCTCGCTTCTTTACGGGCTGCATATACCTTTTTAGCCAGTGGCTGGAGCGATTCCCAATTTAGATCACCCATCATATAGCCATAGGTACTTACAACAATACAAATCAGACTTAAGATAAACAGCACAACCGACCCGATCTTGGCTGGTTTGGTGATGTTTTGCTTTTCATTATGGGTTTGAATGCTCACGATTTCCACCTCAAACATAATTGAGGGGGGTGGATTGCTCTCCCCCCTCAAAATTAGTGATAATTATAGACTAAAAATCTTCCAGAATCTCGGTAATGGTTTTGGCCAGGTCGTCTAAGGTAGCTTTTACAGGCGCGCCCTCGTTAAAGATCCTGGCTAGAGCATGGCGCCATTCATTCGCGACAGTATCATAAGCGGGATGCTGGTTACGGGGGTTAATCCAACTACTCATGGACACAACGTTGCTCATCGCAGGCTTACGCTCCAAGTATTTCTCGTATTCACGGGTACCGATAACACTCTGGCGAGTTGGGAAGTAACCGGTCTTGTCTGCCCAGTAGAGGTTGATCTCAGGACTAGCCATAAACATCATGAACTGCCAAGCAGCATTTTTCTGCCTTTGAGAAGCAACCGCCGGAATGAGAATGGCAGCCCCACCGACTTCGCTTTTGAAGCTCTTACCATCCATGCCCCCAGGTAACCAGGCCATACCTACTTCGAAGGCGCCTTTGGTCTGCTGTACATAGGTGTCATACAGGGAGCTGGTATGGAACACACTGAAAGCGCCGCCATCCCAGAAAAGTTGACGCATATTGGCGGAAGCGCCGGTGCCGTACGCATAATAAGCGTAACCTTTGTCAATCCATTCTTTAATTTTACTTGTGATCTCCACAGATATCTTGCTGTTCACATCGGTGGTTAAACCGTCTTTACATACCACTTCAACACCGTTGTTCTTGTACAACATCTCGTAGTACCAATAGTCCCAGCCACCAAAGACGGCGCCATAGCGGGCAGTGCTACCGTCCTTATTGAAAATAGTGGCCTTCTTGAGGAAAGCCTCCATTTCGTTGAAGGTTTTAGGCATTGTGATGCCTTCGGCGTCGGCCATGGTCTTATTATAGTACATGACTTGAGTGGAGATTAGGTAAGGCAAGCAGATCTGCTTCCCTTCGTAGCTGGTAGAAGCAATCAAGCCCTCGCCGAAGTCGGCAATATCAAATCCATAGGCTTTAATGTAGGGATCCAAAATTTCACAGATGCCAGCAGCGCCGTAGCTTGCGGGATAGGATGTGTTGGCCGTACACAGAGCAGGAACATCACCGGAGGCTACAGCCGCGATCAGTTGGGTGTTGATCTCCGCGTAAGCGCCAATGTAGACAGGTTTCACGGTGATCAAAGGGTTCTGCTTATGGAACTGCTCAACCATGTAGTTCAGGTATTGGTTCCACTGATCTTCATGAGCATGCCACCAGGTTATGGTAATAGGTTGGGTGACATCGTACTTGCTTGTCTGAGTAGTTGCGATACCAACCACGGAAAGCATCATAATCGCAGCCAGCATCATAGTAATAGTTTTTTTCATCATATAAATCCCTCCTGTCGTTTCCCGACAATGTAAATTTTGTATGGCTATTGCCATACTGTACTATCAATCAGCAAATTACGCTTCCGCTTTAATAATTGAATGTGTCTTATTAAAGTTGTCAACCTTTCTTTTTTTTGGACTGTTTTTCCTGTTAAATCTCCCTGTGATCACCTCCTCGCAAACTTTTAAAAGTGGCCGGCCTTTATTTTCAACATACACATCTCTTTCGTGCGAATAAACAATAGTAAATACAACTAAAATCAAAAAAGGCCATCTTAAACACAAAATGTTTAAAATAGCCTTCTCTTTCTCTCTCAGCCATTAACATTCCAATTAACCATAATATAACACTATACTAACTGATTGTCAATGTGTAATTGTCTGATGGAAATTAAAGCCGGGCGCCTCAACACAATTACCTTTACTCAAGAATCTTAGTAACAACCCCGGAACCAACTGTTCTTCCACCTTCGCG